>Ga0209611_10011509_pt1 | contig 12709 bp, 10 predicted proteins | sample S1TSphgellanicum_3_FD_187693 | JGI IMG/M metagenome (GOLD analysis project Ga0209611, IMG submission 187693) | Host-associated microbial communities from peat moss isolated from Minnesota, USA - S1T2_Fc - Sphagnum magellanicum MG (SPAdes) (version 2) | ecosystem: Host-associated > Plants > Peat...
TTAAGGAAATATAATTGAAGTATTTCAATAGTTAACATGTGTCTCCACATGGTTGGAGTTTGGATCCACCAAAATAGTTACAATTTATAGTCGCAAAATGATGCCTTGTATACATTATGTATATATTGGCCCCATCAAATGAAACAATATATATTAAATGTAGGCTTCATCTACCATTTAATGACGTCATCTTGATGTAATGTTTTGCGATTATTTGTCGTCTGCAGCTTGTCTTAGGCAACTATTAAATAGTTAGTTGCAAAATGTCTCTTTCGACTAAAAAACAGTCGTAGACACCAGTTGTAAATAAAGGTTTTTCTTCTAGTGAGGTAGTCCACGACAACCATAATACACTCATTTCAAATCCTTCAAATAACAATGGGACTTGGGTGAAATTTCACCAGACGTATTGGAACATTGTTCACGTCCCCAAATGAAAACAAATTGATCCACAAATTTTTTAGGAATGAGCATGGGAAGAACTTTTAGCATGCCCTCGAGCTTAATATGAAACCAAAATTTCAAATTATAATGTAAAAGTAGTTGAATGTTTTAGAAAGGAAATGTTCCACTTTAACTTTCGTTTCCATTTTGCTCTTGTCAATATTTCTTCCAATGATTCATGTATTCCCTTGTTGAACAATAGAATGCTGAAAATAACATAACACATTGTTGACACTGAGAATTAATAATTAATTTTTTGGGTCTAGTAGTTTGCAAATGTAGATGTGAATTCATCATTGAAATATGTTTTGGCACCTTGATCTACAAGAATAACAAGATGTGTTAGTGAAAAAACATAGGTGGTTCATCTTAATGTAAAAAGATTAATAAGTTGAAGAATTCATGTGAGACTAACAACGAAAACACCTTGTGGCCACCAAGTGATTTATTATAAATACAATGAAAGAAGGCAATTATTTGATACAAATTTTAGAGTGCATAAAGAGAGAGAGCATAGACTTTGCAAGGTAGTAAATTAAAAGAAATATCAAACTATATTATTAAGAAAATTCACTCAAAAGAAACATGGCCAACAATTTTTTGTTGGTTTCAATTACAATTTAAACATAATATTTTAATTGATCAATGAATAAAAACTTAGTTTAAAACCATTATAACACAAACAACAATAAATTTATTACATTTTCTTTTCTTTTTTCAGTTTTGCTTTTGTACAATATGTTGGTTCCCAACTATTGGTATAATCATCAAATAACATATTGTAATAAAAAGCATTATGACTTATTCTTCTAATAGTCCCAAAAGGATTATGTCTTATGTAAGTCTAAACATTAAATCCAGATGAGTGAAGTGAGACCAAGTAAGGAAGAACAATGGAGGACAAGTAATTTCCATGGTTATGTGAACCCTCAAACGATTCCAAAAATATAGCATTACATGAATCATTAAGTAAAGATTTATATGGTGCATCATCTATAAGCAAAGTGTTCCTAGCATGGGTGTTGGGAAATCTTGAGAAGAAAACATATAGGTAAACGGGCTTTTCGGGATTAGTAGGGAGAAAATGATCATTTTTTTGGCATGACTCTTGTCCAAGAACTCTTGAAAAATCCAAAGAAATATGTGTTTTCACTTTAATTCATCTAGATATTTGTTGATTGGGTGAATGCAAGCTATGCAGTTCACTTTTTGTGTCCCATTGCAATTTTCTATAGGGTGTAGTGAATTAACATGCCATAAAACCATTTATATCCACAATTGGGATTCGGTTTAAGATTCTCAACTTCAATAAGAAACTATCTATATATTTTGTGCACAATAATTATGCATCCATTATGTAGTAATGGACTTTTGAAATGAAACCATATAGCCTGTCTTGACCATTTGCATTTCCCATACACATAAAATTTTCAATACCATTTTTTGAAAATATATCTTATAGGGACTTAATATTTGATACATGAAAGAAAAAAAACATAGATTTGAAAACTTCATTTGAAAAACTTTAACCAAAATATAGTTATGGATTTTTAAATGACCAAAAGCTAGACCTTATTTTCAAAAGTCTCTACATGGGTCATTTCTTGTTGGATTGATGATTTTTTTCCTTGAAATTTATGTGAAAAAGATGTTTAAGTGGTATATTTTCATATGAATTTAATTATCTCAACCAACCCATAGTCCCCCATTTATGTTAATTTGACACCAAAAAATGGACTTTTAATGGATTTTTTATCTGCCAAAAATAAACCACTTAACCCTGCATCTACCCATGTTGTAATGTCATGCTATAGATCAAATATAAACTTCAAATTGAGCCAAAAAACTTGTTAAAAAATCTTTCAACCTAGGCATGAGTGTAAATGACAAATTGGTTGGCATTTGCATATGAGACCCAACAACCCGTTTCGCCACCAAAACCCCATTAAGGTAAAAAATCACATGCAAACAACTCATCTTAGCAAGAGGTGATCTTTGCATTTTGAACTAAACATGATTTTGGAGGTGAAGACTTGAAGTTGAAAGAACATCATCTAGAACCATTTTTAGCGGCAAAAAAACTTCCTTTACATCCCTACAAAGAGCAATAGGAATTTGAAAATTTCAACAAGATGAAAATAAATGTATTAAAAGTAAAAAACTATGATTTTCACAAAAAGATTCAAAATTAGATCACAAAGATGGTATCGATAATTAAAATAAAATTATTCACTTGGTCATTAGTTTTTTCAATGAATAATGGTGAACCAAATGAGCCATAATTTGAGCCCATATGTTTTCAAAGTCACATATGCTTCCATAAATATAATTGTTACCCATAAAAAACCCAACATCCCAAAAAGGTTCATAAATCTCACAAACACCGTCAATAACGACAAATGCTTCGATAATAAATAATTCAATATGATCTTGTTTGTTTATTTTGCGCTTGACGATTTGACTAGGATCGATCGAAAAAATGAAAAGTTAAAACAAACCATGAACTTTCGAGAACAATAAATAAAAGTTTTTTACAATTGAAAGATTTTTGCAAAACATGAAATGACAATTTGAAAATCAAACACAAGTTAGGAGCAAGCAAAAAATCAATCATCGATGCATGGCGATCCTTGGGAATATGAGAGGAATAATCAAAGCCTAGCAATTGCTAGGTGTGCATGAATAATAATCAATGCCTAATGCCCAGTAACCAACAAACATATGAGAGGAGCAACGGAAGTATGGCAACTACCAGGCTACGCAAAAACCAAAATTTGTAATGTGTTGACAACTTAAATGGAGGTTGTGAGCCTACAATAAAGCAAAATCTAGGGATAGAAAATTTAGAAATTCGTGGTCTAGATTATGATGCACAAGCATAAAAAAAAATCGAATGTATTTTTAAAATTCACTACCTTCCATGCAAAAAACAATTATTGATAATTATTACATGTTTTGATAAATAAAACAAGACATGAACACATCAACTTCATTATGAATTTTTCAATATGATTATGTACATTAAACAATGTAACAAGATAACACAACTAAGCTATATTTACCCTTTGTGTAATTTTTAAAATAATTATCGTTGAATTTTCAATGGGCTTAGGGTATCCACATGTTTGATATTTTGTAATGCCTCATCGATATATTCTTCCTCTTGCCCATCACCTTCAATCCTAACATCAACCTCGGCAAATGATGCTATTGAAGTTTGAGCAATTGAAGAGTTCAAAGATGTTAAGAAATATTCATCAACTTGCAAATTCACATTGTTGGGTTTTGCTTCGGTGTCCTTAGTCTCTGACAAGGAATTATTTCTTCCCTTTCTTTTTTGAAGCCTTGTTCCTAGCCGTGGACGGCTTTCCAAATCTTTTTCCCTTCGGACATAACCATATTTGCCACTATTAATTGGTGGTGGAGGAGTAGGAATTTCACACACAGTCAAAACCTATGAATCATCTTCCCTTCTACTCCTATTAGAACTTGGCTCATCACTTACATCAACATCACCCATTTGCACACCTTTTATGATGCAAAAAACATCTTCATAGCCACATCGGAGAGCATTCAAATACACATAAAAGCAATGATCTTGCAATGATTCCCCTTGAGATCATGAGGGATGATCTTTAGAACTTCACATTTGTTTTCTTGTGTTTTCAACAGAATATGACTTTATTGAATAGGAAATAAACAACATGCAAATTAAAATGGATAGAATTTGAAACACATAGATAGACATACTAAGCAAACATATGTCACAACTCCTCCCTTGAAGATGCTTAGCCAAACCATGTTGCTATTTAGGATGGGCTCCAAAAAATTTGTTAGGGCTTCCATGCAAATTTCATTTCTATAAAGCCGGTGATGTTTTGCAAAAGTGGACACGATGTTCTCAATGAGTGATGGGAGTTTTTTCTCCCCAAAATATCAACCTACACCAACTTCCTGACCCTTTTAACAAAAAGGTACACATAGTAAGGTATGTTAAGGGGGTATGATGAGTACATGATTTTGGATAAACAAGGCACTTAGGATAAGGATTGATCAAGGAACTTAGTTAGTTTGAATTTTGAAGTCTTGTTGATTTTGATCATGGTGATGTGACTTGAGACGGTAAAAAAAGTGGGAGTTTTGGAAAATAAAAGAGGAACTCTGAGACACAAAGTTTTGGGGAAGAGTGAAAGGAGTTGTAGGTACTTGCAATAGAAAACCATAGACTCTACTTTGATATACCACAAATTTTAATTATTGTTTTGGATTTTTTTCAATAAAACATGGGATTATGTTGTAATTTTGATTCATGTTTTTAGTGACATAAACAAACACAGACTTCTATAGTGAATTCTATGTTTATATCATTGTGTGAATTTTTTTGTAATATTAAAATATGATGAAATGAATTGTAATCTTGTTTCTAGAGTTTTTTAAAATGTATTCTAAAGTGCAAATTTTAATTATATATAATATTTATGAATGTAGTGTTTTAATGAATGGCAATGTTAAATGTGTTGAGAAAAAAAACAGAATTAGTGAATGTATGCATGTGAAGTACAAATATGTTATTATAGTAGTGTGGAATAATTTTACAGGAATCAAATTTCATTTCTACCATTTGGCGACCATCTTATGGGGAAATTTGTTTTTTTTCTGTTTTTTCTTTAGTAATGGGAAGGTTTTCTACAAATTTTGTTATATAATGTAGATGAAAATGTTCATTTGAATAGTGTTTTTTTTTTTCAATTCAAAATTTAAAAGGGTATGTTAAAAAATATTAAAGGTTTAAGTGGTTGACATTGTAAATATTGTAGGGCAATCTACAAATTTTGGAGATGAAAATTTATGAAATAAGATGAATCAAATGGTGATTTGGAATTTATAACAACAATTGGACTTGGAGGCAAATCGGTGAGTTATTAAAAGACAAACAGAAAACAATCTTGAAAATGGAAAAGAGTATGCAGGGCTTACAAAAACCCCATATCAGAATCTAATGTTGGATAAACGAATTTTGAGAACAAAGGAAAGACCTACATGACACATGTTGTTTTTACCACAAGAGGTGGTGTGGCATGAAATATGGATTTGGGGTTTTTAAAAAAGGCATAATTACATATGACAATCTCCACGAAAAGATATGCAATTGATTACTGACCCAAACGAATGGGTGCAAGATACTTTTTAACCACAATTTGTCATTCAGAATCGAAGAGATCAAGACAGAATAGGGACTTTTGCAGTATTTGATCAATTGTAGGAAATCTTTAGTCCATGGTCGATGAATAGCCAAGCAAGGGATGTTACATTATGCATACAACCCAAGTTTGTGTATTAGTCTACATCTCTAAGTTACAATGAACTAGTGGAAGATTAGGAAGTGGAAGAAAACACTAATATCAATGTGGTTGAAGAGATTGATGAAAATTACCTACCATCATTTGAGTATGTAGAAACACATGTGAATGTGTTGGATGAAGTACCATAATCATACTCACATCAAAGGAATCCAAAGTTGGATCAAACATGGTACACAACTGAAACACGAAATCATGAATTTGTGGATTTGGAGATTGTCAGATTACTTTCAAAGGTTTGCTCATTCTATGAAGAAGAAGGACATGCAAGGCAATCATGGATTTTCTTTTTATGCCTTTACACATCAAATTATGTATTGTTAGACATGTGGAGTTACAAAATGTGGTAGGAACATTAATGGATCAACCACAGGAATAGGAAACAAGAATTCCTATAATTCAGAACAAATTAAAAGGCACGAAGTTGGGAAGTTAATTGGGACCACAAAGTCGATAGATTCGTTCATCTATTTAGACAAGGAGCAAAAAACCAGAGGTGTATTTACATCCACATTCTGCACCACAGATGATACCAATGGGTAACCATAGAATGGAACATCATTAACCTCAAGTCAATATAACTTCACCAATCGTGTCAAAAGTGGCAGTTGTTGAAACACGGAGAAAACCTACTAGAGTAATACCTACCCAATCACTTGATGCAGGTATAACAACCACATAGGCCTTGCTAGACAACATAGGCCCTACGACTAAGCCATGACCTCCATTGCAATATGTTCCTCCACCTTGTTTTTCAACTCCTCTTCATCGTTCTTATTATCTGTTTCACCGTCCTCATTGTCCTCACTATTCAAGTTTAGATCCGCTTCAATATGAATTTGTTTCCCTTGTTGTGAAGACTCCAAAGCTTAGATCCTTCAAAGTTGGTCCCAAATAGTCCATTTTGCAAACACAACCCAATTCATTGGGCGACTTTTTTTTTTCACATACAAAGCATGGAGCTTCAACCTTGTTTATGAGGCGCATGTTAGGCACTTGGGTCTTCTAGTGTGCTATCATCCACAACGCTTCCACTTTTGCAATAAGTTTTTCATCATCTGAAAATCAATACTTGTATCCATTATTGTTGATACAAGGGCCAAATAACTCCACCACTTTTACTTCAATGCAATCTTTTCCAATCTTCAAATGCTTTAGCAATGGACCACTGTTACACAACCTATATTTCTTGTGAAACTGTTTATGAATGATCGGGCTTTTCCTATCAAAAATTATTTCTAGCACTTCGTCATACATAGGTTGTACATATAGTGACATGGCACCCTCCACTTTCACTCTTTTTTTGATGTTTACATTACCTAAACTACCATCATGTGACAATGACATCTTGCCATACTTTGCAACATAACACTTGATGCTCTTTATAAGATTCGTACGTAATGATGCGTTTTCTAGCTTGGTCGACATTTGTCTTTTAGTACTTCGTGTGAAGCTCAAGCATGCAAAGCAAATAAACATAAGAGAAACCTGCAAAAACTACGACAACAAAATCAAACCATTCGATTCCCTAACCTATTGACTATTCAATAGTGGGAATTGTTGCGGGGCAAGGGGAAAGTACAAAATATATTTCAAATTTGGACCAATAAGAAACATTGTCCATGTGCCAACTCATTCAAGTTGGGAATTCTAGGGACTATGGTGGATGTTTGGATTTGCCAAATTGGTCCAATGTAGTGTGCATTTACCCACCTTTGTAGATTATTGGTGAGCTAGTTATTCTAGTTGGAGCTAGTTGTTTTGATAACTTTTATGCATGTTGTCACCTTCCATATGTGACAAACCAGATTAATGATCATAACTATCATAATTGTAAGAACATAGTCGAAGTTGAAAATTAGCCTCGCATTTCCTATAAAATAAAGTAATGGAATGGTGACAATTGTAATTGCATTCTTATTAGATCATGGATTGAATCCTTGTTTGGTCACGACTTGATCAGCCTTGAAAACTTCAAACAAAACAAGGCTTTTTCCTAAAGTTGTTTTGAAATAAAAGCCCAAAAGGTAGATTCATTTTGAATCCAATAATTGAGATTGTTGGATTTTTTATTTTTAACAAAGATGACCAGGAACAAAATACTACAAAAGAAACTTTGTAATCTAAACCTTAGGACTTTCTTGTTGTATATAGAATCCTTCTATGTATATACATTGGTTATGATGTTCTCTTTTGGACAACAATGACCAATAACAAAAAACTATAGAAGAAATTTTGTAATATAAACCTTGGGACTTGCTTGTTGTATATAAAATCCTTCTATGTATATATGACAATTATGATGTGATGATATTGGTTTTAAGTAGGTGTTTCTATTTTTGTGGATAGGGCCATATTTTCAATTGTACATATTTTTATGTACATGATCATTTGCAAGTGTAATGATCTTTGGGAAACTTACTTGTGGGAAAGTAGAAAAAAATAATTCAAGGTTCTCTTTTATGGCCAAGTTCAAATTGACAAGTCTATTAAGATTTTATTCCAATCACTTCTTACATAGTACAAAATATTTGTATCACATCATCTTTAATACATTAGTAATATAAAAGAATAATGAAGCTTATTAAATTGACAAATTCCTAAATCAAGTATATATTTAAAATATAATAATGCACAAAATAATACATCTTATTTGTTTATGTAAATATAATAAAATATTTTGAATCTTAAAAGTTTATATTAAAAATATCTAATAGTTTATATTAAAAAGTTATAAGAATAAATTGGAATAATATCTAAGAAAAAAGTTCCAAAAAATATGTAAATACTATAAATTATCACAACAATTTAAAGAACTTAAAAAAATAAAATAAAATAGGACTTTGGCATCCATGTATTTGACAATAAACATAGAAATAAATATTTTTAAAATAATCAATATTGATATTTACAAGTATAAAAACTAATCATAATTATATGTGAAGGAAAATACATAATTCATCACAAATAAAATTGGTTGAAAGACAATAAAAAAATAAAAAAATCTAATAACATCTGATAATAATTTTAAAAATATATATAAGAATAAATTGGAATAATATCTGATTAAAAATTTCCAAAATATTTTGTAATACTATAAATTATCATAACAATTAAAGAACTTTATTAAAAAAAGTGATTTAAATTGGAGTTTGGCATCCTTGTATTTAATAATAAACATAGAAATAAATATATGAAAAATCATAAATATTGAAATTTACAAGTACAAAAATTAATCATAATTATATGTGAAGAAAAATACATATTCATCAAATACAAAATTGATTCAAAAATTAAATTAAAAAATGAATGTAGATATTGAATTGGAAAAAATTGGTTTAAAATGAATCATTAATTTTCAATATAATGTGGGTGATTGTTTATTTGATGCAATAAAATATTTATTAAAATATTCAATTAAATCTAAAATGAAATGAAAAGTCACATTTAAAGGAATCTTTAAGACTTGGCACACCTAAAACTTTAAAATGTTGTAAGTGAAGATTGAATTTTGAATTCTTGCATGATCTCCACCATGGGAATGCAAATGATGAAAAAAATTATATTAAGAAAATGTCCATTTCAACAATAGATGGTGGATTATGGGATGATTTCACTACTATATATTCGATATCTGAATATTTGCATCGTTCAATTCATGTTTGGAATAAAAGAAATGGTTGGATAATGGTTAAGACAGAACAGGAAAATGCATAAACACCTTTAATCCTTGTATATGGAATAATCACTTTGAACATGCTGAAATTTATTCAGAAATTACAAATATTCCTATTCATATTCATAATGATGACAAAAAAGAGAGAAATAACTACTAATCAAAATATGAATATAAAAAAAGAATTAAAAAAATTATGATTAAAAAGCAAAAACATTTAGTTGGAATTTAGAATTAGATAACAATTTATTTCAAAATTTAAAAAACCCATTCTAATTGGATGTCACAAGAAATTGCTTGATTTTTATTAAGAAATCTACATCTACATTTAAACACATTACAAATTAAACGATATTTGAAATACCTTGAATTAAAAGAAAGCAAAAGTCATGTAAATATTGGTATTTTTTCAAAAAATAATGAACGTTGTTCTGATAATGTAATTGAAAAGATTTCAACAAAACATACATGTCAACAATATTTCAAAATACATGTTATCATCTAATATAATTCATCAAAAAATTGATGTCCAATTTTATTTTTTAAATGTTTTTTTTTCCATGTATGAATCGAAAAATAAATGTTTGTCATAATAATATTCTTAAATATAAGGAAGATATCAAAGATATTGTTAACATGTATGTTATAGTTGTCAAAGGTTTCATTTAAAATATCAAATTTCTATTCAATCAAAACCATGTATTGAAAATTTCCTTGATGAATTAAAGAATGAAAAAATTCTTAAAGAAGTAATAATATGTGAATCTTGTAAAAGAAAATTTGACATTGGAAAACCTTTTGATTTAGTTTTACGAAATCATATTCTAATTAATAAATAGTAGATATGAAATTTATTTTAATGTTAAAATCAAATTTATAATAACATTTAAGTGCACCACATTTAGCATTAGCACAAATATTTCAAATACAAGGATATGGACAATATGGATTACATGGAAGTATTTTCAATGTTCCAACAAATTTAAATATTATTCAAATTTTCTTACCTTAGATGTCATATGAAGATTATTCAATTTCTATCTTTTTATAAAGAAAGTGAGAAAATAAATTTGTGTATATGTTTGGTTATGTCCAACCTAACATAATCATAAAGACATTATGGGAAATTTATAAAGCACATTTGTATGTAGTTGCAAATGTTACAATAAAACCAAATTGGCAAAATTTAATAGAATTGACAAATGCAAGTGACGATAATGATTTTGAAAATGACAAATTTGTATAAACTTTTGATTTCCATAGTTGAAACAAAATTTTAAACATTATAGAAGAAAACTCTAGAGAAACATTGGTACAAAACATATTGAATCCTAAACAAATTATTGATGATGATTTGAAAACTCTAGCAATTGTTCCATGAAAAGGTTTTTGAGCACTTGGATTATTTCGTGATCCATAATTTCCCAACATTGTTCTATGGCAATCCAATACCATTTCTTATGTGTTCATATCAAAAAAAGTACAAGCTGAATTAACAAGTACTAATATAAAATTTGCATATACGATCAAAATTTTAATACATTTTATTATCTTCTACATGGATTCATATACAAAAAGCAAAATTATCTAGTTGAATTCTCACAGATAGTGATGTTTCAAAGAATGTAAATCTAGAAAAAATACTAAAATCTGATTTATGCTATAAAGAATTAGGTCATATTAGAACATTTTCAAATTATTTAAATCAACTTTGAAAAGACATTTTCGCAATGATTAGACAACTTGGACCTCCATCTTTTTTTGTAACATTTACAACATGTGTAAACAATTGGCCTATTTTTGTAAAAACATTAAAAGATTTACATATTGAACATGTTCAAAATCTTAATAAAAAAAATCAATATTTACCAAACATAAAAGATCTTGTTAAAAATGACCCTGTCATTTATGTGCATTATTATGAACATAGGATGAATAGCTTTTAAAAACTTCTTTAAAGTACTAATTTTTTATTTGGAAAAATAAATTATTATTATTTTATAACATAATTCCAATCCACAAGTTTAGCCCATGATCATGGAATGTTATGGTCTAAACATGCTATTACATTTGAAATTTTTACAAATGAAGAAATTGAAAATTTCGTTGGTAAATATTTAACAACTAATCAAAGTATTCTCAACACATAAATATGTAATAGTCAAATACATTAACATAAATGAACATGTCAAAAAAATAAAACAACCAATTTGTCGATTCCAATATCCAAAACCACCAATGAGATGTACAAAAATATTATCACCTTTAAATGAAAAGGATAATAACTCAAATCTTTGTGAAATAACTTTTCAAAATTTCAAAAACTTGTTGATATGAGATTAAGTTTAGAAATTTCATTTGATCAATTTTTATCAAATTTACATTTCAATGAAGAGACTTATCTATTTGCTTTACAATGTATAATATGAAAACCAACATTGTTTTTGAAACGTAACCCAAATGATATACAAACAAATGTTTTTAATATGCATGCATGACTTTTGTGGGAAACAAATATAAATGCATAGTTCATTTTAGATCCATACATAGTACCAACTTATTGCACTTCTTATTTAACAAAAGTAGATAAATATGTCACACAAGAATTGCAAATCATATTGGACAAATGTAAATGTGAAAAATCTAAAGCATTTGAATGAATTTAAAAACTAGGAAATGCATTTTTAAATGCACAACAAATGTCAATTCAATAAGTAATACATATATGTTTATCCATCCCATTATATCATTAATTAAAATATACAAAACTTGGAATGAATCACTAAACCATATTTCTTTAGTAGAATTTGTTGTTAAATTTGATACTAAATCATCAAAAAAATGTAAATGTAATAAAACTATACATTGGGTTTCATTTAATCTTCATAAACATTCAAAAAATATTATAGATTATTTTTGTTTTTATTTATGCCTTTTCATGCATTAGAATATAATTTAAAAGGTCAACATCTTTCATGGAAAGATGTTTATTTCAATCTAAGAAATGACATTGAACAAATAAAAAAATAATTTGTAAATAATTTCAATATTTTGAATGACTATGGTGATGAATGGGATAATTTGCAATCATAAGTACAAGAATACACCCAAAAAATGAAATAAATGGACGGAAAAATATTATCATTAATGAAATTAATCTTCACATAAGTAACCTGACATTAAACATGTTCACAAATGCCAAAGAAGTTGAACTATCTGATTTAACATA
>Ga0209611_10011511_pt1 | contig 12708 bp, 15 predicted proteins | sample S1TSphgellanicum_3_FD_187693 | JGI IMG/M metagenome (GOLD analysis project Ga0209611, IMG submission 187693) | Host-associated microbial communities from peat moss isolated from Minnesota, USA - S1T2_Fc - Sphagnum magellanicum MG (SPAdes) (version 2) | ecosystem: Host-associated > Plants > Peat...
CCGGCGGCTGGCAGGCACGCCTGCGTGGCGGGGAATGGGGGCTTCGGTGCCATGCCGTCACGACGTCCGTCCTGATGCAAGCCAGCGAGGCCTTTCTGGATGAGCCAATGGCATTGGCTGCGGAGTGAAAAAAGGTGGAATGACCAAGCAGCATTCCATACCTGCTGGCCACATTCAGTTCAGAGCAGTTTCAGCCTGACGGGAATCGCTCGATTGAGGCCCAGCTTGCGGCTGATACAAATGCTTCGCAGTCCCGAAGCGCTCGAAACGGGTGGGCGGGGGCAAACGATCCATGCCGCAAAATCCGCATTGCCTCGTCCGATGGCGCGCAAAGTTTTTGAATGCCGGCGCTGCGCTAAGCCTCCGTGGGAAGAAAGTGCAAATTCTGATTAGACCGGATTCAAAAAAAGCACCTCACCCTCGGCGATGGCTCAGCGCACACCCCAAACTCGCCTCTCGCGGGTAAAATTAGCTCTTGCACACGCGAAGGTTGTGCGCGCCATTAGCAACACGACGCGCGAAATCTTCTTCGGAGTGCAGTCATTGGCCCGCAAAATTCCGTTGTGCCTGCTTTTGCTATCCTGCGCAGGCTGCTCCTCGATTATCGAGGGTACGTCACAGGAAATCATGGTCAATACGTTTCCGGCGGGCGCGAGTTGCACGCTTCTGCGTAACGGGCAAGCCATCGCCACGGTGTCGCCGACGCCCGGTAGCGCATTGGTGCGAAAGACGAAATACGGCATCAATGTGGTGTGCAACAAGGCCGGGTATGCGCAGGCTTCGGCGATCGATCATTCCGGCTCCGCAGCGGCGGCGGTCGCGGGCGACCTCTTGTTGCCGGGGATCGGCTGGGCGATCGATTCCGCGTCGGGCGCGGATAACAAATATGACTCGCCGATGAGCCTGACCTTGGCGCAGGAGGCGGCGTTGCCCCCGAACGCCACCGCCACGGCTCAGCCGATGACACCGGCCAGCATTCCTGCCGGCTATTACGTCATGGAGATGCCGCCCGGCATGGTTCCGCCAGTGCCGCTGTCGAATGGCGTCGCGTTGGGTGCTGGCGCCGTCGCGATGGCGGCCCCGATGCAATCCGGCGCCGCCGCACTCCAAGCTGCCCCGATGCTTTATTACGCCGTGTCCGCAGCACCACCGGCGCAGGCCGTCTCGCCACCCGCCAATGGAGACGCAGTTGCGACCTCCTTCACGCAAGCCGCGCCGGGCGAAATGCGGCTGATACGCGAGTATCCGCCGGGCTTCCCCGCCAGCGCCATCGCGACTCAACCGGCGAGTGCCCTGCAAGCTGTGCCGCCGGCCCCGGTGACGGTCGCCAACATCCCCGCCGGGACCCCGCAGCCGCGCTAATTCAATCAGGGGCGGAATGAGATGCAGGACCGCGCGAACGAACAGGGCATCGCGCCGGCGTGGCAGGCGTAGGCACCCTGGAAAACCAAGCCGCCTTAGAGCAAAACTTTCTTGGTTCCTTTTTTCAAAAAAGAACTGCTTCCTTAAAACCTGTCCTTGGCTTCCCTGATCTCACCCAACCGCGTCGCACTCCCTGCCCGCAAAAACGGATTGGTCGCGCGTTCCTGAACCATCAGCGACGGCACGGTCGGCTGGCCCGCGGAACGAAGCTGTTTGACCTCGAGCGCACGGCTTTGGAGGGCGAAATTGTCCGGCTCGAGGGTGAGGGCGAAGCGGACGTTGCTTTCGGTATATTCGTGGCCGCAGGCGACCTGGGTTTCGTCGGGGAGTGCTGCCAGTTTGCGCAGCGAGGCGAACATTTCGTCGGCGGTGCCTTCCAGCAGGCGGCCGCAGCCGACCGAGAACATTGTGTCGCCGCAGAGCAGGACGGCGCCTTCCGCGAAAAAATACGCGATGTGGCCGCGCGTGTGGCCGGGCGTGTCGATTACGCGGGCGGACGCTGCGCCGAACGGGACAATGTCGCCTTCGCGGACGGATATGTCGAGGCGGGGGAGGCGGTGCGCATCCGCCGCGGCGCCGACGATCTTGGCGCCCCAGCGGGCGCGGACCGCGTCGGCGCCGGCGACGTGGTCGGGGTGGTGGTGGGTGAGCAGGATGAGGTCGAGGCGGCCCGCGGTTTCGATGGCCGGCATCACGGCGTCCGCGTCGGCGGGGTCGGCGATGGCGACGGCGCCACTGGCGCTCTCCCGCAACAGCCACGCATAGTTGTCCGACAGGATGGGCACGGCCTGGACGCTGACGGTCATGCTAGCTACCTCCGCAACAGTGACCTTCCCTAGTGGTCCGATCCCAACGCTCACGACCCGGGCGTTGGGTGAATCGGCCCACAAAAACAAAGGTTAGTGGTTAAAATCTACGGGCTCTTCCCTTAGATTTTAAGCACTAGCACCAGGCAACCCGGCGGCACCATGCACGGTACCCTCCAGATCACCGATCCGCCGAACTCCCTGGCCGCGTTCTATGCCACCCGGCGCGGCGGGGTGGCGGCCGAGGTGCTGCGCGAACGGCTGACCGCGTTCTGGCCGGATTTGCGTGGCATGGCTGTGTTGGGGCTGGGCTATGCCACCCCGTATCTGTCGTTGTGGCAGGACACGGCGTATCGCTGCATCGCCGCCATTCCGGCGCCGCACGTGCCGGCCATGGCGGCCAACGCGTGCCAGGTGGATGAGGACCGGCTGCCGTTTCCGGACCTCAGCTTCGACCGCATCGTGCTGATCCATGCCTTGGAGCATGCCGACGATTCGCGGCGAATGCTGCGCGAGGTGTGGCGTGTCCTGAAGGACGATGGGCGGTTGTTGGTGGTCGCGCCGAACCGGCTGGGGCTGTGGGCGCATGCGGAGGCGACGCCGTTCGGGCATGGCACGCCGTATAGCTCGCGGCAGATCGCGTCGTTGCTGGCTGGCGCGCTGTTCCGGCCGGAGCGGCGGGACGTGGCCTTGTTCGTGCCGCCGGTGAATGTACGGCTGTTGCTGCTTGGTTGGCCGATGTGGGAGCAGGTGGGGCACGCGGTGGCCGCCGACCTGGCGGGGGTTACTTTGACCGAGGCGGTCAAGGATGCTTACGCGGCGATGCCCTTAGGGGAGGCGGTACGGCGGCAAGTTATCTTGGCGGAAGGCGCTCAGGCGGTGGCAGTTTAGAGCATGATCGCTTCAGGTTGAATGACCGGCTGCGTGAATCACGCTCTCAAACAACGACCCAGGGCGCGATCGACCATTCAGCCTGGTCAACTTGAACGGATCGCGCTCAAGGTTACGATGGAAGGCGTCTGTTTTGAAAAAAGAAACAGAAAACTTTTGCTAATTATAGGGTTCGCAGGCGGTTCTACCGCTTAGGAGGCAATCCTGGCGTTGGGTTTCCACGCGCAGGTGGTCTACCAGGAACAGGGCGGCGACGATCAGGCCCAGCAATAGGGCGAGGGCGGCCAGGCTCGCCGTTTGGCGGTTTGCCGCAAGCTCGGGATCTTCCAGGATGTGCGCTATGCCAACCATAAAACCAGCCTAAGACAGCTTGTGGTGTCCTGAAAAGCGCTGGTTGTGCGCAGACGTTGCCGCCACAAATGAATTTAGTTTGCCGCTCAGCCTTCGTGGCCGATTTTGTTGTGGAGGGCCCCTTCACGCGTCCGGATGCAGCCTGCATTCTGTGCTTCGTTGCAGAGAGGCGGCAGTATGCATTGTGCAAGGGTTTTGCTGACACTGGCATGTATCGGCTGGCATATGACGGCGCGGGCTGCGACTGGTGACGACGCCCAGCCGACGCAGCAGGAGCAGATCCGGGTGAAGGCGCAGCGACGGCTGCTGAAGGAGAAGAACTCGCCCAGCGCAGTGACGGAACTCGGACAGAAGCAGATCAATCAGGAAGGCACGATGGGCAGCACGTCCACGCTGCTGCGCCAGGCACCGTCGATCTATGTGTACCAGTCCGGGCCGGGGGAGAATTCGCCGGTGCTGTCGATCCGCGGTACGCGCGGGCTGGAAGTGGCGGCGACATTGGACGATGTGCCGATGCAGGATTTGTTGAACGGGGGCACCACCGGCTATCTCGGCAATCGGTTTACGCTGGACCAGATAGATGGTGTAACGATCTATCCCGGCGTTGCATATCCCGACAAAAGCACCTTCGGCACCATCGGCGGCACCATTGCGTATAACAGCAAACGATCGACCGACGATTTCAATGTCGATCTGACGGGCAGCGTCGGGTCGTTCAATACCTACGAAATGGGGTTCGATGTGAATTCCGGACGGCTGGACGGGTTGCTGGGCTCCGGCGACAATGCGCCGAAGTTCCTTTTGCAATATACCAATTTGCAATCGGCCGGCTATATCGATTATACCCCGGCGCGCTACAACAATTTCGAGTTTGCGTTCGACCAGCCGTATGAGGACGGGCTTTCGAAGTTTCAGGCGACTGTGCTGTTCAATACCGGGTCGGGGGAATTGCAGGGGGCGCCGACGCCATCTCCATTGCTGGACGAGGTGGGGCGGTATTCGAACTATCCGCCGGATCAGTTGTTCGAGCGTGAGCAGGACAAATACCTGACGATGTATGTCAAGGACGATACCTACGTAAATGACACGGTGAGCGTGGGCTTCAGCGCCTTCTATCGCAATTCGGACGCCGCCTCGGAGAACTACGAGAACGACGATGTTGCGTATAACGGCAGCCCGCCGAATACCTATCCCGTGGTCAATGTGCCGTATAATTTCTACGATCCGGGTCAGTTTGGCATCGGACCGGGCAATTTCTATGTGCCGGGGTATTTTGTGTATGATCCCGCGAAATTCTACAACAACCCGGCGACGTGTCCTGCCGATCTGGCGGGACTGGGGGTGGAGGGGCCGAACAACGCTTCACCCTGCGGGTTGAATGCGCAGTCGTTCTTTGCCCACACCGACAGCTATGGCGTGCAGCCGCACGTGACCCTGTTTCTGCCTTACAACACCATCAAGCTGGGCGGCATCGTTGCCAAGGAGACCGAGCCGACGCCGACCAGTTACATTTGGGGTACGCCAAACATTCCCAGCATCAACGGCTATAACCAGTTCCAGCCAAACGGTTATAATGGCGGGTCGTCGCGCACCATCTATGTGGCGTTTGCGCAGGACAAGATCGATGTGCTGGACAATACGCTTCATATTACGCCGGGCGTGACGCTGGAAGGCACATATTCGAGCAATTCGGCGGATTATTTCGCGGAATCCTACGTTCCGAACGCGACGCCGGCGAACCCGAACACGTCGCCGCTCATTGAATATATTCCGTCGTACAAATTCCACAAATATGATCGGGACGCCCTGCCGTTCTTCAATATTTCGTATGATCTGGACCGCGTGTTGCCCGCGATCGCCGGAACCAGCTTGTATGCGAGCTATGGCACCTCGGCGTTGTTTGCGCCGACCAACGATTTCGGGCCTACCACGGTGGGCGGCGTGCCTTATGCCAGCATCGTGCACATGTACGAGGGCGGCGTGCGCTACGACACGTCGAAGTTGCTGCTGTCGCTGGATTATTTTTACCAGAAGGTGGATCGCGATTTCGGCTTTTATGTCGGGTCCGGCGCACAGCAGCAGGGGGAGAATTTCTTTGGCAATGACGGCGAGCGCGAATTCAAGGGGGTTGAGGCTGCGCTGACATGGCAGGTAGCGCCGGCGTGGCAGTTCTTCTTCAACGGGTCGTATCTGCTGGCGAAATACCTCAAGACCAATCCGGCCTTCAGCACCATCGGGGAAGATCAATACGGACTGGCGATAAAGGATACGCCGATTTCCGGGGTGCCTGACTTCCTGGCCAATTTCGGCGTCGATTACGACACAACGAACCTGCTGCTGGATAGCGATGCGTTCTCGGCGCGTTTTTCAGGCCAGTTCACCGGGCCGCAATACACCACCTATGATCTCAGTATTTTTCAGGTGGTGCCGCCCTATCCGACCAGCCAGACGCAAGGCGACACCGTCACCAATCTGAATGATCAACTGCACGCCTTCACGGTCTACAATCTTCTGCTCAGCTACACCTTGCCTACGCCCATCCTGCCGACAAAGAATTTGCGATTTGACCTCAATCTGCAGAACCTGTTCAATGAGCGCTATTGGCAATATTACTATAGCCAGATACCTCCGGTGAATGGGCTCTATCTTGGAAATTCATATGAGGATGGATTGCCCGGTGAGCCGTTTTCGGTGACCTTTACCGTGACTGCGAGGTTCTGATGACAAATGTTCTTTGTTTCCTTTTTTCAAAAATGAAACACTTCCTTCCTTCACCGGTTTTTTTCATCATGGTCCTGCTCGCGGCGCCGATGGCGCACGCCGCGCCGTCTGCGATCACCGTAGGGTCGGTCAAATTGCACCATTGCATTAAAGAGTATGACGGCTATTGCGGCAGCATCACGCAACCGCTCGACCGCAGTGGCGGCACGCCGGGCACCGTTACCGTCGGCTTCGAATATTACCCGCATACCAATACTTATGGCCCCTCCGAAGGCGTGATCATTGCGCAGGAGGGTGGGCCCGGCTATTCCACCACAGGGTCGCGCGACGGCTATGTGCGGCTATTTACGCCGTTGCGTGACCGGCGCGACATACTGCTCATCGACAAGCGGGGCACCGGGCGGTCGTCGCCGATCGACTGCCCACCGCTGCAAAAGGCGTATGATCCGGGCTTCAAGGACGTCGCCTTGTGTGCGGCTCAGCTTGGCGGGGATGCGTGGTTTTATCGGTCGGCCGACGCGGCGGATGACGTGGCGGCCGTACTGAACGCCTTGCAAATTGGCAAGGTGGATTACTACGGCGACAGTTATGCCACCTGGTTCGGCGAGGTGTTCGCCGTGCGGCATCCGGACCTGCTGCGCACGATGGTGCTGGATAGTGCCTATCCTGTGATCGGCGATAATTTCTATTCGGAGGTCAATCACGGGCAGGCGGCGATGAATATTGCCTGCCGGCGATCCAGTCCATGTCGCGCGCTGGGTGGCAGTGCCACCGAACGTTTCGCTGATCTGCTGAGCAGCCTGCGCAAGCAGCCTGTTACGGGCGTGGCCCCGGGGGAGAATGGCGAGCCCCGGCATGTCACCGCCGATCCCGCCGGCCTGTTCCTGATCATTGCGAATGCGGGGAATACACCGACGACCTGGCGCGATCTCGACGCCGCCGGCCGCGCCTGGATGGACAAGGGTGACAGCTTGCCTCTGCTGCGGCTCATCGCCGAGGCGCGCGACTCCTATTCCGGTGGCGGCAGCGCCGATGAATTCAGCGTGGGATTAGCAGACGCGGTGGAATGCGCAGAGTATCGCACGTATTTTTCGCTGTACGCCCCGCTTGCCAAACGACGCGTGCAATTCAAGAAATCGCTCGATCGCCTGCGGCGGAACCGACCCGATGTGTATGCGCCGTTCACCATCAACGACGCGGTGTTCAGCCAGATGAATTCCGAGGATTACAACACATGCCTGCCGTGGCCGGCGCCGGTCGAAGGCATCGTCCCCGGCGAGGCGGTGCCGCCCGGATCGGTGTTTCCCGCCGTGCCGGTGCTGGTGCTGAGTGGCGAACTGGACACCGTGACCTCGCCGCATGAGGGCCGTGCCACGACCGCGTTGTTCCCGCATGCGACGTTTATCGAAACACCCAATATGATCCACGAATCGGCCGTTGGCGACGGCGGTGTGTTCGTTCCGCCCAACGGCCAGGATCTGTCGCAGTGCGTCGGACCGATTGTGCGCGGCTTCGTGCATTCCGGCGGCATTGTCGGCGACACCAGTTGCCTGGCCACAATCCGCCCGATACGCACGGTACCCGCGTTTGCGGTTCATTACGTGGACGTGCCGCCGGCCGATCCGGCGCAGGGCAATCAGGTGGGGCCGGCCGGGCTGGTGCTCGCAAGCGCTGCTACCGAAACGGTGGGCGACGTGGTGGCGCGCTATTACCTCACCACCGGCGGGCACGGCGCGGGGCTGCGCGGCGGATCTTTCTCGCTTGCGACCATAGCCAACGGCTACGCATTGACAATGAAGAATTGTGCCTGGGCCGAGGACCTGACCGTCAGCGGCCGGATCGCCTGGCACCAGATCAGCGGCCGGATCGAGGCGCACTTGACATTTGCCGCCGCCGGGCATAGCGGCAGCATGACGATTGAGTGGAACGATCAGCAGATCGAGGCGTTGGCCCAACTGTCCGGCACCATCGATGGCGCGGCGCTGGCAGCAACGCGGCTCGCGCCGTAGATTGCTTAATCCCGGAAGCTGATTGTGCGGCGGACGGCATGGATCTCGACGCGGATATACGCGCGGAAATGCTCAAATATTTGCCGGTGCCGGACCGGGAGACGGCGTCGATGCTGGCCGACATGCCAACGGGACGCCTGCTGGATTGCTTTCTGAAATGGCGCGACCGGCTTGTTCATCCGCATCCGCGCGCGCTGCGCGTTGCGGCGGAGCTGCAGGCCAATCCCCGCTTTAAGGCGCTGGAGCAGGATATCAGCATGATCTGGCGAAATTCCATGCGCGGTGAGAACCTGGGCCGTTATATGGGCCGTGGCGCTCGCTTTGCTTATCTGCACGCGCTACATCTTCATGCGCCACATCTGCACGCGCCGCAGTGGCCGCGCGATCTCAACGCGTTGCTGAATAACTGGGATATTCATTGGCTCAACATTTCATGTCAGCCCGAAAAGGACGGATATGTCCAGCGCGGCGACACCCTGCTGTTCGCCATCTTCAAGGACGAGACAGCTTATTTCTTGGATTTGATGCCGCGCGGACGCTGGAGCGGAAGGCGGCTTGTCGAGACCGCGTTGCGTAATTGGCCCAACGATGGATTGTTTCACAAATTGCCGGGTGGCGTACCGGCGCCGGCGGCCCGGGTGCCCGGGCGGGAAAATGAACGGGCAAGGGGGCGCGCGTGGTTCGCCAGGGACGGCTCGGACCAATACGTCGTTGTAGACGGCGACGCGTATGTTTCAAATGCGTTCGGTGTGGCAGAAGGTAGCTGTCCGGCGCGCATCACGGTCATGTCAATGAAGCTGCAAGGCCTGCTGCGATACTACGCCGGGAATCCAGGCGCGCTGGAACGAGACCTGAAAGTCGCCAACGCACGGTTTGGCATCGCCTGGCCACTCATATTACAATTCCGCCTCATCGTGGCGCGGACGTTGCGCGGCTATGAGTTTGTTATCGTCGAGAGCATGACAAGCACCATGATGGGGCTGGGAGTTTAGCAGCTTGCATCGAAAAGAGTAAAAGTTTTTTGGTTTTTTTTTCAAAAAAGAACTGCTTCCTTCCTTTGCAGGCGGTCACTCACATGCACATACCTGAAAAGCTGCGCGATATCCTCTCGCCGCATAGAGATGCGCTCGAGCATGTTTTTGGTCCGTTGCGGTCGGAACCGGGGTGGGTGCCGCCGGATGTGGATTTTCTGTTCCTGTGTTTTACCAATCGATGCGGTTCGAACTACCTGGCACATCTACTCGCCACCACCGGCGCGTTCAATGAGGCGGGAGAATTTTTCAATGCGCCGACGGTGCTCGAACATGCTGGCGCCCGCGGCCTGCGGTCGCTGCCGGCCTATCTCTCCGCGTTGCCCGCGTTGGTTCCGCATCAGCGCAGGATTGCAGCGAAGGCCAGCATCGACCAGTTGGTAATGCTGGCCGACGCGGGCATTTTGCCGGCGTTGGGGGGCCGCGCGCATTATCTTCTGCTGGAACGGCAGGACAGGCTGGGTCAGGCGATTTCGCGGGTGATTGCGTCGCAGAATGGCCGCTGGACGACCGAACATGCGTCCGACGTGCCGGACAGCGCGCTGCGGCTCGACAGGGCGGCAATCGACCAAGAACTCGGCAAGATCGCGCTTGGCAATGCGGGATTCTATTTGTTTTTTTCCGCCAATGGCATTGTGCCGGTTCATACGACCTATGAGGCCGTGCTGGCGGACCCGGCACCTGTGATGGATGCGCTGGCGGCGGCGATGAATTTACCGAAGCTTCGGGTTCAGCCAGGCGAAATTCGTATCAGGCAGCAAGCGAACGCGATTAACGCTGCGTGGCGTGACGCGTATCGGCACGGCCGCTAGATGGTTTTGTAGAACGTTTTGCGGGCGAGTAGGGTGGAATGCGAAGCGCATTCCACCCTCCTGCGCTACGTAATAAAAGGTTTTTTGTCAAAAACGAAATACTTCCTCCCGCCTTCCTTCCCTCAAGGCAACAAAGCCCGAATGGCCTCCAACTCCGCCAGCACGTGCACCAAAGCCGCACGCAAGCGTTCAACCTCGCTGGGCCGGCGCATGGCGACGGAGGGCGGTTCCGGAATTGTGAGGGTCAGTTCGGGCGGCGCCGGGGCGAGTGCGAGGTCGCGTTCGGCTTCGGCGGCAGCGCGTTCGTCGGCGGTGGCGGGGGGAATGTCGTCGGCGAGGCGGCCGCCGCCTTCGCGGAGCAGGCGCTGGACGCCTTTGATGGTGTAGCCCTGGATGTAGAGCAGGTCGGAAATGCGGCGCAGCAGGGAGATGTCGTCGGGCCGGTAGTAGCGGCGGCCGCCGCCGCGCTTGAGCGGTTTTACCTGCGGAAATTTCGTTTCCCAAAAGCGGAGCACATGCTGGGGTATGTGCAGCTCGTCGGCGACTTCACTGATGGTGCGGAACGCGCCCGCGGCCTTGCGCGGCCGCAATCGGCCGGCTTCGCCGTCGTCGTTCGCCGCTGGCGGTTCGAGCATCACTCGTCATCGCCTTCCGGGCCTTCCGGGGCCGCCTGGCCGTTGATTTGTGCCTTCAGAACCTGGCTCGGGCGGAACACCAGCACGCGCCGGGGCAGGATGGGGACTTCCACCCCGGTCTTCGGATTGCGGCCGACGCGGCGGCCTTTCTGACGCACCGAAAACGTTCCGAAGCCGCTGATTTTGACCGATTCACCGTCCTGCAACGCGCTGCAAACACGCTCCAGCACATGTTCCAGCAGGTCCGCCGATTCGTTACGCGACAAACCCACCTGGGTATAGATCCGCTCGGCGAGGTGCGCTCGGGTTACTGTGTTCATAACCTTACGGTAAGATAGGCCATACAGGGCCGTCAATGAATCATGCAGGTTCAAGCCGTTACATGCTGGCCGTGTGCGCCGCGCATGAACGCGGGGTGAGCGGCGTTGCGGTTGCCGCTATTCCGGGCAGCGCCGGCATGCAACCGGTTTTATATACCTATTGATTTATATACCGAGATCTGCATATACTGCGCCATGGATACGATCATGGCTGCCCTGTCCGACCCGATGCGCCGGCGCATGTTGGATCAGTTGCGGGACGGTGAGGTGTCGGCGGGTGCGTTGGAGCGGGCGCTGGGCCTGAGCCAGCCGTCGGCGTCCAAGCACCTGCGGGCGTTGCGGCAGGCCGGGTTGGTGCGGGTTCGCAAGGACGCGCAGCGGCGGCTGTACGCCATCGACCCGGCACCGCTGGCGGCGCTGGACGTGTGGCTGGCGGATTACCGGCATTTCTGGGCGGGAGCGCTGGATGCCCTGGCGCAGCATATTGAACGGGAGGTGTAACATGTGGGGTAGCTTGGCGCCGGCGGGAACCGGCAGTGTGCTGACGTTCGAGCGCCATATCGCGCGGCCGATGGAAAAGGTTTGGGCGGCTCTGATTACGCCGGCGCGGTTGTCGGACTGGCTGGGCGCGGACGCGTTGGTGGAGCCCCGGGTGGGCGGGCGATTTCACCTGGCGTTCCATAATTTTTCACACACGATGACAGGTGAGATTACGCGGTTCGAGCCGCCGCATGTGCTGGAATATACCTGGACCGAGCCTGTCGCGAAGGGGAACTCGCTCGTGCTGTGGCGGCTTTTCGCGACGGCGGACGGGTGCCGGGTGGTAATGACGCACAGTTTACCCGCTTGTGGGCCGGATGGTGGCGAGGTGGCGGATTTCGCTTCCGGGTGGCATTGGCATCTCGATGCTTTGCCGTTGGCGTGCGATGGTGTGGCGACCGCTTGGGAGGAGGCGGCCTGGCGGTCTTTGCAGGCGGCTTATTTGGGGCGGCAGAAGGAAGCAGTTCTTTTTTGAAAAAAGAACCAAAAAACTTTTCTCTTTTGGCGGCGCCTTTCCATGCGCGCCTTTAGGGCCTACATCGACTGCCATCGAACGGAGCGCGCATGGCAGACATTCGGCTTTTTATTACGGTTAATCGGACGCCTTACGCGATGGTGCTCGACGACCCGCGCGTGACGTTGCTGGACCTGCTGCGCGAGCGGCTTCATTTGACCGGAACAAAAAAGGGCTGCGATCGCGGCCAGTGCGGCGCTTGCACGGTGCTGGTCGATGGGCGGCGGGTAAATTCTTGCCTGTGTCTGGCTGCCAGTCTCGATGGTGCGGCGGTCGAGACCATCGAGGGGCTGGCGCAGGACGGCGTGTTGCACCCGGTTCAGGCGGCGTTCATCGAACATGACGCGCTGCAATGCGGATTTTGCACGCCCGGGCAAATCATGAGCGCCATCGGGCTGTTGCGCGAGGGGCAGACCGGTGCTGATCCGGAACGTGTGCGCGAGGCGATGAGTGGTAACATCTGCCGCTGCGGCGCCTATGCCGGCATTACCGCGGCGGTGCTGGACGCAATGTCGTTGTCAGATCGGACACACCTGAGCCATGACAGGGAGGGGAGGGCCGCGTGAATCATTTCGAATATATTCGCGTGGGAAGCGTTGCCGAAGCGGCGCTGGCGGCCAGCACGCCAGGCGCCGCCTTTCTCGCTGCCGGCACGA
>Ga0209611_10011512_pt1 | contig 12708 bp, 7 predicted proteins | sample S1TSphgellanicum_3_FD_187693 | JGI IMG/M metagenome (GOLD analysis project Ga0209611, IMG submission 187693) | Host-associated microbial communities from peat moss isolated from Minnesota, USA - S1T2_Fc - Sphagnum magellanicum MG (SPAdes) (version 2) | ecosystem: Host-associated > Plants > Peat...
TATGTTTAGCCAAGGTTTAATCATTAAGTTTAACCACTAGATTTAGCCATTAGGTTTAATCATAAAGTTTAGCCATTATGTTTAACCATTAATCATTAGGTTTAACCAAGGTTTAAACATTAAGTTTAGCCATTACATTAAGCCATTAAGTTTAACCATTTGATTTAGCCATTAGTTGTCACCTACGTTTAACCATTATGGTTAGTGATGTGAAATAAACATGTGAAATAAAAAAAACTTAACAAATATTAAACACTTTTGATGATGTAATCCATTGGTAAGAACTTGGTTTATCATTGTGAAGGTTTGGGGTTCAATTCCTAATACTTATAACCTATATACATGTTTAAAAGGTTAAGGTAGGTAGGCTATATTAAATTAAGTTAAGTTAAATTAAGAAGGTTAAATAAATTAAATTAGGTTAGGTAGGTTAAGCTAAGCTACCACCAACCTACTTGCCTTTTTATGACCTGCCTAAACCTATATACAACCTACCTACCTACCTAAACCTATTTACACAAAAAAAATTTGGGGGTAATAATGTAAAAATGAATTTACTTTTTTTAAAATTTCAATAATATACATATTTACATTTATTTCTTTTTGAAAATGTAAAGTCATTTTAACCAATTTTTTTTTAATATCACTATTCAATAACATTTCAACGACAATTCTTTTGAAAAAATGAAAAAAAATTGTTTATTAAATGGATAATTTTTTTGTTAATATAATAATATTACCTATGTTAGGCTACTTTCAACTCGTTATTAATGGATATTCTATTAATGGATATTAGTGGTTATTAATGGTTATATTATCATAGGTTATTAGTAGTTATTATATTGTAGGTTATTCTAAATTCCTTTTCATAAGTTATTATTGGCTATTTTAGGTTATTTTACCTTAAGTCATTATATATATTTTAGATTATTTTAAGTTATTATACTTAGGATAAAATAACTTATAATAACATAAATTATAGTGACCTTGAATAACCTAAAATATAACTTGAAATAACATATATTAATTGGAAATAAAATAACCTAAGGTTAGTTGAATAATTTAATTTAAAATAACTTAGAAGCATATAATAACTTATAATAACATAGGGTATAAGTTAGAATAACTAAAATAGCCTAAAATAATATAAGGTATATCACAAAGTAACATATATAGGGTATTTCAAACAACATAGAAATAAACCTATTTATTATAATGAATTATGTCAACTAGTAGTGAAACACGATGTTTACATAATGATATTATAGTGAAATAACTTTAACAAGGGTGAAATCATCAAAATGCAATGAACTTATTTCACTTTTAAAGTCCCTTAATGATTTAGGCTAATGAATTGCACCCCACTTTTGTAGTAATGATTGTGTCTTTGTGTATAATATCTTAGTACCTTAACGATTTCACAAATATTTCTTAACCATGCAGTTTCCACATATTTTAGCAATTTTTTAAATCAAATATTTTTTTTGACCCCTAGACATTTTGAATATTGGTTGCACTAAAGATTATGAAATGTATCTTTTTATTTTCTTTTGTCTTAATGCCCTCACATAAGGCTGCACTCAAAAGCTTTGTTTGCCAAGCCTATGTTCAAAGACAATAAACCTTTGTTCATTCCAAAAACTACTTTGGTGATGTGGCATAATATTCCATAATGTGTCATCAAATATTTTGCCACTTCACTTGAAATTTGCCATGTGGAAAATGAATATACCAATAATATTCCATGACATGGCATGGAATATTTTCAAAGATTTTATCTTGTTCAAGTGAGCAAGTTCATTTGCTCACCCACTCACCCATTAGTATCGTTGTTCTTGGAACCTTATAAATATTAGTCTAAGGAAACCAATAAATAACTACTTCTAAGGAAAAGACCAAGGAAACTAGATATTATTCTTGGATTTATACATGTATCAATCTGAACAAAACTTGATTATAACAATTCCTTGTTACAATAGGGCCTAAGAAACAAACTAAGAAGATAATTAACCTAGGACAACATTTGTATACCTCCCAATATCAGGAAACAACTTATTTTTGGAACCTTATATGCATTAGGAACAAAACTTCTTGAAATACAAACACATGATCATCTCAAAAATAAAAGTTCCTAAAGCTTCAAGAACATGACCTACATTGTTTCTTCATTCTTTGGTTTAGGATTTCAAAAAATGGGATTTCCAGTGTAGAAAGTCTATAACAAAAGACTTCTTAAAACAATTCAACGACAATCTATATGTATTAGTTTGTAGAGGAAACCTACACACATTCCAACTTTACAACAAATTGTTTCAAAATAATTATGATGTCTAAGTCTTCCAAGATTCTAGATGTCAATTTTTAAGCTTATGACAATTTGTGGTAGATGACACACCATGAGACTTGAAAGTTCAGTCTTGGCTAAAAACAACAATTTTTTGCACAACCATTTATTCAACAAAAAAATAGAAAGAACTCATACCTATTTGGAAAATGTCACATGATGGAGTTAATTGAAGGCTCCCACCCAATTTTGTTATAGCTTCCAAGTTCATGAATGAACCAAACATCTTAGCCATAGGTTTGCATAATCCAAATGAAGAACACCAGTTGGCTTCAAACATCTTTTCACAACCAACCACCTTGCATTTCCTTGAAGAAATAATGTGCACCAATAAACACCATGGGTGATATGTGTGACCGCATGATGCCATACAAAGGTTTTTTAAAACTTATAATTTTTCACATACTAGACACGATTGAGCATTGAATGTTATAGTGCAATCAGATGGAATTGGAATCTTGGAAATTGGAAGTGGTTGAAAATAAGGACTAAAACCTAATTTCATTCAAGCAAGTTTTCTCCCAACATGGCCACAACATTTTGTGCAACCTTCAAGCCCTTTGTGGACAAACTTAACAATTTCTCACAGTTAACAACATTACCATCACACAATAAATAATCAACTTTTACTACCTGCAACTTCTGTTTGGTTTGTTGCATACTTTTCCCCTCATATCTAAGTTGAGCCTATAATTCCTCAATTCTCTCTTTTGTAACACTTGGAGAACCTAAAGCATCACTTGCTAATAATTCAATGCGTGACAACAACTCTCCAAACTCATTATGACCAGACTTTGCACATATTGAACTTGATAACGTTTTTTGGAGTTTTGATTTGACCTTTTCCAACTCATGTCTTGGTTCATTATGCATCGCCCATCTATCATCTACATACAAGCACTATTGTAAATCGTTGTCTTTTTTATTAGGGCAATTGGTCAAAAAGGACCCAAAAATGACACTGGTCAACTTGACCAAAGTGCCATTTTGGACAAGTTGATTTCAACAATATTTATTTTGACTAGTGGCCTTTTTTACTAACTATACCTTGTCATTTTAACTAGCAAAGTGACTAACAAATTGACTAATTATTTGACTAATAGATAATGGACCATTTGATTAGGTCAATTTCATACCGAAATTAAAATCATTTTCTAGATTATTATTTTAAAAATTAATACATAGTAGGTAGGTAGTAAATAGGTGTAGGTAGGTTGAAAAAAGGCATTAGATAGGTAGGTGTTAACTTAGCTTAACCAATTTAACCTAACTTAACCTAACTTCACCGAGTTACCCTAGCCAATTTAACCTACTCTAACCTACCTAGCCTAGCCTTCTAAACATCCACATAGGTTATAAATATAAAAAATTGAACCCCAAACCTTCACAATGATAAACCAAGTCCTTACCAATGAATTACATCATCAAAGATGTTTTATCAAATTTTTTATTTCATATGTTTATTTCACATCATTAAACATAATGGCAAAACCTAAGTAGCAACTTGTGGCTAAACCTAATATCTAAACTTAATGACATAAAATAATGGCTAAACTTAGTGACTTAAAATAATGGCTAAACCTAGTGGTTAAACTTAGTGATATAAAATAATGGTTAAACTTAATGGTTAAACTTAATGACTTAAAATAACCTACTGGTTAAACTTAGTGACTTATAATAATGGCTAAACTTAATGGTTAAACTTAATGACTTAAAGTAATGGGGTAAATGTAAGCTACAGTGGTTCAATTTTGTGACAAAACAATGTTTTTCCCTGGGTACCCTTTATTCAAATGTTTGCAATGCAATATATCCTTAGATTTACTAATTAGGACTTGGACCTAAATTAACTTCATTATGAAAATAATTGTGTGGTTATTTATTGATAAAAAATTCATTTCTTAGTAATAATGAACTTTTGAAGTCAAAAAATATGGACTAATCGTTTAATTGGAACATCACAAAATGGAAAAAAAAAATATTGATTCACATAAGGTAATAGACCATGTTGTATTTGATTAAAGATTATTGTCTATCTTGACTAAATGTTCAACTTGATTAAAGACCATTGGTCATTTTGATTAAAGTTCATTGGCCATGTTAATTAATCATTCAACTTGATTAAAAATCATTGGCCATTTTTACTAAGGTTATACAACTTAACTATGTGTATCTAGTCAAATAAGTCGTTATAGTCAAATTGATCAATCAACAAATACATGTGTCATTCAAGCCCCTAGCCTTTAATCAAATACACATGTCCGTTAATAAAAAAATGACAAGTTATTCAATTTGAACCTTTTAAAAACCCATGATTTGTAGTATTGAAACAAGATCTCTTTTGCTCAAGTTCTTTATATATTAAATCATTCTTAACCTCTTATATTTATTTATTCAACCCTATAATGAATGTTTGTTTAAAAATTAATAACAATTCTGAAACCCCATAAATGGCTTCTTGATTAAATGGAGGCATCTTTCCTTATTATAAGGATAAATTAAACTTCAAGTGGAGTGGTATGCTCCTACCTACTATAAAGTTTGGTTCCTCCTTCTATGCCTTTAGATATTCAAGTATTCCCTTCAGGCTTGAGTTCATGAATGTTGGAGGTGGATAGTGGCACTTGGATCCTAAGGACCGACCATCTTTTTTTCTTCCCCCAACACCTCTGCCAAGTGGGTGTGTAGGGATAACACTTGTAATCAACAACTTTTTGGCTACATCGACAACATTGTCACCTCCAAATAAACTTGGTTGCAAAATCACATGTTTCTCCTTAGTTACTTGCAAAGCAACCTATTTTTCATGTGTTGTAAGTGCATAAGTCGCCTAGTTCAACTCAACAACCTTATTATTTTCAGTAACCAACCCACGGGCAAATTTTAAGGTAATTGTCATTCAAAACCTTTCGTTTTTCATACACATGTGTATAGGTCCACAAGATCATGTCTTGGATGTCTTCGGTAGTGGGCAGCTTGAATTTCCAACCATTCTTGTCAAACTTTGGGCCCAAAACTTTGCAAATGTCATCTTCAAAAACATCAATTTCTCCTTGAGCAACTTAACATCATGACTTGTGCCTCTCAAGCCTTCCTTCTCCACAAAGTACACCAAATCCACAATTGTTTGTTAAAACAACATTAAAAAAAGATCGATCATAACACCTAATCATTCATGGTGCAAGAATGAGCATCCCTACCTAAAATCAAATAATTTTAATAACCTTGCAACAAATGTTTGATGAAAAAAAAAAATTCCTTGGGTACACACAATTTTGAACAAACATACCAATGATGCCATCGTCAAAACTTTTTACAATGATCACCAAATTGGCAAAAGAAAACAATTTCATAGAAAACAATGGAATTGAAGCATATACCAATGATGTCTACAATAAGAAAAAAATCGAAGAAAATCATGATGTGTAACAACACCAAAAAGGTAATTTCAAATATCTTTGAGATTTTGTGCTTAAACATAATGAAGGTGTAATTTACTCCACAACAACAAGGCAAGAATGCATCCAAGGACAATTGGTGTTTAAAATGGTTGAACAGTCTTCATGCATTTAAGACAAGACTTAAGGAAAACATTCTTACCATTCCTTGTAAATTTGAAGTTCCTTGTTTAGTTGTACTTCAACCAATAGGAAAATAGAAAATTTATAAAAGAAAAATTATTTGAAAATAAAGTATTTCCTTACCATTCCTTAAAAAGTTCCTTTAGGTGGTTCTTAATGGTACCACCCAATTGTACTTGCCCCTTTCACACTTGAATTGTTGCAACCCCACTTTGAGGGAGTTGTCAGGTTGCCACTCACACTCCCGAAAATGGGACTTGGGAGTCCTCCGGGACTCCCAGAAACTCAGAGCGCAATTGCAGAGGTCAAACACCTTGCATTGAGACGTTCTTTATATCGTTGGAAAGGTCTTGAAGCGTAGATGTCCAAAATGGCCTCACATGAGCCATTTGGACATCTACAGCACAAGTTATGGTCGAAAGAAAGGCCGGGAGTCAAATTAGCAATTTGACTCCCGACCACTAAAAGTTGGGAATCGACTCGATTCCAGTGTGTGCAGGTGAAGTGCAACACATCGTTGGAAAGCTCTCGAAGAAAGCTACAACTTTGGTTTCGACCTTGTCCCAATCCGAGTTTGGGGCGTGAAGTTATGAATGCCCAAAGTCCCGGGAGTCCAAACCGGGATAATTTCAGGACTCCACTTTGGGAGTCCCAGGAAAAAGAACCATTTGGATGCAAGTGCAGTAGAGAGCTGCAAAGAATACTATATGGGGGAAGGTGGTGGCTTCCCCCAAGTCCGGGCCGTGATGAGTCAAGTGAGTCCAAGGTAGCCCGTGGCTTGTCCCAACACTAAAAAGGTGCAGAATGAGTTCTAACCAACTTGTTGGTTGGATTTGGATGCAGGACCGTATAATTGAGTAAGTTTGTCCCTCTTCCTAGTCTATCTCGGAGCTTTCAGCACGCCCCTCTCACCCCCCCCTTTAGTGCTAGAAGCTGGGAGCGTGCCCCGAATCCCATAAATTCCGCAACTTTGAGTGATCTAACCCTAACTTGGGACTTGGGAGCGTGTCATGAATTGGTTCACAATAAAATTAATCAACTTAGCAAACTTAGTTTATCCCTAGCTAAATGGGACCTAATTGAATAACTAAATTAACACACTTGACAATATTTATATTAAGGTTATAATGGTTATGGGTATTGTGGCCTTTGGTTTTGGTTATTGGCTATTAGTTATGGATATTTATACTAAGGCTCTTGGGTCCATTCAAAGTTGCAGTACACAAAAATAATGTCTTACTCGAAATTCATTCTCAAAACATTATTTTGAATGACCATTACATTTACGAAATAATTTATTTGGTAGAATTTTTTTTTTCCATTAGATATCACATACTTCTTGATTAAAATGGTGGTGATTTTTGGTGATTTGGACAATTAAAACATGTCATGTGTCCTGAAAAATGGCTTAGGAACCATGTCCACTTGGGTGCAATCATTATCAAATGTACCAAGGATTGTGTTGAATGCAGTAAAATCTTACACCCCTTTAACTTTGAAAAATTAAATTACATGAGTTTTAAGAATTGGAATTTAATGAAATCAATTGCATAATTTTTCTTAACTTGTGAATTTTCATCTCAATGGTTTTTGTGTAATTCCAAAATGTTTCACCATACATTTAGTGGATATTAAGCACTTAAAACTAGGATGTTGAATTTGGTTGAAATTTTGAACATCCTTTATCCTATGTTATACTAACCCATTCTTTTTGAAATTTTTTGCATGACCATATATTGATGATTATAAGAGCTTGGTAGTGAAAAATACTTGAATATGTGTTTTAATTTGTTATTCATTATACTCATTTAAAAAAATCTGAACGTGTTTTTGATCACTCAAATGCGCATAATTTGAAGACCTTTAAAGACAAAATGATTATTATGATTTAAGAGAAGGCAAGGTTGCAAATTTTTGAAGTTTTGATGTGTTATGTGTAGTTATTCATATGTATAATGAATAGTTTTTGTTATAATTGGATTAAAAAAGAATAAATTTATATGTTTGATAAAGTTCATTTTGAATATATGTTCACTTGGGGTTTGAAATGTATCCACCTAAGTCATCTACTACTAAAACCCCTCCAATGTGACATTTTAAATTTTTATTTTGAATTTTAATAAAAACATGACATGGATATATAATCATATATTTTCTAGAGGTACAAGTGTGTCTAGATGAAACTTATTATCCTTGTATAACACTTTGAAACTTCAATATTTTTTTCCTATGTTTGGACTCCATTTTAGAATTTAACGAAATTACTACATTGATCTAGATAAGAAATAGCATAGTGTGTCATGTATGTGGATGAAGTTATGAACATAGGTATCATCTAGTTTAGAATGTAACCAATTTAGTTTTGTAACCTTAAACCCTAAACCAATTTACATTTGTAACCTTCATCCACATGGCTAGTTCGTCTTCTAGAAGCCACATTTTGGTGAATTTTTTTATGGCAAGCTTTTTCGATTTTTGTGACTTTGAGATGAAAATCATGTGCACCAAAATTCATTATTGCAATGGGATCACAACTTTGAAGGTCAAGAAGTTATGCATCAATGGGTACTTCTTACAATGAAATCATGGTTTTGAAGGACGTTTTCACACATCAACTGTTGTTACTCTTCAAACTTGTTTAGTACACCATTGACTCATGCTCATGAAAGCAATTGCCACACTTGACAACCGCCATTCTTGGAGGTCACAGAAACCAAAACCATGAAATTTGATTTTCCATCGGCATTAACAAGTATAGCAAGTTTGTTGCCCAATGCATCCTTCAATGCATCATTATTGCCTTGTGGGTCCTTGTAAAACAAATGTTGAAGGTTGCATTAGGTTATGAACTTGTCTGAAATCAAATTTTACAAAGATGGAGGTAGTTATAGTCATTTAATGCACACGAGCATTTCTTGTTCTAGTTGGAAAAAAATGGCATGCCATGATAATGGTAAATTGCATATTGTTTCTTTCAATGTTTTTCTTTTGTGTCAAATCTTTTTTTTTAAGGTATGAAGCTTTTGCTTGTTTTTGGCTTTTTATATTAAAGAGCAATCTGATCAACATTTCAACATCACCCAATCTAATTCCTTATGTACGTTGTGTTGATAATGCATTGTAGGTTAGTTATAACTTGAAGAGTTTTGTAGTCTCGATTTAAGGTTTACAAACAAATGCACGCACATGTTCATCACTACACCAATTTGTCTTTGAAAATGTACATAGATTTTGCGATAGACATGGGTAACCTTAAGAATAAAAAAAAAAATCCTCCAAATCATCCAATTGAGCCATTAGAAAGTGAAGGTTTAGAGGATGTTAATGGGTCTAAAGGTGAAGAAGAAAAAAGTTAGCTCATAAAAGGGAATATCAACGAGTTTGGAAACAAAAAAATAGGTTTCAATAAATTGAAGTGCTTGTTGAAGAGTGATCACAATTTGTAGAGGAAGGGAGGGCTTTGTTGGAGCATGTTGAAGCTGCGCGTTTAACATTTGTGAGTAGTTTTCTGAAATATGGTCTTAAATCCTTTGCAACTGCAACAAGGACCATAGCTATGTTCATAGTAAATTTCTTAAAAGGATATGATGTTGCAAAACAACAAGCCATAATGCATAAAGTTGTGTCCCATGAGTTTTTGATTGATGTTATGCCTCCCTATTTGTAAGAGGTCAAGAGATTGAAACACAACCATCAATTACTTGAAAATTTCAAGTTTAGATTATCATGTGACAAGTTAACGATCTTCTAAGCTAGTAATGGTTAAAGATATAATGTGCACCTTTGCACTTCTTGATCAATAATGAACAGCAAGGAAGCAACAAAAGTTTTGGGTGTGGACAAGAGAAACATCAAGAAGGCGTTTAAAAGACAGCTCTTGCTAGACACATCAAGCTCTACTTTTTGGATAGACTACAAAAGGGTTAAACATTCAGATTTTTTGTCTAAACATTTTCAACAACTTGTGATCAATTGGTGGACTATTGAAACCATTGTTTCTCCAAATTATAAGGACATTGTCAGATTGAGGATCTCCAATGAAGTAATTTGAAGAACACCCAATTCATTACCTTCAAGAATCACAGGTAATTTCTTTCTTGACATTGGTTGTGTCATGGTGTAGTTGCTACTTTCATGAAGTTGGAGTTGTTTTTGCAAAACTAGTTGTTTATAGATTCTAAATAGTAGAATGTATTTTGGAGCTTTGATCTTGGCTCTTTTAAGCTTTCACTTGGTTGTTGATCAAAGTTGGTTTGGTTGCAATCAATTTAGGTTTAATCTACTTTCATAAGCTCAAGATAAATTATGTAAATGCTTATAAATCCTTGAAGATCAAATAGTGTTTTGCAAGGTTCACACACTATTTTCCTAAGCTTAAACTAATGGATGCAGTTGCTTATTAAAAAATGTGTAACAAAAAGTGTTTCATGAGAAGATGATGTAACTGTTTTCATAAGCTTAAATTGCTTGATCAAATTGCTTTCTAATTTCTAAGGAGCAAATAGTGCTTTGAGAACGTGATAACACTACTTGGATAAGCCCAAATTGCTTGATGTCACTGCTTGTTAGTTTTTGAGGAGAAGAAATGTTTTGATAAGGTGATGAAACTACCTTAATAAGCTCAAAGTGTTTATTGTGGCTCCTACTTGGTGAATTCTAAAAAAACAGTATTTTGGGCAAATGATACAACTATTTTTTTAACCTCAAATTGTTGAATGTGGCTACTTGGTAATATCTAAGGTGTAGGTAGTGCTTTGAGAAGTAATCATGAGCTCAAACTCCTTGGCTTGGTAGTTTTTAGCTTGTAGAAGCTAATGCTTCAAAAAAAGGTGATGGTGCTACCAATTCAATTCCATAAGCTTAATTAAACTACTTATATGGTTGCTTGGTAACTTCAAAGCATAAGTGATTGCAATTTTGTTCTAAGCCTTGCCGAATAGTTCAAAGTATACCTATATTTACATGTTAGAATTTTTTTTCATATGCTTGACCTAAATGCTGCATTTGTTTGGAAAAGACCAAATTTCCCACAAGTTTCTCCAAAAGACACGGTAAGTTGGTAATGTATTACTGGAAAATGTTGCAAATAAAGGTATTTTAGTAACTTGACCAATCAAAATGGATGCCTTCAAAAATGCCAAACAACATCTAACCTTTCATCTTCTCTCTTGTTTATTCATTAATATTGCTAAACAATTTGGGCAAGTTAGAGTGTGATGAATGTCATCCAAATTTTTTTTGTACAATCATTAGTTCATTTAAACTTTCTTATTTTTCAATGTTGAATAGTTTGGGTAGCTAGTTTAGAGCTGTGTCTTAGAGTTTGCTAGGAAAATCTTACTTTCATGACAAATGACTGTCACCCAAGATTGTTCATGCAAAATTGGTAACTAGAGTCTTAGGTCCTAAAGAATGTTTGGATGGGTTCAAGAATTTATTTTGATTAGTATTTACCTACTATTAGTGTTTTTGTGTTTAGCAATTGGAGTTCTTCACATCATTCTAACAAAAACATCCAAATGTTCCTATCATGTTAACAAAGTTCCAAACCTTGAAACCATGGTTTGTGAAAAGGTTGACAAAATGGAATATGTGCACTTGTCGATACCATTCGCAACTTAATGAACTTAGGTCTGGGTTGAAAACTTTGTGAGTAGGGAAACATGTCCATGATAGTCATTATGTTTGTTCATGTGAGGGCATATGCAAACCATAAATGAATAGTGTAGTTGGTGAACTTTCTTGTTCTACACATACATAGACATACAATACGTTAACCTCATTATGGAGCTCATTATTGTGCTCCAAAAAGCAGAATGATGAATTTCACAAAAGGGATTGTATTATGAGTGATTGCCCTATGTGTGGCATCAAGTTGTTGTAGGTTTGTTCAAAGGAGTTGTCTACAAGTAAAAAGACCCAGTGGTGTAGCATTGGCTAGAAAGTCATAGGTAAAACTTCTGATGGTTGAGACAAAAAACTCAGCAAGGCAATGTACAACTACACAAAACCCCTTGAGTTGATAAAATATCTCAAACCACATCTTTTAAAATTTGTTGTGCACAATTTTATAGCCCACTAGCAGGAAAAGGAGTTTAAACACTATTTGAAACACATACCTAATGACATTGTTGTCTCATGTATAGATTTTTTGAAAATTATGCAATGAAGATCCAAAACAAAATCTAGGATATGCATTAGTTTTCGTTTTAAATAACAATCCTTGTTCACATTACTTATCGGCAGAATCCTGATTATGACCCAATCATGGACAAGTGCAAAATCCTTTAAGAGGTGCATTATATTATTACATATCAAATGAGAAAGATTATGATACCTTATTTGTCCAACGTGCATTTAGATTGCATTGGGAATTTCTTAAATCCAAGGCATTAGTAGAAAATGCCATTTTACAACTAGTCCATGTGACTAAGTTTTAGTTGCAAGCGACATTTGCAACTAAAATCTTAATAGTTGCGTTGGACAAGTCGCAAACGACACTAGTCGCAAACGACAACGAATTTTGGATGAAGGAAAAAGTCAACAAAATATGCCTTCATCCTTTGACTTGTCATATACGTATTGTCGTTTACAACTAGAATGCGACTTTTTTGGTGAACAATGGGAACAATTTACGTGTTGCCACGTGTCCCAACTTTTAATAATTAATTTTTTTTTTATTCTTTTGAAATAATCCAAGAAGTTTAATTTTAATGTTTATATGGTTTAAATTGTGACACGTGGAATATTAATTGAATTTGTTCAAATTCAATTTAAATCAAT
>Ga0209611_10011514_pt1 | contig 12706 bp, 12 predicted proteins | sample S1TSphgellanicum_3_FD_187693 | JGI IMG/M metagenome (GOLD analysis project Ga0209611, IMG submission 187693) | Host-associated microbial communities from peat moss isolated from Minnesota, USA - S1T2_Fc - Sphagnum magellanicum MG (SPAdes) (version 2) | ecosystem: Host-associated > Plants > Peat...
TATCTCTCGGCGATCGAAGCGCAGTGGGGCCCTGCGCCCGGTAAGAAGCTCAGCGACGGCGGCTCGATCTTTGTGCTCGGCGCCGATTTCGGCAATGTGTTTGTCGGCCTCCAGCCCGGCTTTGGGTTCGAGGGCGATCCGATGCGGCTCTTGTTCGAGCGCGGCTTCGCCCCGACCCACGCCTTCTCCGCCTTCTACCGCTATCTGCGGGAAGACTTCGGCGCCCATGCCGTGCTGCACTTCGGCACCCACGGCGCTCTGGAGTTCATGCCCGGCAAGCAAGCGGGGCTGACGGCCAACTGCTGGCCGGAGCGGTTGATCGGCGATCTGCCCAACATCTATCTCTACGCCGCCAACAACCCGTCGGAAGGCGCGCTCGCCAAGCGGCGGTCGGCGGCGACGCTGATCAGCTATCTCACCCCGCCGATCGCGGAGGCCGGCCTCTACCGCGGGCTCGTCGATCTGAAGGCGTCGATCCAGCACTGGCATGGATCGCCGGCGGACGCGGACGATGAACGCGCCTCGCTGTTGGCGCTGATCCTGGAGCAGGCGGGCGCCCTGGATATGGTCATGGCGTCGGGATCGGACCCGGAAACGCAGATCGCAGCGCTGGGCGCTCAGGTGAACGAGCTTGAGCGCACCCTGATCCCCGAAGGTCTTCATACGCTCGGCGAGGCGCCCTCGGCCGAGGAGCGGGTTGAGCTCCTGAGCGCCATGGCGGGCGCCGGTGAAGCGCCGGCGCCAGGCCGCGCGGCCCTGGAAATGCTGGTCTCCGGCGGTTCGCCCTCGGATGCGCTGGCCGTCAGCGGCCTCGCCCAGACTCGCGAGAGCCTCGCGACCCTGACCGACCTCGCCGCCAGCGAAAAGCTGCTGGCCCGGGATCACGAGATCGGCGCGGTCCTCGCCGCGCTGGACGGCGGCTATGTCCGCCCCGCCCCCAGCGGCGATCTGGTGCGCACCCCGGCGATCCTGCCCACGGGCCGCAACCTGCATGGGTTCGATCCCTTCCTGATCCCCAGCGCCTACGCCCTGCGCCAGGGCGCCCAGCAGGCTGAAATCCTGTTGGATCGCCATAGATCCGAGCACGGCGCTCTGCCGGAATCGGTTGCGCTCGTGCTTTGGGGCTCCGACAATCTGAAGACCGAGGGCGGCCCGATCGCTCAGGCGCTTTATCTGATGGGCGCCAAGCCCCGGTTCGACAGCTATGGCCGCCTCTGCGGCGCCGATCTGATCCCGCTGGAGGCGCTCGGCCGTCCCCGGATCGACGTGATGATCACCCTATCGGGCATCTTCCGCGATCTCCTGGCGCTCCAGACCCGGATGCTGGCCGAGGCCGCCTATCTCGCGGCGACCGCCGACGAGCCGCTGGATCAGAACTTCGTGCGCAAGCATACGCTGGAGCATCAGCGCGAGCAGGGCTGCGACTTGGAGACCGCGGCGCTCAGGGTCTTCTCCAACGCCGACGGCGCTTACGGCGCCAACGTCAATCAGCTGATCGACGCCGGCACGTGGAGCGATGAGGACGAGCTGGCCGACGCCTATCAATCCCGCAAATGCTTCGCCTTTGGCCGCACCGGCAAGGTGGCGCCCCAGGCCGCGATGCTGAAGAGCATCCTGAAGGGTATCGACGTCGCCTATCAGAACGTCGAGTCGGTAGAACTCGGCGTCACCACCATCGACCACTATGTCGACACCCTGGGCGGCATCAGTCGGGCGGTGCGCCGCGCCAAGGGCTCAGACGCCGCCGTCTACATCGGCGACCAGACCACGGGTCAGGCCAAGGTGCGCAGTCTCGCCGACCAGGTGGAGCTCGAAACCCGCACCCGCACGCTCAATCCCCGCTGGTACGAGGGCCTCCTGAAGCATGGCTATGAGGGCGTGCGCCAGATCGAGGCCCAGGTGACCAACACCATGGGCTGGTCGGCCACGACGGGCCAGGTCGCGCCCTGGATCTATCAACAGATCAGCGAGACCTATGTGCTCGATCCCGCCATGCGCGAGCGCCTGGCGGACCTGAACCCGATTGCGGCCGGACGCATGGCCGGGCGCCTGCTCGAAGCCAGCGACCGCAACTACTGGACCCCCGATCCAGCCACCCTCCAAGCCCTTCGCGACGCCAGCGACGACCTCGAAGACCGCCTCGAAGGCGTCGCCACAGCCGCTTGAATACAGAAAAGAACCCGCGCCCATGACCGTTCTCGACCTACCCCGAACCCTCACCCGACCTCAGGATCGCAAACGCCCAAACCCTGCGCATCTAGATGGAGAGGGCAGCGTGCAGGTGCAGTTGGACACCGACATGCGGAGCGAAAAGACCAAGGTGTTCGCCGTGTATGGCAAGGGCGGCATCGGCAAGAGCACCACCTCGTCTAACCTCTCGGCCGCCTTTTCCAAGCTCGGCAAGCGGGTGCTGCAGATCGGTTGCGACCCCAAGCACGACTCCACCTTCACCCTGACCAAGAAGATGGCGCCGACCGTCATCGATATCCTGGAGCGGGTCGATTTCCATACCGAGGAGCTCCGCCCTGAAGACTACTGCTTCCCCGGCTATAATGGCGTGATGTGCGTGGAGGCGGGCGGACCGCCGGCGGGCACGGGTTGCGGCGGCTATGTGGTCGGCCAGACGGTGAAGCTTTTGAAGGAGCATCACCTGCTGGAAGACACCGATGTTGTGATCTTCGATGTGCTGGGCGACGTGGTCTGCGGCGGGTTCGCGGCCCCCTTGCAGTATGCGGATCGCGCCCTGGTCGTGGCCTCCAACGACTTCGACTCCATCTTCGCCATGAACCGGATCATCGCTGCGATCCGCGCCAAGTCGAAAAACTACGACGTGCGGCTGGGGGGTGTGATCGCCAATCGCAGCAAGGACACCGATCAGATCGACCGCTTCAACGTCGCAATCGGCCTGGAGCGCGTCGCCCACTTCCCGGACCTGGACGTGATCCGTCGCAGCCGACTGAAGAAGTCCACCCTGTTCGAGATGGAGGCGTCCCCCGAGCTTGAGGCGGTGACGAATGAATACATGCGCCTGGCCGCCAGCCTCTGGGCCGGCGGTCGCCAATTCGACGCCGTTCCGATGAAGGATCGGGACGTGTTCGACTTCCTGGGATACGAATAATGAGCATCGCGACCTACGCCGAGCGCCGCGGGCGCCTTCAGACCTATTTCGATCGCACGGCGCTCGACGCCTGGGCGCAGATGACGTCCGACGCGCCCTTGAGCAAGATCCGCGAAACGGTGCGCCAGGGGCGCGACCGGATGCGGGCGGTGTTCATGACCTGGCTGCCGACCGACATGACGGGTTGCTCCCTGTTGGACGCCGGTTGCGGCACGGGCGCGCTTGCGGTGGCGACGGCGCGGCGCGGCGCCCATGTCACGGCGGTCGATGTGGCGGCCAATTTGGTGCAGATCGGCCGAGATCGGGCGCCCGCCGACCCCAAGCCCGGTCGGATCGACTTCCGCGTCGGCGACATGCTCGACCCCGCCCATGGCCGATTCACCCACGTGGTGGCGATGGATTCGCTGATCCACTACCCCACCCTCGAAATTCTCGACGTGGTCGCGGGCTTGGCGATGCGCACGACCCGCTCGATCAACTTCACCTTTGCGCCGGCGACGCCGCTGCTGTCGACGATGCACGCCGTGGGCCTCTTGTTCCCGCGCGCCAATCGGGCGCCGGCGATCGTCCCGGTCGGCGAGACACGGCTGAAAAAGGCGATCGCGGAAGATCCGCGCTTGGCCGATTGGCGCATCGGGCGCAGCGCCCGCATCGTCAGCGGCTTCTACACCTCTCAAGCCCTGGAGCTGGTGCGTCGGTGAAACAGACGTCGTCCCTGACAGACCCCTTGAGCCTGCCCCGCGTCGCCCGCGCGGCGCCCGTCTGGTCTTGGCGCAGCGTGGGTCTCGGCGCCCTGCCGTTCGCCGATGCGGCGACGGTCGAGCTCCCGATGTCTCGCCTGCTGCGTCTGTCGCTGTTTCAGGTGACGGTCGGGATGGCGGTGGTGCTGCTGGTCGGCACCTTGAACCGGGTGATGATTGTGGAGCTTGGCATTCCCGCCTGGCTGGTGGCGAGCATGATCGCCCTGCCGCTGTTGTTCGCCCCGTTCCGCATGGTGGTCGGCCATCGGTCCGACACCCATCGCTCAGTCCTCGGCTGGCGGCGTGTGCCCTATATCTGGATGGGCAGCATGATGCAGTTCGGCGGCCTGGCCATCATGCCCTTCGCGCTCATCCTGCTCTCAGGCGACAGCCATGGCCCCCGCATCGTCGGCGAGGTGGGCGCGGCGCTCGCCTTCCTGATGACGGGCGCGGGCCTGCATACGACTCAGACGGCGGGCTTGGCGCTGGCGACAGACTTGGCGCCGGAACATGCCCGGCCCAAGGTGGTGGCGCTCCTCTGCATGATGCTGCTGGTCGGCACGGTCGTCGCCGCCGTCAGCTTTGGCTTGCTGCTGTCGCCGTTTAGCGAAGTGCGGCTGGTTCAGGTGGTTCAGGGCGCCGGCGCCTTGACGATCATCTTGAACGGCGCCGCGCTTTGGAAGCAGGAGCCCCGCAATCGCAATCGAACCAAGTCGCTTGCGCCGAGCGTGACGTTCGCTCAGTCCTGGCGCGCGTATACGCGGACAGGCCGGTCGGCGCGGCGCCTGCTGTCGATCGGCATGGGCACGGTCGCCTTCAGCATGCAGGATGTGCTGCTGGAGCCCTATGGCGGACGCGTGTTGCACCTGCCCGTCAGCGCCACGACCTCCCTCACCGCCTTCCTGGCGGTCGGCGGCGGCATGGGCCTTGGTCTCGCAGCCTATAAGCTCAAGGGCGGTTCGAATCCCTATGCGGTGGCGGCCATGGGCGCTCTTGCGGGGATCGGGGCCTTCGCCTGCCTCCTGGGTGCGCCGCTTTTAAGCGCGCCTGGGATTTTCGCCGTCGGCGTTCTGATCGTCGGCTTTGGCGCCGGCATGTTCGCCCACGGCACCCTGACGGCGTCGATGAACATGGCCCAGGGCGATGCGACGGGCATAGCGCTGGGCGCTTGGGGCGCCGTGCAGGCCACGGCCGCGGGTCTCGCCATCGCCACCGGCGGCGTCTTGAGCGACGCCATCGGCGCAATGGCCCGGTCAGGCCGGCTCGGCCACGCCCTGGCCGGCCCCGCCACTGGCTATAGCGCCGTCTACCTGATTGAAGCGGCGCTCCTGCTGGCCACCATCCTCACCGTTCTGCCCCTGGCGCGCTCCGGCCCTGTGGAGAGCGCCTCAGCAGAGACGGTGGGAGAGGCGATATGACGACGCTCAGCCCGTCGCCTGTTTCTCGCACCGGTTTGATCGCCGCCATCGGCCTGGTGTTCATCGCTCTGGGGCTGACGACGGCCGCGCGGGTCTCCCAAATCTTGAAGCCCGAGCCTGTCGAGGCCCAGACCGCGACGCCGGTCAACTCGATCGAACTGGTCTTCCTCGACGAGCCCGACGGCTCCGTCCAGGTGCGCCGCAGCGAAGACCGCAGCCTGGTCCAGGTCATCAGACCCACGACCGGCGGCTTCGTCCGGGGCGTGATGCGCGGCTTCGCCCGCGACCGGATGGTTCGCGGCGTCGGGTCGTCTCCGCCCTTCCTGCTCGCGCAGTCGCCGAGCGGAGCGTTGAGCCTGACGGACTTGGCGACGGGCCGCGTCACCGTGCTGGAGGCGTTCGGCTCGACCAACCGCGCAGCCTTCGCCTCCATGCTTCCGGCCCAGGAAACACAGCCATGATCCCGATCCCTTTCCTCCTGCGCCGCCGACAAGAGCTCGGCTGCACGATCGAGATCGAGCATTCGCCCGAGAGCCTGCACGCTCACGTCGAACTCGACGGCGACCTGGCGCTGCAACCGGGCGACCGGGTGCGGGTCCACGGCGCGCCGATCCGCGTACGCTTCGGCCAAAAGCTGGTGCTGCGCCGCGACGCCACCGTCGAGCGCGCCGACTGGCTTGAGCGGGCCTGGACCCGGCTCATGGCCCGCTTCGAGCTATCCGAACTCTACGAAGTCAGCTTCACACCTGGAAGGTTGTCATGACCACCGCCACCCTCGCTCAGCCCACCGCGCGCGTCGCCCGCGCCGTCGCGCCCGCCCCGTCCGCCGATACGACGCGGATCGCCCAGGAGGACACGGTTCTTAGCCCGCGCTTCTACACCACCGACTTCGCCGCCATGGATCGCATCGACGTCAGCGCCGTGCGCGGCGAATGGGACGCGCTGATCGCCGAAATGGCCAGCGATCCCAACCGCAACCATTTCAAGCGCGCCGCCGCGTTCGAAACCGCGCTGGAAGCCCTGGAGCCCGGCCTTCGCAAGGAGTTTGTGGATTTCCTGGTCAGTTCGCTGACCGCGGAATTTTCGGGCTGCGTGCTTTACGCCGAAATCGTCAAGCGGGTGCAAAACCCAGACATCAAGGCCCTGTTCAAATACATGAGCCGGGACGAAGCCCGCCACGCCGGGTTCATCAATGAGTGTCTGAAAGATTTCAATATCGGCGTCGACCTCAGCTTTCTGACGAAGACGAAGAAGTACACCTTCTTCAAGCCGAAGTTCATCTTCTATGCCGTCTATCTGTCGGAGAAGATCGGCTATGCGCGCTATATCACGATCTATCGCCAGTTGGAGCGCCACCCCGAGCTCTGCTTCCACCCGATCTTCAATTGGTTCAAAGAATGGTGCGCCGACGAGTTCCGCCATGGCGACGCCTTCGCCCTGATCATGCGCGCCGACCCAAAGCTCCTGACCGGCGCCAACCGGCTTTGGATCAAGTTCTTCCTGCTGTCGGTCTACGCCACCATGTATGTGCGCGATCACGCACGGCCGGCGTTCCACGCCGCGCTCGGCATCGATCCTACCGATTACGATTACAAGGTATTCCGGGTCTGCTCGGAGATCTCGAAGCAGGTCTTCCCGGTTGTGCTCGACATCGATAATCCCAAGCTTCGCATAGGCTTCGACCGCCTGTACCAGATCACCACGGCCATGGGCGAGGCCAAGGCGAAGGGCGGTCTGATGGGCGCTCTGACGCGGGTCGGGCTTGGGCTGCAGGCGGCGGCGACCTTCATCAGCATCTACCTCTTGCCGACCGAGTCCAACGTTGCGCCGGCGACGGTGCGCCTGTCCCCGGCCTGGTGACGCAATGCCCCTCACAGCCATCGGCTGCGCCATCGTCTACGCCCTGGTCCTGTGGTGGTTCAGCACGGGCGCGATCCTGTGGCTGGACCGTCGGCCGAAGCAAACCCATGGCTGGAGCTTAGGTTTCGGCGCCATCTTGGCTGGGTTCGCCCTGTTCGCGTTTCTAGGCAGCCTGCGCCAGGCGACGCCGACCGGCGCGGTGATCGGCTTCACCAGCGCCTTGGCGCTCTGGGGATGGCATGAGCTGAGCTTTCTGACCGGCCACGTCACCGGCCCCCGCACGGCCGTCTGCCCTGTGGGCGCAGTCGGCTGGCGTCGGTTCAAGCTCGCAGCCTCGACCTTGATCTATCATGAGATCGCGCTGGCCTTGACCGCCGTCGCGCTTCTGCTTTTGAGCCTTGGGCGCGCCAATATGATCGGCGCCCTCACCTTCTTGAGCCTGCTGGCGTTTCGACTCAGCTCCAAGCTGAACCTGTTCTTCGGCGTGCCGAACTTCTCCGAAGAGTTCTTCCCCGACCATCTGCGCTATCTGACCAGTTACATCCGCAAAGCGCCCATGACGCCCTTTATGCCGATCTGTGTCGCCTTGGGCGCGGTCATCGTCTGGGCCGAGGCTCGCGCGGCGTTCAACCCGTATGCGACGCCCTTCGTCGTCACCGGCTTTTCGCTGCTGTTCGCGCTGGGGGCCCTGGCTCTGGTCGAGCATGGCTTCATGATCATCCCTCTGCCCGACGCGGCGCTGTGGCGCTGGGCGATGCGGGAACAGGAAAAGGCGGCGTCGAAGCGGGCGCTTCCCGAGGCGTCGATCGCTGAAACCGGGGTTTGAGGCTTATCCAATCCCGCACGCCGGCAAAAACGACAACATCGCGACCAGGAGCTGGAACAGCCGCACGCCGCACTCAGTTAATCCGGACATAGACCAAAACGTCAGGAGGCGACTATGTCCAGACCCCTCGATTTCGGCGCTGCTATTTTGGCGGCTATTATGATCCTTGGCCCCATGGCGCTTGGCGCCTCGGGTATGGGCTAAATCATCAGCCCGCTCTACCGCCTCCCCCAAACGTGTTCCGGGGGAGGCGGTAGGGATGGGGCGCATTTTGCGACCTTCGCGTATCGCGCAAAATACCCTACTTACTCCCCCGTGGCTTCGTTTCACAGAAGCGCGTCTGCGCTGGTGTGCGCCAGGCATATTGGCCGGCGACGAAACAGCCCTGAGCGCCGCCCGTAGGCGCGGCGCCCAATGGCAGGCGCGGCAGTTTGATCGAGTCCCTATCCACATAACCGACGGTGCGGCCAGACAGGATCTGGCACCAATGCGCCCCGCAGCTCCGCAGATCGACCAGGGTGTCGTGCTGAATCTCGTCCACGACCGCGTAACCTGATCCCGGCCCGGTCCTGAGGTAAGTCGACCACACAATCCTTACCGGTTGCGCCGCCGCCGGCCCCGCGAGGGCCAAGGCGAACAGCGCCGCGCCAGCCATTCGTTTGAAACCGGCTCTCGCGGGCGACCCAGGGATCGTGTCTGCGTCCATCATAGCGCTCACCCAAGAGACGTGGTGCCCGAAGCTTATGTGTCCATAAATTTCGACAGTTTTTTTGTCAAGCAGTATGGACACAGCAACCGTCAGCATATACGAAATAGAGGCCCGATTTCGTAAGATGGGAGCCGTTCTTATGGCTAAGCTTAGCTATGAGTCAAAGTACCGTGTACGAGGTGGAACCCTCATAGGCGGGGATATATTCGACTTTTGGGTGGGTCCGTTTTACGTAGGTTTCTTCGGTGTAACATCTCTGATCTTTTCTGTGCTCGGCACGGCGCTGATCATCTATGGCGCAGCGATCGGTCCGACCTGGGCCCTGTTCAGGATCAGCATCGATCCGCCGCCGATCTCCTATGGCCTGGCCTTCGCCCCCCTGAAGGAGGGTGGACTCTGGCAGCTGATCACGATCTGTGCGCTCGGCGCCTTCGTGTCCTGGGCGCTGCGTCAGGTCGAGATTTGCCGCAAACTGGGGATGGGACTTCATGTCCCGTTCGGCTTTTCGGCGGCGATCTTCGCCTATTTCAGCCTGGTGGTGATCCGGCCGGTTCTGATGGGCGCCTGGGGCTATGGCTTTCCCTACGGGATCATGAGCCATTTGGACTGGGTATCCAACGTCGGCTACCAGTATCTGCACTTTCATTACAATCCGGCGCACATGCTGGCGGTGACCTTCTTCTTCACCACCACCTTCGCCCTTGGCCTGCACGGCGGCGAAATCTTGGCGGCGGCCAATCCCGGCAAGGGCGAGCCGGTGAAATACGGCGAGCATGAGAGCGTCTACTTCCGCGACACCATCGCCTACTCGATCGGCGAACTGGGCATCCACAGGCTGGGCTACTTCCTGGCGCTGAACGCCGGCATCTGGAGCGCGATCTGCATGATCATCTCCGGCCCCTTCTGGACCCGCGGCTGGCCCTATTGGTGGAGCTGGTACCTGAACATCCCGGTCTGGAGCCACCTCTAGCCTACCCCGCAGTAGCCCCGCTTTCGGAGAGGCGACATGGCCCAGTTTCACACCCTCTACAACGCCGTCATGGTGCGCGGTCCCGACGAGCCGGGGATCGAGCTGCCGCCCGGCGACTTCAGCCGCATCGGCACGCCCGTCCAGTCCAAGCTCTTGGGCCTGATCGGCGAGCTCCAGGTCTTGCCGACCTATCTCGGCGCCACAGGCATCGGATCCCTGATCTGCGGCTTTATTGCGATCGAGATCATCGGCCTGAACATGTGGGCGTCAGAAGACTGGAACGTCGTCCGCTTTATCAAGATGCTGCCGTTCCTGTCTCTGGAGCCGCCGCCCGCCAAGTACGGCCTGGATATCTTCCCGCCCCTGCAGGAGGGCGGCTGGTGGTTGATGGCCGGCTTCTTCCTGACCGTCTCGCTCATCCTCTGGTGCGTGCGAATGTATCGCCGCGCGAAGGCCATCGGCATGGGAACCCACATCGCCTGGTGCTTCGCCTCGGCCATCTGGCTCTATCTGGTGCTTGGCTTCATCCGACCGCTGTTGATGGGGTGCTGGTGCGAGGCGGTGCCGTTCGGGGTGATCAGCCACCTGAACTGGACCGCGACCTTCTCGGTCCGCTACGGCAACCTCTTCTACGACCCCTTCCACATGCTCTCGATCGTCTTCCTCTACGGATCGACCATGCTGTTCTGCATGCACGCCGGCACCATCCTGGCGGTCGCGCGATTCGGCGGCGAGCGCGAAACCCATGAGATCGTCGATCGCGGCACGGCGACGGAGCGCGGCGCCTTGTTCTGGCGCTGGACCATGGGGTTCAACGCGACCTTCGAGTCGATCCATCGCTGGATCTTCTGGTTCGCGACGCTCACCACGCTGTGCGGCGGCATCGGCATCCTGATGAGCGGGACGGTGGTCGACAACTGGTATCTGTGGGGCGTCAAGCACGGGATCGCGCCCGAGTACCCGCAAGTCCACCAGATCCCCGCCGCCCCGCCGCCCGAGGTGGTGCGCAATATGAAGCTCAAGGGGCCGTCGCCAAGGCCCCTGCCTGAGGTCCCGGCCACCTTGACGCCGGACGCGCCGGCGCCAGGGCCCGCCATGTCGGGGATCAACCAATGAAGGCCTGGAAGACCCTCCTCCTCAGCCTCGGCGCCATCCTGGTGCTGGCGGCCATCGTGGTCGTGCCGGAATGGCATTCGCCGGTTCAGGGACATGAGCTGGGCTGGCGCGCCTCGTCCATGATCCAGTTCGATCTGCCGCCGGCGGAGGCCGCGCTGCTGAAACGGGCGCCGCCCGCCATCCCCTCCTGGAGCCACGATCCCCGCCCCGCCGATGTCGCCTATAAGAATGTGACGGTCTTGACCAATGTCGACGCCGGCGAGCTGATGCGGACCATGACGGCCATGACCCAGTGGGTCGCGCCCAAGCAGGGCTGCGGCTTCTGCCACGCTGGAAACGACTATGCGTCGGACGCCAAGCCCGCCAAGGCCGTAGCGCGGCTGATGCTGCAGATGACCCGCCACGTCAACGCCGACTGGCGCGACCATGTGGGCGCCGCAGGCGTCACCTGTTTCAGCTGCCACCAGGGCCAGCCGATCCCGTCCGATGTCTGGTTTGCGTCCCCGCCTGTCCCCCAACACCCCATGATCGATTGGCAGGAAGATTATCACGAGGACGAACTGACGGTGCGCAAGTTCTTCCCCGACGAAGGCTATGAGGAATACCTGCTGCAATCCACGCCGGGCTCGTCCCAGTCCTATACGGCCCTGCCGACCCACAGCGGATCGTCCCAGATCGTGGTCAAACGCCTATATGAAGTGATGATGCAGATGGCCGACGGCATCGGCGTCAACTGCGGCTATTGTCACAACTCTCGCGCCTTTTTCGATTGGCGCCAGAGCACGCCCGCGCGCTGGACCGGCTATTCCGGCATCCAGATGACGCGGGACCTGAACCGCAATTTCCTGATCAAGACGGGCGCCCTCCTGCCCCAGGATCGGTTCCGGCTCGACAAGGCCCATGAATGGAACCTCGCCCCCGATCAGGCCGGACCCATGCCCGGCAACGGCCTGTCGAACTGCGCCACCTGTCACCATGGCCAGCCCAAACCCTTAGGGGGCGCCAATATGGTGGACGCCTACCCAGCCCTGATCGCACCCCCGCCTGCGCCGTCCAGCAAGGTCGCCGCGGCGACCGCGCCTGTGTCCCACTAGCTGAAGGAAGACGCGTCATGCTGCAATCTGGAGGACTGGTCGGCGATTTCGACGTGGCCCAGCTGATGGTCATTCTATTTGTGATCTTCTTCGTCGGCCTGGTGCTGCACCTGCGCCAGGAAGACAAGCGCGAGGGCTATCCCTTGAAGGACCCGGCCGGCGGTCCCGATCAGGAGGGCTTCCCGCCCATCCCCAAGCCCAAGACCTTCCTTCTGATGGACGGGGGATCGACGACCGCGCCCCACCCCGAAATCGAGCGCCCCATCGCAGCGAGGCGCTTCCCGGACGTGCCCGGCTCGCCCCTGATCCCTACCGGCGATCCCTTGCGCGACGGGGTGGGACCCGCGGCATACGCCCTGCGCAAGACAAAGCCCCTGATCTACGACGTCGGCAAGATCCAGGTGATGCCGCTCCGATCCCTGCCCGATTGGGGACTGGCCTACGCCGATCAGGATCCCCGCGGCCTGCGCGTGCTCGCCGCCGATGGCGTCGATGTGGGCGTGGTGGTCGATCTGTGGATCGATCGCTCGGTCAAGATTTTGCGTTATCTCGAAGTCGAGGTGAAGCTGGCGCTTGGCACGCGGCGGTCGCTGCTGCCGATCTATTACACCAACATCAAGGCCAAGCGGGGTCTGGTGAAGGTGTCGGCGATCCGCGGCGTGCAGTTCGCCGAGGTTCCCCGCACCTCAAGCCCCGACCTGATCACCGCCCGGGAAGAAGACCAGGTCAACGCCTTCTACGCCGGCGCGAGATTCTTCCGCGGCTTCCCAACCCCCGTAGGCGCCTCATGAACCAGCACCTGTCCTTCCCGCCCCGGGTCACCCTGCCGGGCCCCGCTCCTCTCGAAGAGATTGT
>Ga0209611_10011517_pt1 | contig 12706 bp, 13 predicted proteins | sample S1TSphgellanicum_3_FD_187693 | JGI IMG/M metagenome (GOLD analysis project Ga0209611, IMG submission 187693) | Host-associated microbial communities from peat moss isolated from Minnesota, USA - S1T2_Fc - Sphagnum magellanicum MG (SPAdes) (version 2) | ecosystem: Host-associated > Plants > Peat...
GGTCATCCCTCAAAGCCTAAAACGACATAATTTCGTTTATATACACGATGGTCGATTTGTACAGTGCGTAACTCGTAGTATAATACTATTGGTTTTGATGCAATTTAATCGGAGATCTTCGCAACAGAAGTCAATGAATTTTGAATTTTACATTGCCTATAGAGAGAAGCGATCGCATTTAATATTGTAGCGAGAGGAGATCTAACTTAGTGTGAGTTTCTAGGAAATAGACATCTCCGAAAATGAGCCTGAAACCCTGATGCAGCAAGACGCAGATATTAATTGTCGGAGATGTCTAATGACTATAGTCATGTGATTGATCAATTTGGGGATATTCACAGGAGATAGCCGACGAAACTCCTGAGTATTCCACACTTGCAACCTGATCTTCAAAAGACGATGTAGGCGGCGATTAAAGCGAGATTTTTGTAACATCTTGACGATTAGCTTATGATCTTTCATATAGTTGCAAGCCTGACTATGATTGCCACCGAAAAATATAGATCCAACTAATGCCGTAGTTATAATTTCTGCATCACTCATCTGACACCGAATATCTTCGGTGTGTCCAATTGCTTTTAATAAATCGTCTACAATAGCGTAGATTGTGATTATTTTATCTAACATCTTCCCCTCTGATAATTCTATGTGGAGGGAATTTTCCTAGTTTTTAATTTCTAGTTCATCTGTCTGAGTGAGTGATTAACATTTGGCACTAAGGAAAATTTCTATCATATAGCACTAAGTATCAAGTATGAGGTGACTGACTTAGCTATAAAATTTGAGAAAATCCATGCCACTTTTTTAGGATTCTTCCTTTACACTAAGTAATAATACTTAAGATTTAATATCTCACATAACTAGTAACTTAGGTTATTAGTTTCCAAAAGAGGGGTTGGATTTTGTGAGTTAGACTCTAATCTTTAGCCTTGGGACAAAGGTGATTGCAGTCTAACAGTTACTATTTAGGGTTCCCGAAAATCGGAGCGGCGGGATTCGAACCCACGACCTCCACTACCCCAAAGTGGCGCGCTACCAAGCTGCGCTACGCCCCGTTGACTCTAATTAAGTCACTTTTCCAAGTATACTTCAATATTTGGTAAATGCCTAAGATTATTTCAAAAAACTTTTAACATTTCACTTGCTTGCAATAATTCCCCTACAGCAGAGGGAATCCATTTACCCTCCGCACATCGCCCGGTATTCAAGATCAAACGAAGGCTGTAGGTGTGAGGGTACCCTTCCACTTCCATCCATAATAAATCGCTTTCGGCTTCACAGGCAATTCTCTCCTCATCCATTAATTCCATTGCTAACTGCCGAATAGTCTCCCCTAACTGTGCCAAGAGCCGACAAAAATCATTTAACTCAGCCTCAGTTAGTTCAATTGCCCAATCATCCGTGCCCACCAACCCCTTAAATTCTGATGCATCAGGGTTCCAGCCAATTCGCCAACCAGAGCCGCTTTTAACTAGACGTTCCATAGACCTCTTGAAAAAAATATTTTGTGCTATGCTAGGAGGCTATCTTTTTCTGAAAATCCTGTCTAGGATACCTGCAGCACTCAGTATTTCTGGCTATTAACTTAACCAAGTCTTGATATTATCTCATCTTTTGTCCTGATAAATTTTCTCTAATCATCCTAGTTGATTGTTGATTTTTTATTAGCGATCGCGTAGCTTCTAGTGGGGTTTTAGCCCTCTAAGCACAATACCCGTGAATGAAATTACCCTAAGTCTAGAAACCCTGACTGTACAAGGGATACAAGCTTTAGATCCAAACGACAATTATTGCCCCAAACAACCCATTTTCCAAAATACCGCCCAATGCGCTGGGAGCCAACGTCTACCATTCGGAAAAAAGCCCAGAATTAGCCCACCAAGAGGATTTGAGAGATAGAAGCCAAATTCATTCATGGGTATTGGATTTAACTGTATATTTAGAAACTTATATCACCTGACAAACACAAAATTACGTGTTAATGGTCATTTAGGAGCATCTCCTGAATTATCTTCACCGAAGAAAGGCTCCAGGGCAGTTCTGGCAGCAGTCGGAAAATATATTTTTTCCCCTATACCAGAGGGTCTGAAGCCCCTAAATTTATTGATAAAAAACCAAAAAATCTGGATTTCGAGATGCGTGGCGCCAGAAATACTATGTCCTGATTAAATCCCCTAAATTTATTTATGGGGATTCATCGCTGCTTCCTTAACTAAATCTCTTTAAACAACTGGGTAGTGAAAGTACCATGCAACCCATAGGGAATATGGTGCTGGAGATGTAACCTAGCCACTGGACCTCTACTAAAATTCTTGGCATCTAAAATCACTACATCAGAACGGTGGTGAGCGGCATCATAGACTAAAGTTAACACCCAACCATCATCTTCTTGGAGAGAATTTGGGCGCGGGACAAAAACCGGCTCGCCCACAAAACCCTGAGGTGCAGCACTCCACAGATGCCTCTCTCCGGAATCTAAATCAATTTTCCCAATGGCTTGCAAGGGAGCATTACCAACTGGTGCATGGGTTGCCCCTACGTATAAATAACGATACGTCCGCCCTACATGAGCAGGATGTATACTGGGAAACTCACAAGAACGAACGTCAATTAACTCTGGCTGTACCGTATTCTGGTGGAGATCAAGATTAAATCGCCAGATTTGCCCTGGTGACTTGGCAGCAAAATCAGTTTGCCGGAAATCCTTTTGGGGTTCAACTTGAGTTAAAGTTTCATAGCAAATTGAGTCAATAACAACAGATTTGTCCCCCACCTCAAAAGCATTGACGTGGTGGAATATGAAACCAGCCTGAGTTTCCAGGATTTTTACCCCTACTTCCTCAGTGCGGGGAATGAGAATAATCCGCGTTGGTCGATGTGGCATGAATCTCAAACACTCTCCTACGCCAACTATTCCTAAGGCGAAAGGTAAGGGATTGAAGTTAAGAGGATTTTGGAAGAAAATACAATATTTAGGAGTAATGAGAAAATCATGAATAAAACAGAAACCAGGAACGATATGAGCATATTTACTAATAACTTCACCCTCTAAATTCAACTCAAAAATAGTAATTTTTGTAGATGATCCTGGCTTAATTCCAAAGTTTACCAAGGTACCTCTAGGATCAAACCGGGGATGGGCACTAAAGGTTTCACCTACTGATAAGGCACCACCAAAATACTCCTGACCTAGAGTTTCCAAGGTGTAAGGATCTAGGCGATAAGGTTCAGCAGCCTCCCACAGGGCTAGGAGTTTTCCACCCCAGTAAATGACATTGGTATTAGCAATATTTTTGAGTTTGAAGTTGAAGGCATTAGCTAGCCAACCACCGGATTTTCGAGTCCCAAAAACTCCCCGGTAAAGTATTTTCCTAGCTTTTTGTTCTTTTAAATAGCCAGTGGTACGGACAAAGCGGTTACAGAAATGGGCCCGACCATTAGTAAATGTAATCCGGCTAACCATGCCATCGCCATCAAAGGGATGACGCAGGGATTGTCCATACACATCTAACAAACCAGGTCCGTTTCTAAACAGCGTCCCTTGGAGTTCTGGAGGAATTTCCCCTTCTATATCATCAATCCAATAGTCAAACTCTTGGGTTAGAGATTTATACCCTCCCTGCCAATCTCTAAGAGTATAGGATGTTTCTAAACTTGATGTTTTCATAAGATCTCTGTTTTGCCATCGGCATTTGGTAGCCAGTTGAGAAATAGTACAGGTAAAAGGGTACTGAGGTTGGTAATCAGTACTAATAGCCAGAGAGAATCAAAGTTAGTTTCGCTAATTCCCATCCAATGGGTAATTAATGCCCCAAATTCCGAAGAAACTATTCTGCCTAAATTAAACACCGACATTAATACGGCAAAGAATGTAGCTTCTATGCCAGAGGGACAAAGCCTGGCAGCTAGCACCATAACTGGCATGAATGCGATTTGCCCCATCACAGAGAGGACCAAACTATCACCTAAACTAAACCAGTGGTCATCGATGGCCAAAAGTCGGTTAGTGTGGGTTACCAATAGGAGGGTTGTCATGCCTAAGCCAGTGGAACAGAGGATAGTCCAACCAAAAATCACCCGAAAGGGGACGCTTTTAAGAAACCGTTGAAAGATCCAAACCCCAATTAAAGCCGCAAAACTTGTGACTAGGCGTACCCGGCCTAAAAATTCTGGCTCAAAGTGTAGCTCGTTGGTACTGAAAAAGAATAAAGCTGATTCCCCACTGGGGGTAGCACGCCAAATAAAGATAAATGCTGTCGGGAGCCAAATTGCTTTTTGACTGAGAACTTGACGCAGTTGTCCTAGTTGATCTTTGATTGTGAGGAGTTTTGTTTCAATACTATTCTGGGCATCTTTGCCCAGGGGACTTTCTGCAATGGACCATGCTACCAGTGCTGTAATCAGGGGAAATATGGCTGTGAGCCAAAATATGGTACGAGTAGGAAAGTATTGTAGAAGCAAACCGCTAAAGTAGGCTGTAACAAGTGCCCCAAGGGCAGAAGTACCCCAACAAAGAGCTTGCAGAGAACCAGCATCTGCTTGTGATTCGGTTCTCACCCGTTCCACTACTAGGGAGTCAACGATGACATCACTCAAGGCGGTGGAGAAGGAGCTCAAGGCGATAGCTATTGTCGCTGCCCAGCTATCATGGACTATTGTCGCCAGACTCACCCAGGACATTGCGCCAATGATACCAGATAAAACTAGGTAAGAGCGTCGTCTGTAACCAAATATCGGCAAGCTATCGGATAGCAGGCCAAATAATGGTTTCATCATCCAAGGTAATGCCGCTATTCCCAGTAGTGCTGATACCTGAGCCGGACTCAGCATTAGTTCATCTTTGAGGAAAAAGCTAACCGCTAGACGCGCTAACTCTAAGATGCCTTGGACAAAGTAGACGGTAAGAATGGCAATTAAGTCCGTTGTGGGTTCATTGCCAAATAACACCTTCTCTTTCACTGAGTCTTTGACCTTGGACAAGCCAGGGGATTGAATCAGCATTTTGATGAATATTTTTGAAGTTTTCTCTACTTTTCTATCATACTGGCGCAACACTCACCCTAGTCTTCCTGGCAACACTCTTTTTTTATGCTAAATTAAACGTAGTCGTTATGAGTTTGTATAACTATCATGGCTAACACTACAGTAGAAAACTTGGTAATTATTGGTTCAGGGCCAGCCGGTTACACAGCTGCTATCTATGCCGGACGAGCTAATTTAAAACCCGTTGTCTTTGAGGGTTTCCAAGCAGGGGGTTTGCCTGGTGGGCAATTGATGACAACTACGGAGGTAGAGAACTTTCCCGGGTTTCCCCAAGGGATTACGGGACCAGAACTAATGGATCGGATGAAAGCACAAGCAGAGCGTTGGGGAGCCGAACTATATACTGAAGACGTGATCTCAGTAGATTTAAGTCAGCGACCTTTTACTATCGTCTCAGAAGAAAGAGAAGTCAAAACCCATAGCGTAGTGATTGCCACTGGTGCCACAGCTAGACGGTTGGGTCTACCTAGTGAGCATGAATTTTGGAGTCGGGGGATTTCCGCTTGTGCAATTTGTGATGGGGCAACGCCAATTTTTCGCGGTGCAGAACTAGCTGTGATTGGTGCTGGAGACTCCGCTGCCGAGGAGGCAATTTATCTTACCAAATACGGTTCTAAGGTGAATCTACTGGTACGCTCTGATAAGATGCGAGCTTCTAAAGCCATGCAAGACAGAGTCCTGAGCAACACCAAAATCCAGGTACATTGGAACACGCAAGCAGTAGATGTTTTTGGCAATGGTCAAATGGCAGGGGTAAAAATCCGCAACAACAAAACTGGTGTGGAAGGTCGATTGGATGTTAAGGGACTGTTCTATGCCATTGGTCACACACCCAATACTTCCTTATTCCAAGGACAACTAGAACTAGATGAATTGGGCTATATTGTCACCAAACATGGCTCTGTAGAAACAAGTGTAGAGGGAGTATTTACTGCTGGTGACGTGCAAGACCACGAATTTCGTCAAGCAATTACAGCAGCGGGTACTGGCTGTATGGCAGCCATGTTAGCTGAACGCTGGTTATCTGCCAATGGCCTAATTCAAGAATTCCATCAAACAGAGGTGAACGAACTAGCGCCTGAGAAAACTGCAGCCGAGACAGTAGTAGAATTTGACCTCCAAGCTACACGCCACGAGGGAGGGCAGGCCCTGCGGAAACTGTTCCATCAGAGCGATCGCTTACTCTTAGTTAAATATGTTGCCCCTGGTTGTGGTCCTTGCCATACCCTCAAGCCCATATTAAATAAAGTAGTGGATGAATTTGAGGGCAAAATCCACTTTGTCGAAATTGACATCGATAAAGACCGAGATATTGCCGAAAATGCTCATGTCACAGGAACACCTACAGTACAACTTTTCAAAAATCAGGAACTAGTACAGGAAATTAAAGGTGTGAAGCAAAAAAGCCAGTACCGCCAGTTGATCGAAAGCAATCTGTAGAAATTGACAATCTCATGGCTATAAGCCATGAGATTCTGCTGACAGAGGAGTTTACCCATCCTCTCGCTACGGCCGTCAAACGCCGTCTACCCAGTCGTACTAGGTCAATGCCTAGATTTCTGGCTGTCCCAATTTTAGATTTTGGATTTTGGATTTTGGATTGGGAATTAGCTAGTTGGACCCAGGGTTTGGTTTTCTTGAGATTTCTCCCTAATCTAAAATCTAAAATCCAAAATTGCGGGAGTTGCCATTTAGATAGCAACATATTAGTTCAATTAAAGCCAGATTGTCAAATTACGACGGTGACTAAAGTCACCGAATCGCTTCCCACTCAGTTCTTTAGAACTGAGTTTTCCACTTACCGAGGTTTCTTATGAACTACCCACCCCTACTTTGTTGAGAGGTGGGTTTTTGCAACCACCCCAGCCGAGTTGGATTTTTGACGCTTCATTCGCAAAACGTTAAAAAGGCGTTGGGGAAACGCCAACGCCTTTTTAATTGGCATAAATCATCCGAAACAAACCATCATCTAGTTCATAGCCCAACATCTGGGCTAAAGACTTCAGCCGTGATTGACTGGGGATATTTCGCTGTTTGAGCCAGTCATTTAAAACAAAGATTTTCTGCATTAAGAATATTTCTAAGGCTTCGGGGTTAAACTGTATGCCTTCTCTTGAACTGAAATCATGGGGTACTAACATCGCCGCATAACGAGCAAATTCCTTAGCTTTTATATCTAGTAAAAATGGCAACCAGGGATACTTAGCATCTAGGCGGATGAACCACAACCTGACTTCGGGAATTTCTGAGAGTTCGCGGGGATCACTTGGTTCTAGTTCATAGTTGATCTCGAAAACTAGCTGTTGTTCAGATGCTGCAATGGTCCCCTCTTCCAGCAGTGGTGAGATCACATTTGTGGCTGGGGATAAATCTAGAGTGTTAATGGTGTGATTATCAAGGCTGATGGTAATCGTCATTGTTCTTGCTGAATGAATAGCCCCTACCCTCAGGTGGACACTATCTATGATTTTAAGCTAAAGTTGTAATGAGTTTGTTTTAGACTAGGGTGTGACAAGACAAGTGTCAAAATCAGAATATATCAGTCCACTAACCTGTAACTTCCGCAACAGCACCACCAAGTTAGTGCGTAATATATTTTACAAATAAATATTATCAACATACACTAAGCCGGAAAAACTACCGCGACAGTCAACAAATAAAAATATGCAAAAGCAACCTACTTCGGCAAAACCAATCCGTTCCCTGGAAGATGCTCTTGAGCAATGTCAAATGCTAGGTATGCGTGTCAGTCCTCAGCGCCGCTTTATTCTAGAATTGTTATGGCAAGCCAATGAACATCTTTCGGCAAGGGAAATTTATGATCGCTTGAACCAACAAGGCAAAGAGATCGGTCATACTTCCGTATATCAAAATTTAGAAGCCCTATCTAGCCAAGGTATCATCGAATGTATTGAACGGTGCGATGGTCGTTTATACGGTAATAACAGTTACTCCCACAGCCATGTCAATTGTCTAGATACAGAGCAAATCCTAGATGTAAATGTACAATTATCAGAGGATTTTATCCGTGAAGTTGAAGCGCAAACAGGTGTGCGGATTACTGACTACACGATTAATTTCTACGGCTATCGTAATTCCTAGCTAGCGGCAGGAAGGTAGGAGGAGTTCTAGTCTAGATATCTTGCTAAAATTTGTCTATACATAAGACATAATATTGAGGGAGAAGGATAAAAAATACTACCAATATTCGGGGACTGACGATCATGACTACAGGCAGAGGAATTAGACCTCAAACCTACTGTGTTAATGGTTGAGGAACGCGAAATCGCCAACCCATTGAGTTCAGACACGAAGACCCGTGTCGCAATGGGGCAGGAGGGAGAGTTTTTCAAGGAGAGGGAAGAAGGCTCTTTTATTGACCCAAGTTGCTAGCTACAAAAAGAATTATAGACTAAGCGTTGGGGGTGAGTTTTTTGTCCTCTACTCCCCCTAATCTAAAATTGTTCTCCCTCACCACTGGTTCGCTTTTCCATTAAGTACTTGAGCAGAATTAATTACACAAAATCTGGGCTGGAATCCTTTATCCAGTCTAGATAAGACTAGATATTAGTTTGTAAATATTTCTGTTCGGTTACTTATTTCTTGTTGTTCTTTCCTAATCTAAAATCCAAAATCTAAAATTGGTATCTCTCCAACCACTGTCTCCTATTATACCTTGTATTCTCTTCTTCCCCCTAATCTAAAATCTAAACCCTTGAAAGGCTGCCTCTCCTAAGATCGGTTTACCAGTTGCCAACATTGTTGAGCGATCGCCCAATCTTCCTGGGCTTGAATCACTAATATCCGTACCTTTGAGTCATCGGTGGCAATATCTGCGTCAATTGGCTGCTGTCGATTCTTGTTGGAGTCTAGTTTCAATCCTAAAAATTCCCAGGCTTCACAGACTGCTTGACGGGTATCTGGGGACTTTTCACCGACACCGGCAGTGAAGACTAAGGCATCTAGTCCCCCTAAGCTAGCTAGCATGGCACCGATACCAGCTTGTAAGCGGTGTACGTAGATGTCCCATGCCAACTGAGCGCGATTGTCACCTTGGGTGATCGCTTTTAATATGTCCCGTAGGTCGCTAGATATGCCGGAAACTCCCCGCAACCCGGAAGCTTTATTCACTAAATAATCTAGTTTTTCCACAGAGTAATCACAGTACCGCAACAGGTAAATGAGAATCCCCGGATCAATCGAGCCGCAACGACTCCCCATCATCAAACCATCAAGGGGAGTGAAACCCATAGTTGTATCAATACTGCGACCATCTTTAATTGCGGCTAGGGAGCAACCGTTACCCAGGTGACAGGTAATCAACCGCAGGGTTGCTAAGTCCCGGCCTAAAATTTGTGCTGCACGGGTAGAACAGTATTGGTGACTGATGCCATGAAAACCATAGCGTCGGATGCCTAAATCAACCCACTCATAAGGACCAGGGTAGATTGCCGCTGCATCAGGGAGTGTGGCATGAAAACCCGTATCAAATACTACTATTTGGGTGATATCCCCCAAGTTGTGCTCAATGGCTTCTATCCCTGCCAAGGCTGCTGGGTTGTGGGCTGGTGCTAGGTTAGATAATCGAGCGATCGCCTGTTTGACATCCTCCGTAACTACTGTGGGCTGGCGGTAATCTTGACCACCATGAACTACCCGATGCCCCACTAAATCAATATCCGAGAGTTGATTGATTACCTGAGTTGTGCCATAAGTCAGAGTCTGGAGCATCTGGGTAAGGTGTGCTTGCCGGGAGTCCCCTGTGATGGATTCTTGTAACCTTGCCCCTGTTGCTGTTTTCACCTCAAGTTCCGCCACACCCTGATCTTGAGTCCAAGTCACTTTTCCTTCCCAGAGGGGTGCAAGTGGTTGGGTGGGAAATACTTCTAGGGATATCTCATACAGACAACTTTTTTGACTGCTCGATCCAGCATTGAGTACGAGGATTTTCATAGATTTTTCCGTTGTCGAAACTCTCGGACAATTTCTGTAACATCGCGGAGTTCTCCCTCTGCCAAGTAATTTAACTGCCGCATTTCAGCAGCAGAAATCTTGCCGGACAGTTGGGCGATCGCTGTTCTTAATTGTGGATATTTTTTTAATGTTTCTTGTCTGACAATTGGCACGGCTTCGTAGGGAGGAAAATAGTGTTTATCATCCTCCAATACTACCAACCCTAAGCGAGCAATTTGCCCATCGGTGGAGTTTCCCGCGATCATATCTACTAATTTCTGAATCAATGCCCGATATATCAAACCTAAGTCCATAATTTGGGGAGCTTTAATAAAATGTAAGCCATAGGTTTTAGCTAAACCAGGGAAACCATCTTCCCGTTCTAGAAATTCATAGCCGAAACCACCACGCCACTGAGGGGTATATTGAGCAGCTTCTGAGAGAGTTTTCACTTGATAGTGTTTGGCATCTTCACTGCGAATAATCATCGCAAAGGTATCTTCAAAACCTAAGCTAGGCATGACTTCTAGCCGAAATTCTTGGGCATAGTCTGCTCTGAGTTTTTCCCAGACTACTTTGGGGTCATTGATTGGTTTTTGGTTTAAAATCCCAGTAAAAGCTGTGCCTGTATACTCAATGTAGGCATCAATTTTCCCAGTAGTAATTGCATTATGACAGACAAAAGAACCACCCAATCGGGGACGACGTTCTACTTTTAACTTAGTGGTGGCTTCGATGTGCTGGGCTAGTAGTTCACCTAAAATATCTTGTTCTGTAAAATCCTTGGAACCAACGATGATATCACTGCTTGAATGTGGCTGACAGCTGGTCAGTAGGAGGACTAAACAGCAAAATACCAAGAATTTTTTCATTTTCGCTAACTCTTAACTTTTATTTTCTGCTCCATCCACCCGATGGCCAAGTCAGCAACTAGGGCAATAATTGCTGATGGTACTGCCCCAGCTAAAATCAGTTGATTATTAACTACAGAAATACCTCGGAAAACAAATACCCCCAAACCCCCAGCACCGATGGCTGCGGCAATGGTGGCAATGCCAATGGCAATCACCGTTGCTACTCGCACCCCTGCAAGGATTACTGTCATTGCCAAGGGGATTTCCACTTGAAATAAAAGTTGTCGGTCGGTCATACCCATTCCCCATCCTGCTTCCCGAATGGCTGGATCTACCCCAGTAATCCCGGTGTAAGTGTTACGAATGATGGGTAGCAGGGAGTATACAGTCAGGGCTACAATTGCCGGGACAGTACCGATACCGCCAATAATCGGCACAGGAATCAGTAAACCAAATAGTGCGAGACTGGGAATAGTTTGGAAAATATTGGCTATGGCTAGTACTGGTTGGCGGAAGTGGGTTTGACGGGTAATCCAAATCCCCAGGGGAATGCCGATGAGGATGGCGATGCTGATGGCAACCCCCACTAAAAATAGGTGTTCTAGGGTATGCTCAAGGATTTCAGGCGCATACTTGATTAGGAAGAAATCTTTCATAAACTATATTTAAGGTAGGGCAAACATTCGAGGAAAGCTTGGCTTTCTGGGTGAGGCGATCGCATAAATTCCTGAGTTGTGCCGAGAAATATTAATTCTCCTCCATACATTAACCCAATTCTCGATGCCAACACCAAGGCTTCTTGAATATCATGGGTAACAAAAACTACCGTTTTACCTAACTCTTGTTGCAAGCGGCGAAATTCTTGTTGTAGTTCTAGACGGGTAATGGGATCAAGTGCACCAAAGGGTTCATCCATCAGCAATACTGGGGGATCTGCAGCTAGTGCCCTAGCTACCCCTACCCGTTGTCTTTGTCCACCAGATAGTTCATGGGGGTAACGCCCTGCGAATTTCTTTGGGTCTAAGCCGACTATGTTCAATAACTCATACACCCGTCCTTTAATTTGTTTCGGTTTCCACCTTTCTAGGATAGGTACTAAGCCCACATTGCGTTCGACGGTAAAATGGGGAAATAACCCCGTTTCTTGAATTACATAACCAATTCTGCGCCGTAGTTTAATTTCATCCCATTCAGTTGTGGGGATTTCATTAAATAAAACCTCTCCTGCGGTGGGTATAAATAGGCGATTTATTAACTTCATAGTTGTGGTTTTACCACTGCCACTGCGTCCCAACAGAATCAGAGCTTCCCCTTGATAGATGGGAAAATTTAGGTTGGACACCAAGGGGCGCTGGTTGCGGCTAAAGGTGACACTGCGGAACTCAACAGCAATTGGGGTGCTTGGGGACATGGGTAGCAGTTAATTAGATTTGCTACTTGTGATTATCCACCAATTTATTAATTTAACTCCGTCCGTACACCCCTACCAATGCCAGAATTTGAGATTAATTATACCTCCATTCGGATCAACACCTGCACACCTGAGAGGTAGAAGCAGCTTTTAAATTGCCCACTTATTCTCCTCACTTGAATTTAATTGAGATTTTATGGCGGTTTATTAAATATGAATGGATTCCTATAGATGTCGCTATCTTGCTAGTAAGGGTGATCTAATTACGGTAATTACGCCTAGAGAGGCGCTCTAGTAGAATCATTTTCAAAGAAAAATGGTGGTTTTGGCACTTACTAACTAAGGATTTACAAGCTGAAACCTAACTTATTTCATTTTTCCATGCGAGTATTCCATTATACCTAAAAATTACCGAATTTTAGATTTTGGATTGGGGATTAACTAG
>Ga0209611_10011519_pt1 | contig 12704 bp, 8 predicted proteins | sample S1TSphgellanicum_3_FD_187693 | JGI IMG/M metagenome (GOLD analysis project Ga0209611, IMG submission 187693) | Host-associated microbial communities from peat moss isolated from Minnesota, USA - S1T2_Fc - Sphagnum magellanicum MG (SPAdes) (version 2) | ecosystem: Host-associated > Plants > Peat...
TATATATATATATATTTATACATATAATTGCAACACCATGATTCACAAGAAAATTTCAATATTTTCTCTATCAATTTTCATCCCTTTTTTTTTATTGAATTTAAATTCAATTCAAGGTGCATGCAATGTCATTCAATATTTTCGTTCAAGTGGAACTTAACTTCCACAAAAATGAATAAAAAATTAAAAAAGTTATGAGATTTGAAAATAAGAGGGGTCCAAAGAGAAAAAAAGAAGAAAAAAAAATGCATTTTGTAAGTTGGAAAGCTTTTGTTTTTTCTTCATTATTTTTTCATTACTTCTTTTCCTTTGGACTTCAAAGACGATTTCTAGAGCCTGAGGGTAGTAGTGCTCTTGTAACACTTTAAACTCCTTTTGCCTTTGCATTTCAAAGATGATTTCTAGAGCTTGAGGGTAGTGCTCTTGTAACACTTTAAACTCCTTTTCCTTTGCACTTCAAAGATGATTTCTAGAGCTTGAGGTAGTGTTCTCGTAACACTTTAAATTCCTTTTCCTTTGCACTTCAAAGATGATTTGTAGAGCTTGAGGGAGTGCTCTCGTAACACTTTAAACTCCTTTTCCTTTGCACTTCAAAGATGATTTCTAGAGCTTGAGGTAGTGTTCTCATAACACTATAAATTCCTTTCCTTTGCACTTCAAAGATGATTTGTAGAGCTTGAGGTAGTGCTCTCGTAACACTTTAAACTCCTTTTCCTTTGCACTTCAAAGATGATTTCTAGAGCTTGAGGGTAATGCTCTTGTAACACTTTAAATTCCTTTTACTTTGCATTTCAAAGATGATTTCTAGAACTTGAAATAGTGCTCTCGGAACACTTTAAATGACTCAAAATAATGAAGCGCATATGATGAAGATGTAAATAAATGTTTGGTCATAGGTAGGGGATTGGTGATGGTCCGGTCTACCCTACTAGTATACCTTGAAAATATAAGTTTTGTGTAATTTTACTAATTTTTCTTTAATTTTAGGATTCAAATCGGGGGCTTTACAAAAATACAATATACATCATCCCTAATCAATTTCAACTTGATATGACAACAATCCTTTTCATATATATATATATTCCTATTTTTATGTAATGAAAATTAAAAATAAGTAGTAATATTAAGAATTTTCATCTACATATTAAGAATTCTAGAAACCAAAAAAAATTAATGAAACATAGGACTATCCTTTTCTAAGGTGGTACCTAAATTCACCTAATTTTCTTTACCATGTACAACCCTAATTAAATTCAACTTGAAAATGAAAAATGCTTATATATATATATATATATATATATATATATATATATATATATATATATATATATTTTTATTTTTTCTTATATAAATATTTTAAAAAAAATACTATAAAGAAAATTTTATAAACCTATTAAGAATTCTAAAAACCCCTGAAAAAAATTTAATAATAATAATAATAATAAAAGAAACATAGGACTATCCTTTCCCAATGCCCATGCATGCATTTTGGGACACTTTCTAGAGCGTGGGACGCGCAAAGGAGGGCTCTTTGCTGCTGTTGCAACACAAGCGAGAGAAGAGCCAGGCAGCGACAGAAGAGTGGGGGGAGATGGTGGTGCTGCATTAGGGCTAGGGTTTGGAGTCCACAAACTTGTCCTCCATCAGCGGTCATCGACCCAAACCGCAAAGCAAAGCGCAAGCGACGATTCTGTGTTGGCTTACAGTGATGCCGCGTCTTTTGCATGTGAGTAGTGTGAGTTCCGGGGAACACAAACCTTCCCCAAGGGTTTTGCTTTTGGTGTGTGTGTGTGTGTGTGTGTGTTTTTTGTGTTCTTAGGGTTAAGCTCGAGAGAGAGGCTTTAAACGCACCATTATGTTTCTCTTCTTCTTCTTGCGGGCTTTTTGTTTTGGTTGACTTTTGTTGTGCATGGATTTGAGCTTTTTTCTTTTCTTTTCTGTGTCTTGATGCGTTGTGGGGTTTTTTTTTTTTTTTTTTTCCCCTTTCCCTCCCTTCTTAGTGTTTTCTTTTCTTACTCCGCTTCAACAACACTAGAACGCCAGTTCTGATTTTGGTCTTCTACGGTTTTTTGTTCTATTTCTATGATTCTCTGCATTTCTGGTTTTTTACAACCCTGTCCAGTTGGTTCTCTTTCTGGATCTTGTTACTTGTGATGGTTCAATGGGATAATCCTTCTGTTGAGCATTTTAAGACAAACTTCAAGAATTCCTAACCCTAGAAAGTTTCCATCCAGCTCTTGCATGGGGGTTGTGCAGTGTTTTTGTTTTTTTTTCCTTCCTCGTCTCTTATGGATGTCGGGTTTCAGAGTGCGAATGTGAGGAGCGTGTGTGAAGAAAACTGGTGGGAGAAGTAGGGTGAGAAAGTTGGTTCTCTCAAAGAATAGGGGCTAACAGGTCCAACGGCAACAGAAAGGGTGGAACAAGTAAAAAGAGCAATGGGAGCGCCCAAACAAAAATGGACTCCGGAGGAGGAGGCAGCTCTCCGGGCAGGAGTTGAAAAGTATGGGCCAGGGAAGTGGAGAGCAATACAGAAGGACTCCAAATTTGGGCCCTGTCTTACATCCCGATCTAATGTTGATCTCAAGGTAACATTTTTTTTGTGCATATGTTCAGAAGTGTAATTCACAAAATCAACCACATCAAGCAATCATCTATCCTCTTCCATGTTCAATTTTCTAGCATGGTAGGGCTCCTCATAGCTCTATCATGTTTTCTCCTTGTGATCTTGTCCATTTCCAATAATATTTTTTTCCTTTCTTGTTCCAACTCTCCTTACACCAGAAAGAGGCTGGATCCTGCATGTCTGAATTTGTTGCTATTTTTTCAATCCAAATGCAAGACATCTTTACCTGAAGAGTTGTCATTTTGTGGCATCAAAGGTGTACAAGGGGGGGAGTCAGTAGGGTTTGAACTGAGTTCATCTTTCCTATTTCTCTGCATGTCTGTTCAGGTAGTTGTTTCAAGAAATGGGTTTTTGTGGCCTGATGTTGTTGTGTGAAATGTTGTTTTGTGGCCTGGTTGAATTTTAGTACACTTGAACAATTAAAAGAGCAATAGCAACTGGGTTTCTTGGATAGCATGGGAACCTATGTGCTTCCAAGTCCTTCAGGGAAGAATTAGGCAACTTCCTGATACAAAATGCTTAAAGGAGCATAAAGCTAAGACACTTGGATATGTGTGTCCGTGGAGGTTTTTCTTTGACAGAAAAAGGCCTCTCTGTACTTGGGTTCCGTCGGATACCTACAAATTGTTTGAGATGTATGCTGAGGCCAGTATAGGATGGGGTGAAGGAGTGACCTACATTTCAATCAATTTCATGCTTTTCTTCCTTCACATTCCATTTCTCACAAATCCAAACAATTCAAGCTACATGGCACTCCCAATCACAAGAAGTATTTGGACAGGAGTGTAAGTGGCTCAAGCTGTGGGGATATGCACTTTGCCTGTGGTCATGGTCATGTATGGAACAAGCAGAGCATGATGATTTCGGCATTGCTTGGAGTACATCATTCAAGCAGTACAGTGGTCCTACCAAATGAATGATTCTGGTGATTGTGATTGCAGGACAAGTGGCGAAATATGAGTGTCAGTGCCAATGGGTTGGGATCATCAAGGGAGCGTGGAAAGCCACTGGCCCTTATGCCACCTCCTGGTATGTTGACTTTGATGGATGATGCATTGGCCATTGATCCATTGGCAACCATGGCGCCTGCAGATGTAAAAGGTGATGGTGCAGACATATCCTCTGATCGCAAATCACTTGGGCCTAGGTAGGCATCTTCACAAAACAGGGACTCAGGATCCAAAGTTCATTTCCATTAGTAAGTTTGAGACAAAGTGTGTTGCAAAGAGACTCAGTGAAAAGGAAATTTGGATTGAGTTTTTCCTTTTATGTGGAGGGTCAAGCAGGAAGTTTTGTAATTCTCTTTGGTGCCATGCAAAATCAACAAGAAAATGTTTCTCTAGAGTGCCATGATGTTAGGTATCTATTGATTACTTTGCACTATTATGATAGTGAGAAAGGGAGTTGGTGCAGCTGGGTCTATTTTATTCAGTATTTCAGAGTTTCTTTGTCAGTGAATGGACCTTTATTGATAAGGCAGGCATCTGATTGGGCACTGGCTTTGAGGTTCTTCTGATATCTGGTCTACTGGATTTTGGTGGGTATAGATATGACGACATGGTATTGGAAGCTGTTTTGGGACTGAAGGAACCCTATGGGTCTAGCAATGCATCCATTGCCAACTACATTGAGGTACCTTGTTTCTATGAACAACATGCTCTGTCTGCAGTATTGATTCATTAGTTTACAGCTACCTCATGGTTGAAGGTTTTCCCATGCCATTTGAATCAAGTGTGGCCTGGCCTTGAAGTTTCCATATCATACCAACAAGCTCCTGAAAGGATAGAAATTTGCATAGAAATGTGCCAACTGCAATTGAACCACTGGATGTTTGGAAAACTGAAGTTTATATAGGGTTAAATGAATTAAAATTTGGGCTGATATGCTGTGAGATTTGCTCATGGGTTGTTGTTTCCAATGAATGTCCAAGAACTGTGCAATCAAATGGAGAGAGTTAAATCATGAAATTTACTGAGGGTGGTGTGTAATAAAGGAGCGACATCCAGTGCCATCCAATTTTCGGAGACTTTTGACAACAAAGCTCAAATCATTAGCTCTCTCGGGCAAGCTTGTGAAGGTTAGATTTATTAAACTGTCTTCAGCTTTATGAACAAATTAAGACAAAGAAATAGTGACAGGTTAACTCTCTTTAGTATTATGAATGGATTTGTGAGGTGACTATTGAAATTGTGGAAATGTATGTATATCACAGGTCCGACAAAATTACAAGATCAACGAGGGCAAAGAGAGTCCTCTGGTTGCAGAAGTTGCTGAGGAAAGGGAGCAATCTTCAAGAGGGAGTGATGGGAAACCACCAAAGGGGAATCGACATCGACGACCGGAGGGACAGAGCGATGATGCCAACAAGATACGAACACCACGTTTTCCTCGGGACCCTCGTGACCCTTCAAGAAAGTTCAGGGGTGACTTGGTTCCTCAAAAAAAGCCGAAGATGGATATTGAGTATATTGCAAGAGCAAGGGCAAAGACTGCTGAAGAGGCAGCCCGAGCAGCCTCAATTGCAGTTGCTGAGGCAGAGGCAGCTGCAGCTGCAGCTGAGCAGGCCACTTGGGATGCAGAGGCTGCAGAAGCAGAAGCAGAGGCACTTGAAGCAGCTGCTGAAGCGGCTATGGCAGCAATCAGACCACCAAAGAAGTGTGAGTCTTCTCAATCTGTACTTTTAGGATGACCTTATTCATTTTGTCAGGTTTGGGAATTAGCATGTTTGAATCTCTTTAGATGTTGCTATTGAAAGTTGTCAATTCTCTCAAAACAGGCAACTGAAGTGAAGGCATAACATCTAATGGTGTTTGAAAAGTTCCTGAAGCTCCAGTCAGTCACTGGCTCCTGGACTGTCAAACCCAGACTAACCACAAAAAGGGGGCACCACAGAGCACTGGATCTCAGGTTTTGGGGAAGATACAGTTAGGTGCAGTGATCAGTCACTGTAATGGCTTGTACATATTGGCTAATGTGAACTATTGGGGTGGATGCAGCGTTGAGAGCAGTGGCAATTGCACAGGAAGTGGCAGTAGATGGTTAGTATATGTTTGAACTTGTATCATGCAAAGAGGGGTACCGCCCCCTTTCTCTTGGGCTCTCCAGGAGTCTGCCATAGCCAGCAACCATAAAGCAACTGTTCAGTCTTGATTTGCCAGACTTGTATTGTAGTCAACCCTTCTTCTTCATATCAGGCACTTAGTGGCCAGGGAGTCTTTTTCCAGGGGCAGAAAAGGAAGGATGACAGAAAGCTCATTTGTTCAGTGGAAGCCTTTTTATGGTGCTCAAAAAATGTGGGTATGGCATCTGTATTTGTGACCAGGTATCTTGTAGTCTGATTTCTCAGGGCTGTTTGAGAGCATGTAAGACACCTTTTTGTGCATTAAAACGTCCCTTGTATGCAACCTCTTCTGGTGATGAGACCCAATGTAGATTCCCAGTCTCCAGACTAGATTCTCATGTATAACTGTCTGAATAGCATTTCTTCTGAACACCTCATATCATGGATAGCTTTTTCTAGTACTTTGCCTGGCATGATTTAATTAGTACTGCTGATGATCACATGTGGTGCAAATTGGAAGTTGTCCTAAGACAATTGCAGTGTTCAAACTTTGATAGGTCTCATGTACCTATGAAGCAATCATCCTAACCAAGATGAAACTTGGAACCTAACCATACATTGTTGAAAGGGTTGTACATGTATTGTGTTGAAAGTTTGAATGCATGATCTGCCGAAGGTCGAACTTGAAATCTAATCCCAATCCTCACTATTCCTTGGTTTTGATGATGTTTTCTCATGTTCTGGCTGGTGATTTGGCATGGGTCAGGTCTACCATTCTTTCACTAGTGAGGAATCTGTACCAACACAGCCAGTATGCAAGTAGGCATCAAGTATTGGGATGGTAGATCATGACTTCACTCTATCAGACCATGCTTATGTGCACTGTATGGATACAATGTGCTATTGCCAGATATTAGTTGATGGTTGCCATGGGGACTGTTTCAAAGTTTGGTGTCTGGAAAAATTGTGCTCAACTGAGTTCCAAGTGAAGCTCTCAGTAGTCTAAGATTAGTGCTCTCCCGGTGAGGCATGTTGCATTGGTCAGGCTCAGATATTGCATGGACTTGATGATCAAGAGCTAGCAAAAGGTGATCAATTTTGAGGAACCTATTTTATATCTACAAACCTGGCAATCCCAAATCCACAATAGGTGAAGGTTGTTCAGTGTAAAAACAGTTTTAAATGTAAGGAAAAAATTTCCCTTGGAACTACTTTTGATTATGCAATCATGCCTTCCGAAAAGAACAAAGGAAACCTTGAAATGTAAACAACAAATAATCCCAAAAAACAGTGTTTTGGTAGGAAGTTAAGTTACCTTCCTACCTGAGTTTTCAACCTTGCTACATCTACTTGCAAGAAGGAAAACAAAGGCAAGTCAAAACAAAATACACAAACTACATCTCTCATCACTACTCCTCTCCTATTCCAAGAAGACCACAAGAAAGAATGAGGAACTAAATCCCCACCACCCATAAGTCACAACAACACCCAATCCTTTCCTACAAAATAGGGAGCTTATCGAAATCTCCTTCACAATTCCTTAAATAGAGGCAACCCATTTGTCAACAACCTTCTCCTCAAGGACTAATTAACCTAATGGCTTCATCCCCTAGTAATTAGTAGATGGTTAGTCTACACCAATGTCGGGCGGTTCTCACATTTTTGTGAGAACCAGCTGGTTCCAGTTCTTACATTATGTTATGAGAACCTAATTGATTCTTATATATATATATATATTGGGTTAGTGAGAATGGTCAGGTTCTCAAGATTTTTATTTTTCACCCGATTCTCAAATAAGGTGATTCTTGCATATATGATGATAATAGTGAGTTCTTTTGACTGGTTCTCACAACCCAGTTCTCTATTTTGGAAATTATTATTTAATTTAATAATTATTTAATTCCTTTATTAATTAAAAAAATTTAACTTAAATTTTAACTTAAAATACATGAAAATTTGGGAAAAAATTATTCAAAATTTACAACTCCACATCCCTTTCAAAAGGTCCTTCAAACTCCTCTAACTTTTTTTCCAAATTAAGATCACTCTCAATAAAATCTACCAAATTAGAAGGGATTTACAACCTATCCTAAGATCATTGGGCCAATTTTTGCTTACAAAAATCAATTTATCCAATTTTTTTGATTGTAAATGGTATCTCCTAAGACTAGTAAGAATTCCAATTAATGAAAATATTCTTTCTATCTCAATTTGACATCCAACTATTCCTAAGATTTGTCTAGCACAAAAACCAACAATAGGAAACATGTTCTCATGTTTTTCCCACCACTACAGTGGACATTTGATGTCTTTAACATCCACTTAATAAAGCCTAAAAATCATAAGCTCTCTATTGACCAATTTTGTTGTTAGCTCACTTGTGCTAGTTGGCATTTCAAAAATATCCAAACTCCTATCCTCTTCAAACCTTTCATCAACAACACCCCTTTCAAATTCAACCAATGGCTGCAAATGATAATAACATTTTATAAGCATAAGAAATAAATTTTTTTTGTCATATTCTTCAACAATTGCCTTACCTTGTTCAAGACCAATAAATGAGGACACAAGATGAAGAGTTTTAAATCTAGGGTCCAAAATTAAAAAAAACATGTTATGGGCCTTCCTTTCCTCATATTTTTTTAAGAAGGAAAGAAAAGAATCCAAAACTTAAATAACTTCCTTCTTTATGTTGGAAGCCAAACATGACAACTCATAAACAACATTTCCATCTTCTTCCATGAAGTTGTCAAAGGTTGCAAAATCAATTTCACCTTTAAATTTTAGACTCGTGGATATGGCAAAATTTAATGCATCACTTAACAATCAATGACCCTTAAATTGGTTCAAAATACAAGCAAACACAACAAGGCCAAGATAATCAACAATGATGCGACAAATGTGCCATGTCAAAGAAGGTGGTAATCTTGCACTCATTCTCACAAAATTCTACCTATTGTAACACAATATAATTACTTCTTTGAATTATAAAAATTCTTGGAAAAGGATAACTTTGCTAGAAAATCTACAACAACAAAAGAAAATGTTAGATTATTCATAATAACAGTTGAAAAAAAGTGAAAAAAATGTTATGCAAAGAAAAAATTGACAAAAAATGTTAACATAAAAAAGTTTACAAAACAAAAAATTTACCTTGTTTTCATTGGAGTATTTAATTTCTAAGGGGGAAGCCTTGAATTTGCATGTGCCTTTTCCCATTCTTGCTTACTCTTTCCAAAAAAAAATAGCCAAGTTATGCATGTTTGCAAATCTGCTTGAACAAATTTGATTGACACATATCGTAAGTCTTTGCAAATCTTTCCTCTATTGTAGCATATTGACGAGCTTTGGAAAATGCATGCCCAAAACACTTGCCTTGGAAACTTTCCTCCAAACCCAACATATCACATTACAATTGATTTTAGAGTTGTAGTCATGGTGTTTAGATTAGATCCCAACATCCTTGACATAAGCAATTTTTTACCCTCAATGCATAATTGTCTAACAATTCTATCAACTTTTTTGCCAAAGTATGTCTAGTATTGTTTGTTGGCTCAAAAAGACCAAAGGTAATCTACTTTGGCTACTGATCATCTCTTAAAAAATTAATCACCAATGCAAAAATATCATGTCTAACTCTTGACATGCACAAATCAAAGCTTGCAATTGCAGAATGACATTCTACTAAAGCTAGTAAAATATACAATCGTTTATTTTTTCCACTAATCTAGGCAATAATTCATTAGAAAATTATATTATGGAAGGAAAAATAATTATAAGACAAAAATGCATACTAAATTTTTTTAACCAACTATTTTCAACAAATTGTATAAGAAGATGATTTTTGACAATTAAAAAAGTTAAATCTTCCAAAAGTTATTTTTGTTGCACATCATATTTCTTAAAAGGTTCTTTTGTTACAAAAAAACTAGATATGTAATTAGAATAAACATTTGATCTCTTTTTGGAAAGTTGTCTTTCATCTTCTCTCAAAGGACAATTAATTTCTTCTTCGAACTTTTAAAAAATAATAAGATGATTTGAATTGACATGTTTCCTCAATGCAGCTATGCCATTAGATGAATTATATATGATTAATCCTTTCCTAGCTTGTGTTTTTGGATTTACATTCGATATTGGATTATTGTGACAAAGAATACACCACATAGTTTGAGGAGCTATTGCATTAACCTCTTTGTTATCATTAACACAATAAAATGCCCAACATAATGCATTTCTACTATTTCTTCTCCAAAATGTTCTTTGAACATATAACTTTTTAAAATTATTTTCATTCATTTCTAAATTTCTACTTCCTTATATTTGAAGACTAAAACTTTTATTGCCAATAACATCTTCCATTTAAAAACCAGTCAAGAAATATATTTGTTTAAGAATGTACAACATTTCTAGGGGGATTGATGGCGACTAATTTGAAATACATTATTATTTCATGGATTTCGCATGCCCAAAGCTCCAAAAGATACATAAAATTATTGTGCGTTCTTGTTCATGTATACTACTTTAATTTGGTTTGAAATTGAAACATATGGTGAACCTAGAAGCCATGTTTCTAGATGTAGTTTTCACACCATTTGACAATCTTATGCGTTTATTGATGAAACCTTGGCATGTTTCATTAAACAAAACACCTAGCAAAAGGGGAAAGGAAGAACAAAGAGAGAGGACCCAAGTCTTAACTAGAAGCACAAAACCCCAAAGTGGGTCACAAAGGGGCATAGGAACAAATTATGTTTCAAAGCCCCCACCAATTGCAAGAAGCATATGAGAAAAGGGATGGGAAGGGAACTTGAGAGAGTAGTAAGCCTAAAAAAGTCCTCACCATATTATATTGGTGTTTTGTGTTGGTGACTTTAGAAATTTTGTCCACAAAGTTCATTGTGAACTTAGCATTGTGTTGTGACAATCTTTGCAACTCTCTCTAGATGGTATATAGCATACACCATAGTTTAGGTATAAATTGAAGATACTTTAGCTTCAGGGAAGAAAGGAATCAATGTTCTCCTTTTTTCATTTTACAAAGAAAAGTTCCTCATTGTTTGTCAAGGAGCTTGATTGTTGAGTTTTTCTAGTCTTCTATTTGGTGGAACTTTTTGTAGTGTTAATGCATTTCATTTGTGTGCATTGTGAGATAGTAGTGGAGAATTGTTCCTTGGTTTGGGCACTGTTTTAACTTAGAGGTGAAGTGTACTCTGAACTTTGTTCGTCTTTTATTGTCAATGACTTGATTGGAATTGAGTTTATGGGGATGCAACATGTGCACCGATTGTTCAAGTCCTTGGCATATATGTGTAGACAATTCTTTCTCAAGATTTCCAATGAAGGTCTTCTTGTAAGGCCTCTGAAGAAAAACTGCACACAACCTTGAATCCGCAAGCTGTTTATCCCATTTCTCTTCTCACATCTCAGCCTTTGACTTTAATACAAGTTTTGCATCTAATGACCCCCAAAAAAAAAAAAATTGCACAAAATTTGTGAGCTTGCAGCATCACCATGTCATCCCACAACCCTGGAGATTTGGTGAGACTTTCGAAATCTGGTTGGAAATGGGAATCACTGTTGGTTGTATGGCATGAGAATTGCTGTTATTCTACTGTATGAGAAAGTGTATGAAGATTCCTGTTATTGTATGTGTATGAGAATTGTATGAGGAATTCTGCATTGCTGTTATTGTATGGTATGAGAATTGCTGCTGTTATGTTGAACGAGAATCGGTTGCGATTGTATTGTACTGCTGCAATACCAGAAGAGAGCTCACCTTGAAACACTTTCTAAACAAGCTGAGAAGGAAAAGAAAAAGAAAAAAAGAAGTTTACCACATGATTCCCAACTTCCAAGCACAGAAAGCGACAACAACCAACCATACCCAACAACGATAAATCAACAAGCAACAGCTACAAAGATTTGATTATGAAATTCATCCATCAATCAGCTGAAAACCCTGGGCTGTAAGTAGTGGAGACCTGATAAAAATCTGGGGGGGGGGGGGGGGGGGGGGGAGAGATATCTGAGTTTTGTACCAATATTGAAAAAGAGTTTTTTAGATTTTTCAAAACTTGAGAACAGGATGATGGCAAGCAGCATCAGCCAGCATGAGTCTGCAATAATTGATTGAAAGAAAAGTAGGATTAACAATTGGTTCATCTCCTACCAAATGGATTGCAGCTTTTTCATTGCTTTTCTTTTGTTTGTTTTTTTCTAATTTGCTTTATTGTTGCTTTTTGTCGTCGTCGTCGTCGTCGTCATTGTTGTTGCAGACTGGGTTTTTGGCTGCTTTTTGAGTTGCAGCAGTGGGGAGTAATAATTGCGCTTGCTTTTATGGTTTTGGACGAAGCAGCGGCGGAGATGGTGGGAGTTGGCGGGGGAGCAAGTCGATGTGAGTAGTAGTAGTAGGCCAGGGATTGCAATCCTTCGAAAAGCGATATTTGTCGTCGCTTGTCAGAGCGAAAAAAAAGAGAAAAAAAACCAAAGAATGCTAACTTCTAAGCAGCGCTTTTTTTTCTTTTCTTTTTAAATTAAAAAAAAATTGTCAACAAGGTCGACCGGCGATCATTCACAAGAGTAATGAGCCAAATTTGGCTACAGGTCATACAGTGAAGTAGTTTCTTTAAAAAATAAATTAAAAAAAATTTCCTAGTTCTGGCGACCCAGAAACAACTCATTGTCTAAATATGGCGACATGACATGTGACTTCTTTTCCTCAAGATAGATATGGCCACTTTTGCAGTTGATTTTTAAAAAACAAGCCCTTCTACAATTTGCACTGGGTTTTTTTGGGTCCCCACAGTGCGAAAATTCGACCCCTAAATTTTTTAAAAAATTACAAATGATCCGAAGTGGTTTTTCTCCCCCAAAGTTTGGCCAATTGCTAACAAAAAATGAAGGTGGGTTGGGGGTGGGGAGAGAGAGGGGGGGGGGGGAACTCTTATTTGTTTCGGAAAAAAAAGTCCCAAAGTCGCCATATTTCAGGGAAAAAAAAGTTAAAATCTGGATAAGTAA
>Ga0209611_10011521_pt1 | contig 12704 bp, 10 predicted proteins | sample S1TSphgellanicum_3_FD_187693 | JGI IMG/M metagenome (GOLD analysis project Ga0209611, IMG submission 187693) | Host-associated microbial communities from peat moss isolated from Minnesota, USA - S1T2_Fc - Sphagnum magellanicum MG (SPAdes) (version 2) | ecosystem: Host-associated > Plants > Peat...
TTAAACCTGTCATCTCCATCTATGATTCAGTCCTGTTTTATTAAAAATCATCCAGAAACTTACTAAGACGGCTGATGACAGGGTCAACCTCTACCGGAGGAGCAGCGGGAGTATAGGTCGGATGATTGACTACTTCCATCGTGGGGACGGATATGGGTCGTTCATTCAACATAATTGCCAGTTGTGCTACCTGTCGGCTGAGTTGCAGTAGTTGGTCCTCCATTGCCTCCAACCGATTGGTTTCCTTCGCAAAAAAACGTTCCTCAAGTCCGGCTATTTGATGTTGCAGATCACTTATTTGCTGCTCAATCAAAGCGATCGCTGCTGGATTTGAACTAGGTCGTACTGATTCCGATACACATAAAGCTTGCCATAGCGCCTCTTTACACAGGTCACTGAAAGTCTTGTCTGGCTGGGTTTCTAAGTAACTTTCCACCTGTGCCAGTAAACTCTCATCGGCAATTTCCGGGTTGAATGTAACGGATTTAACTACCTTCTTTGACCATTGGAACATTAGTTTTATGACCTAGCGGCGCGAACAGCGGTTAATTGCGCTTCACCATAGATAAACTGCCCTAAAGCGTTAGCTTGACGAGATGGGGCGGCTAGATAGGCGTTAATTTTCGCTTCCTTTAGCAAACGTTGCACATCTTCCCAGAAGAATTCACCGCCCCCACCTGTGAGAATCACATCTGTTACCCGTTCTGGCAACCAGGCTAGTACACGGCTGCAAATATCACGAGAAAACATCTCAATCAGGTTGGGGAGGAAATCATCTAGGTTGGTAGGTCTGCTGGCACCTTTAGGACGGTAATAGCGATCACCTTTCGGTTTGTTGACAGCAGAAATCAGGGCTAGAGATTGACTATCTGCACCCTCAATTTCCTTGGCTACCAATTCGTAAAATTTGCTCATGCCAAATTCTTCACTCTTAGAAGCACCGCGAGCAAAGCGGAAGTTATCTACCATCAAAAAATCAATGGTCTGATGTCCAATATCAACAAGTGCTACGGATATTTTCGTAAAATCGGGGACAGTAGCTCCCTTATTCGGCTGCGCCTCAGACCATAGCAGGCTGCCGTAGCCTTCTGGCATAACCCAGACTTTACTGAGGTTCAGCGACGTAGATTCACCTCGGAAGTTGAACACATGGGGACCAGTTATCAAGCTGGTCAACTGGGCTTTTTCTTTTTCAAATTGCTCTTGGGAAAGAAAGGGTAGACCTAGGACAACGGCTACTTCATCTTTGAGTTTGAAGTAACCAGCACTTGCTAACACTTTCGCTAGGGCATCATCTACCTTGGACTGTCCAACTCCTAAATTTGCCCCAAAGTCAGCGGCTAATTGACCCACGGCGTATCCACTGCCTTGGTACTCCAGCCACAAATCCATTAAAGGGTCCGTAGCTCTGGCTTCAAAAACACCCCCGCGAACCTCTTCAATGGACATTTTCTTCACGTTAGAAGGGATGAAGACCACACTATTGGGATCACGGTTCACACAGGTTTTGGTGGAGGTTCTACCTAAATCCACGCTCAGGATAGTTTTACCACCGGGAATATTGCTGGGTTTATTAACCGCATTTAAAGGGGTTGCTGCTACTCGGTTCATAGGGATAGCAGCAGCATTTATGGGGTTAGCGGCGGAAGGTTGGTCTGTCATCAAAGCTCCTAATCAATCAATGTAAAAACTTATCAAGCTGATCTTACAAAAATGCAAGCTGCGAGAAATCTTGGGTTGCGTTAAGTGTAGCTACAAGTACGCTCTATATCTTACTTGAGGTAGAGGTAATTTCGGATTATTTAACCTATTACAGGTGAGTTTTATCGAGATTTTCCGCTGAAAGCCACTGTATTTCATCTTCATATTCCTTGACGTTGGCGTTTGAGTACCCAGACGACAAATACTAGAACAAGACTCCCCAACACAATTTTGGATACCGGACCTAGGTACTTATTCACAAGTTTGTACTGACTGCCTAACAAGTACCCTGAGAATGTTAGCAAACCCCCCCAAGCTGCGCTGCCTAAGATTGTGTAGAAGAGGAACTGCGGTAATGGCATATTAATCATGCCTGCCGGAACCGAAATCAAGGTCCTAACTCCTGGGATTAAGCGACCAATTAACACTGCTTTGGCACCTTGAGCATCAAACCAGCATGTGACCTTAGCAATATCTTCGCTCGATAGGTTCAGCCACTTACCGTACTTATCAACCCAAGTTTTCCAGCCATGTCCTTGCAAAAACTTACCAGGATAGTACCAGATAAGGGCACCCAACACAGAACCCACCAGTCCAGCGAAATACACACCAAAAATATTCAGCTTTGACCCTGGTAGATTTGCTGTATATCCAGCTAGTGGCATAATTAATTCTGAAGGAATTGGGGGGATGAGGTTCTCTAAGAACATCAGCAAGGTAATTCCCACATAACCAAGAGACTCGATAGTGTTTTTGATCCAAGCAAAAGACATTGAATCTACTCTTTTGTTGTTGCTGTACCCAACAGGAGGGGAGAGGGGAAAATTCAAATCATTGAATTGATTCAGCCCTCTCTCCAAATCGATACCTTGTCTAGATAGTCGGGGTTAATGATTGTACCCTGAGTTCCGATTGCCAGTCTAATGGGTTCCAAACCCGATCTTCCAGAGCCATCCGCTCTATTAAACTTGCCAATCTCAGAGCTTTTAGGGCTTGTTCACCGCCAACTGAAGGTTGATTGCCACCATGCACACAGTTGACAAAATGTTCCAACTCTGCGCTAAGGGGTTGAACGTTACTAGTATAGACTTTTTCAATCAAACTATCCTGTCTATAAGGCACTTGTCGATGGTCTGTGAGAGGATTGGCGGACGGTTGCCGATGAATTAAAATTTCATTCTTCAGAAAATCTGCCTCAGTAAAAGAGTTTTTACAATGGGCAACAATACGCCGAATTTTACGGTGAGTAACTTTGCTAGCAGTTAAGGTAGCCACAATCCCATTGGCAAACCCCAAAGTAGCAGTCACATAATCTAGATAACCCGAATCTAGTGCCCGAGTACCACTAGCTGTTAATTTCACCACTGTAGAGGCGGCTAATTCCAGTAGTAAGTCAATATCGTGGATCATTAAATCCAGTACCACCGACACATCATTCGCTCTAGCTGAATAAGGACTCATCCGGTGGGCTTCTAGGGCCAGTAATTCCTCAGTTTTCAGTACTTGGTTCAATTCCCCAAATGCCGGATTGAATCGCTCAATATGGCCGACTTGGAGAATGCACTGAGATTCCGCTGCCGCATTGACGAGGGATTCAGCCTCAGAAATACTGGCCGCGATTGGCTTTTCGATCAAAACATGAATTCCAGCTAACAAGCAGTTGATACCGACTGCATAATGTAGGCGGGTCGGTACAGCAATACAAACTGCTTCCACATGGGGTAGTAAATCGCAGTAGTCTTCAAAAAAACGTACCTTGTATTTGCTAGCTGTTTCTAACCCGCGTTCGACGTTAATATCTGCTACACCAATCAGTTCAACGTCTTTCATCGAGCTGAGTACTCTAGCATGATGTTGTCCCATGTTGCCTACCCCAATCACACCTATGCGGATTGGTCGTGGCTGGTTGCGTTGTGTATATGGATTGGGTTCTGCCACTGCTATGCTATTTTGCACTATTATTATCTCCTCAACCACCAAATTTAGAGATGCTACGGTCGTTGGCCTTTATACTTAAAGGACATAGGCGATCCGTCTAAAACCATCCAGATGGTAACATAGAGGTTCTCTTTATGAAGAATTTCAAAGTTTATCATCAGTTCCCACTAACGGTAAATTTTTGAGTAGACGGTTTCTAATTGAGCCTTTTGAAGACTCTAGCCTCCCAAGTGTTTTTTTCTTGACTTGAAAAACTCCGCCCAACATACGTATAAACCCCCCGATGGCATTTAGACAGAGTATTTTTTGGTTAATGGGATTTACTGAGAATAAATTACTGGCACGTAGTAGTCTGCCAATCCCAAACTCCACCCATTTAGCTAAAACAGCAAAAAGCCTCTTACCTAACCAATCTGACTTTTTTCTTGGTGGAGCGTTGACAAAGTGCCAGCGCTAACGCCATTGTTCACCATACCTCTATCGCAAAGTCCTGTTTTTTTGTTAGCCATAGTCATTAAATTTAACTTGTTGAGAATTACTTATTGTTTGGAACCCTGACTATTTTCCAGTTTCCACATTTATCCGATGATTTCGGAAGCTGATATTGTATTCTCCCATATCAGTGTAGGAGTATATCACGCCAGGGAGGAGGCTAGCGTGTTAATTTGCTTTCTTGATTTTTTAGTTTCTTTTGAGGGAAACTAGTGATTATGGTCTCTTCAAGGTATCAAAAAAATGAAAGCTGTAATTTTGTTGTCTGGGGGACTGGACTCTTCTACGGTTTTGTATCAGGCAAAGGTTGATGGTTGTGAATGCTACACCCTTGCTTTTAATTACCAGCAGCGGCACCAAAGGGAGTTAGACTCAGCTTTTCTCATAGCCAAAACATCAGGGGCCAAACATCAGGTAGTTAGTTTTGACTTGCGGCAATGGGGTGGCTCTGCTCTCACAGACGTATCTATTGACATACCTCAGAAACGCTCCCTAGATGAAATGGCGCTGAGTATTCCTATTACCTATGTCCCAGCTCGGAATACTATCTTTTTAAGCTTTGCCCTGGGTTATGCTGAGGCGATCGCTGCTGAACGGGTCTATATTGGCGTCAATGCCTTAGACTACTCTGGATATCCAGATTGCCGTCCTGACTATATTCAGGCAATGCAGGAAGTTTTCCATTTGGGAACTAAGCAAGGACGTGAGGGAAAACCAATCAGCATTGTTACACCTTTGATTAATTTGAAAAAAACGGAAATTATTCAACTCGGCAACCAATTGGGAGTTCCATGGGAACTAACCTGGTCTTGTTATGCTGGTACCAATGCTGCCTGCGGTGTCTGTGATGCTTGCCGCCTCCGATTAGCCGCTTTTGCAGAATTAGGATTAGAAGATCCCCTCCCCTATGCTTAGGGGGCAGGTGGCAGGGAGCAGGTGGGGTGATTGATCTGTTCTCCCTTAATTACTATTTAAACGAATACGTGGGTCAGCGAATTTTAACATCAAGTCCGCTATCAAGTTACCGACAATCAGTAGTAATGCCCCCATAATTAGGCTTGCCATTGCTAGGGGTATATCTCGATTAATCAAAGCCTGATAAGTCAACCTACCTAAGCCTGGCCAGTTAAAGAACTGTTCGGTAATAAAAGCACCGCTTAATAAACCTGCTAACTCAAACCCTAATAAGGTAATTAGGGGGTTAACAGCATTCCGTAGCGCATGCACGTAAATCACTCTGTTTTCTGACAGTCCTTTAGCACGGGCTGTTTGGATGTAATCTTGACGCAAAACATCTAGCAGTTCACCACGAGTAATACGCTGCAAGCCAGCAAAGCTAGTGATACTTAAGGCAATAGTAGGTAAAATTAAGTGCCAGCCAATATCTAGAATTTGCCCAATGGGGTAGAGGTCAGTGAAATATATACTGGTCATACCTCCCACTGGAAATAGAGGCGTGGTAATTTGGGCAAAGAACAACAAAAATAAAGCTGTAATAAAGCTGGGGAATCCTTGGCCAAGGTAACTAATGATTAACAAGGCTTTGCCCAGATTGTTATTTTGCTTAACAGCCGCCACAATGCCCAAGGGAATAGCTACTGACCAAGTTACAACCACCGAAGCAATCGCCATTAATAAGGTTGCAGGTACCCGTTCCCATAATAAGGATGCTACTGATCTATTATAAGCAAAACTTATACCAAAATCGCCGCGAGTGATGATGCTCCATAGCCACAGGAAATATTGCACTGTTACAGGTTTATCTAACCCAAATTGTCTTCGTTGTTGGTCAAGTAGCTCTTTGGAAATTCTGGGGTTAGCTTCTTGTGCTGACACGTAATCCCCAGGTGCTAGGTGCATAACTAAAAACGATAGTGCCGATGCTAACAACAAGGTCAACAAAGCTTCCAATAAGCGCTTAATTACATAAATGAATGTCTCACTCGTGATTAGCCTAACTAACCAATCTAGCCCGCTCTCCCAGGAAATTCTTGTAGATCTCATTTTCCTTACATTTTTTGTCTATGCCAATCCTAAAGCATCTAATATTCAACAAGGGAGATAATTGGCACGTCTGGCAGATACTTACGCCCTTGTAAATCTCGTAGTTCGATAATAAACCCAAATCCCACCAGCTCGCAGCCAATCTTCTGGACTAACTCTGCTGTTGCCCTAGCAGTTCCCCCTGTGGCTATCAAATCATCTACAATCAAAACTCGACTGTCTGCCTCTAGAGCATCTTGATGGACTTCTAAAGAGTCCGTACCGTACTCTAGTTGATATTCGACGACATGAACTGCCGCAGGCAACTTACCTCTTTTCCGGACCGGAACAAAACCAGATCCTAATTTATAAGCTAGAGGGGCACCAAATATAAACCCTCTAGATTCTATGCCCACAATATAGTCTACCTTCATATGTGACTCTGTGCATTTTTGAGCCAAAAAGTCAATAGTGTACCGTAGTCCTTCCGGGTCACGTAGTAGAGTTGTAATATCTCGAAACAAAATTCCTGGTTTAGGAAAATCTGGGATGTCACGAATTAGAGACTTCAAGTCCATAATGTTAGGGATAGGGGATTAGGGATGAGGGGGATTTCCTGATTACCAGTACCCAGTCCTCAATACATACCTGAAAAATCGTACACTATAATGTCATACGCTAGGGGTTGAGTCTACTATTTCGCTATCCATTGACGATAATTAAGATTTATCCCAAGCTAAGGATGGAATTTAATTAGTTTTATCCAGTCTGTTGGAACCGCACAAGGTATTTTAGAGAATGAATCTTTCCGCAAGTTTAACGCCGTTCAACAGTCCACCCGCCGAAACACTACCCATGATTCTGGACACTTTACCAGAACCGGCGATATCCTCCCATGGTTGTCCTCGGAGAGCAAGGTTGCAAATTGACTTAATTTTACTGGCAATTGAAGCTTTAGAGCTTGGTGGATCTGAGGCTGTTCTCACTTTTGCTCAGGAGTTAGATCTCAAAGAAATCATTAAAAACCGGGTGAATTTATGGCGAATGCGTGCCTCTAACCCACTACGCAGGGCACACATACGTCGTCCCCTATCAATTACAGAAGCCAAAGCTTTAGTTGTCATTGCTTGTTACTTAGCTCGACGATTAACAGTTGTAATTCGTCAGTTATTGATGATAGCTCAACAGATGGATGAAAAACAGATTCCTCTAGAACAAAATTTGCGCCTATCCAATTACCTAGAAAGGTTCAGAGCGCATTTTAAAAGCCGGATGAATCCTCGACGGTCCGCTTTATTAGCATTAAATTCCGATGAAAAATTAAATGAACTAGCTATACATTTATTGGGACAATTACTATTCTGTACTGGCACAGCTGGAATGCAGCGGTTATGGATTGGACTTTTTGATGGTGAAGTATAATGAATATCCAACGGAAATATAGTTTACCTAATTGCACCCTACTTTTGGAAGGGTTGAGCGATGTCACCAAAGTAGCACAATTTCAAGAGCTGCGCCCGGAACTTTCCATACTAGTGAATGCAGAATGCTATATATCTGGTTGTAATCAGCCTCTAGTGGGTGGGCGGGAATTTTTTGAAAGTTTGGTGAGAACAGTAAGTGCATACGCCCAAGAATTTTTAAGCAATGTCCACAACCCCCAAGCACATAACCGTGAATCAGAACTGGTGGAACTGCAGAAAATTGACAGCAACCGCCATAGATTGATTGTCCATTTGGAACCCATATCAGCAGGGGTTCAGTCCAATCCGCATATTAAACATCCACCCATCCAAATTGATTTGAACACGGTACAGTTGTTTGATCTAGTAGAAGCAGTGGATCAATTTTTTGCCGATACTCAAACTCTGCCAGAATTGTCACTAGAGCTACAACCAGTGACTAGACGCTATGGTAACACTAGCCAAGCCGTAATCAGGCAAGCTGTACCAGTTACATTGGGAGTATCAAGTTTAGCAGTGGCAGCAGTTGCTTTCAGTTTAATTCCAGCGCCTCCAGTACGTCCACCCCAGCCAAGGACAGAGGTACAGACTAACTCAACTGCGCCTTCCCCACCCCCGACCGCAACTCCCCTAGCAGCTGTCACCCCACCCCCGACCGCAACTCCCCTAGTAGCTGTCACCCCACCCCCGACCGCAACTCCCCTAGCATCTGTCACCACACCCCCGACCGCAACTCCCCTAGCAGCTGTCACCCCACCCCCGACCGCAACTCCTAATGCCACACCTACAATCACAGATTTAGAAACCCTGTTACACAGAGTACCAGAAATTACTGATGCCTCCCAGCTACGTGCCTTGAATCGGCAAGTTTACAATCAAATACATCCAGCCTGGACGAGTCGCTCAGTATTGAAACAGGATTTGATCTATCGTGTAGGCGTGGCTGCTGATGGGTCAATAGTGGGTTATAAAGCAGTGAATCGCGAGGCAAATCAAGCTGTCGAGCAGACCCCACTGCCGAATCTGCTTTATAACCCTGCTAATCGCGAGCGTACCCCCAATGAACCGATCGCTCAATTTCGAGTTGTCTTTACTAAACGGGGTATACTAGAGATTAGTCCTTGGCGGGGCTACACAGCAATTCCCCATGTGCTGGGTACTAAAATTACAGATGCCCACCTGGTGCGAGATTTAAACCAAAAGCTCTACAGCACAATTCGCCAAAGCTGGGGAGGTAAACCCACCTTTACACGAGATTTGAAGTATCGGGTAGCGGTAAATAAAGATGGTGTGATTGCTGACTATGAACCACTTAACCAATCAGCTTTTGACTATTTTCGCGAAACACCTCTACCCAAGATGTTCCAATCCGTGTACGGCTCCAATGTAGCTGCACCTGATAATCAAGAACCCCTAGCCCATTTCCAAGTTGTATTTAAGCCCAGTGGTGCACTCGAAGTTACCCCTTGGCATGGATATCAGTAAACCTAATCAGGAGGTAGGGGAGAGATTGATCTGCTCTCTCCTAATCCAAAATTCAGGTAGCAGCGTCAAGCGGGACAGGTTACAGTACCAGACTGAATAGTGATGTTACTGGTGGATAAAATTTATGTTATTTTATGCTTTTTCAGTTTTAAAAGTCTTAAAGTATGTTGATTTTTACAGTAAAGTTTTTATCTAAGTTTATTAGACCACCTATTGGCGTAACTTTTGTCAATACCCCTCTGCTTAGTATTACGAAGTTTTCCCTGGATTTTAGGGGAAAAGATATAAAACTCAAGGTATTTAGTAAATAACCTGGTATTGGCAGTATTTGTATATTTTAAAATAATGAATCATCCAGACAATTAAGTAATTTTGCCATCTGGCTCAACCCCTAATTGCTTCAATCTGGCCAACAATTCCTCTACTTTCCGCTGTGCCGCTTCTCGTTGTTTCCTTCTGTCCAGAAGACTATGTAAATATTGGTGGCAAAGTCTACAACTGGTTTAGATGGGAGCGATCGCTTTTTGCAAAAATTAATCGCCCAGCGTCAGTTCCAAGGCATCATCCTCACCATTGCGGCGCAGCATGTTTGAGACGAGCTAGCCCTGCTATAGGAATCCGGTTTGATTCCTGAAATTGTTTCCGTACCAGGCAAAAAGCAAAAGGCAGGCTCCAAGGGGATCACAGAGAATTCAGTATACTGAGTTCATTTCAAAAATCAAGTAGGATTCCTATAGAAATGTCTAGTATGTGGCAAACCATTATTCAACGGAGAGCAAATGGATAAGTAACCGAACAGAAATATTTACAAACTAATATCTAGTCTGATCTAGACTAGATAAAGGATGCCAGCCCAGAGTTTGTGTAATTAATTCTGTTCAAGTACTTACCCATCACATAGTATCTGTTGTAGAAGGTGGAACAGACGACAAGGAAAACCTTCAGCACTTACATCAAGTGTGTCATCAGCAGGTACACAAAACCCAAGTTAAATCTCGCTGGAAATAGGGCTTGAGCCGTGTGAGCGCGAAAGTCTCACGCATGGTTGTCAGGGGAGGAGCGAGTGGCAACACTCAAACCTCACCCAACAAGGTCAAAGCTAAGGTTGTATGTTGAGAATTACCAATTTGATTAAATCAACCTAACAACGAAAGGAAAATTGTCGAAAAGCTGCTAGTTAATAAGCTAGTACACCTTGGCGTAAATAACCAGACTATACAAAACCGCTTTTAACGTTGCTCATTCTCCCACAACACCCACAACAATAGTTGGTTAACTTACGCCGAACGGTACTAGTGACTTTTTGCCAAATATTGCCAAATATGTTTTTAATTGCAGAGAAATTGTGATGAATACAGCTAATTTCCCGTGGCTGACGACGATTATTCTGTTCCCGATAGCAGCATCATTGCTGATTCCTATCATCCCAGATAAAGATGGCAAAACAGTGCGCTGGTACGCCCTGATTATAGGGTTGATAGATTTTGCGCTGATTGTTTATGCTTTTTGTACCGAGTATAATTTCTCAGATCCCAATTTACAGCTAGTGGAGAGCTATCCTTGGGTACCACAACTAGATTTAAATTGGTCAGTGGGGGCAGATGGCTTATCCATGCCCCTAATTATTCTCACTGGATTCATTAGTACTCTGGCGACTTTAGCAGCTTGGCCTGTAACCCTAAAGCCGAGGCTGTTTTACTTTTTGATATTGGCAATGTACGGTGGTCAGATTGCCGTATTCGCAGTTCAGGACATTCTGTTGTTTTTCCTGGTGTGGGAACTGGAGTTAATCCCAGTTTATCTACTGCTAGCAATTTGGGGAGGCAAAAAGCGACAATACGCAGCAACCAAGTTTATTTTGTATACTGCTGGGGGGTCACTGTTTATTTTAGTCGCAGCGTTGACAATGGCATTTTATGGGGATTCCGTCACCTTCGATATGCACTCCCTGGGCCTCAAAGACTACGCCCTCAATTTACAACTCCTACTCTATGCTGGCTTCTTCATTGCCTACGCCGTCAAGTTGCCGATTATTCCCTTGCATACATGGCTACCCGATGCCCACGGTGAAGCTACGGCTCCAGTACATATGCTACTAGCTGGTATTCTCCTTAAAATGGGAGGTTATGCCCTAATTCGGATGAATGCCCAAATGCTCCCCGATGCCCACGCTTACTTTGCGCCAGTACTGGTGATTTTGGGAGTAGTTAATATCATCTATGCTGCCCTGACATCCTTTGCCCAGCGCAACTTGAAACGGAAAATTGCCTACTCTTCTATTTCCCACATGGGCTTTGTGACTATTGGGATTGCCTCCTTCACCGATTTAGGACTGAGTGGGGCAGTTTTACAAATGGTATCTCACGGGCTAATTGGGGCTAGCTTATTCTTCCTCGTCGGTGCTACCTACGACCGGACACATACCCTGATGTTGGATGAGATGGGGGGAGTTGGTAAGCGGATGCAGAAGATTTTTGCTATGTTTACTACCTGTTCAATGGCTTCCTTAGCACTGCCGGGAATGAGTGGCTTTGTGGCAGAGCTAATGGTGTTTGTTGGTTTTGCTACTAGTGATGCTTATAACCCAACCTTCAAAGTGATCGTAGTCTTTTTGATGGCAGTTGGGGTGATTTTAACGCCCATTTATCTGCTGTCGATGTTACGCGAAATTTTCTACGGTCAAGAGAACGAAGAATTAGTTGCTCATCAAAAACTGATAGATGCAGAACCCCGTGAAGTATTTATCATTGCCTGTTTGTTGGTGCCAATTATTGGGATCGGTTTCTATCCCAAGTTGCTCACCCAAATGTACGACGCTACAACTGTACAATTGACAGCAAGATTGCGTGATTCTGTGCCAACATTAGCACAGCAAAAAGAACCATATTCACTTTCCTTGAGTGCCCCAGCCATAGGTAATTAGCATTCAGCCTCAAATGCAATTAAAAAAGGGTAGGTTTTGTATCTACCCTTTTTTGCGTTTATCTTAATCGTTATATAAGAATCCTATTTGATTTTTGAAAAAAACTCAGTATACCTAAATTATCTGTAATCCTCGTGGATCTTGCCTTTTACCTCTTGCCTGTATACGGAAACAATTTCTCCGAATCAAACCGGATTCCTATACTATTTCCCGAAAATCTTGATACAGTCCAACCCCTTTGTTGCCTTGCTCCCTGCCACCCTAGAAATAGTATTACAAGTAACCCTAGAGCACCGATCCACTAATATAGATTGATAAACACAAAATTATGTGTTATTAGTAAAAACTCTGATTTATGACTAAATATTGACGTTGCTGAATCATAACTCCCGGTTCGCCCAATTTTAAATCGAGTTACAAAAAAGCTGAACGATTTAATCAAGGTTTTGGTCTCTGCTAAAAAAGTACTTCCTTACAGACTTGATGCGATTGCCCTAAGAGTACGTTAATCTAAAATCCAAAATTGAGTTACTGGATGTCGCCGATTAAACAAAGACTATGAGCTTTTACCAGAATCATCAGAGGCATTTATTTACATTGCCATGATTCGGATTATGGTGAGGCGGTTAGCATAAATTCTCACCTCTCGAAACTTTTCAAACACCCTCTAAGACCTCGTTGATAACATAGAAGCTTATTGCATTTAATTTAATTAATTC
>Ga0209611_10011529_pt1 | contig 12693 bp, 10 predicted proteins | sample S1TSphgellanicum_3_FD_187693 | JGI IMG/M metagenome (GOLD analysis project Ga0209611, IMG submission 187693) | Host-associated microbial communities from peat moss isolated from Minnesota, USA - S1T2_Fc - Sphagnum magellanicum MG (SPAdes) (version 2) | ecosystem: Host-associated > Plants > Peat...
GGGGTTTTCTTTCTCCGGCAAATATTTGTTTCAAGGAGTGATGAAAAAATTGGAGATAAGGCACACTAGCAAGGGAGGGTTTGGGTTTGTAAGGTCTCTTATAAGGTTTATAGGGTCCCTCAACCTTCAGATGAATGGATGAATGAGTGGATGGATGGATGGATGCCTCCTTCCTCCATATTTTAGCTGGGCTTTTATTTTAGCTCCGACTTAGTGGGTGTTCCAAGTTTGAAGTAACCTTACGACCACTTGAAATGTGCCACACTTGAAAACCGTCTGTGCCTTGTAGGCAAGGGTTACCACTAGTATCTATAGATGCCAGAAACACTTTTCTTCATCCACAGGTTTCATGTAAGGTAAGGCCCAATGGGGAGGCCATTACTGAAATAAGGGGTATTGGACAAGGTGGTGGGCGAGTTCAGCCTGTCACTTCAGGAAAGCACAAGGGTATTCTATGGGTACAAGCATAAACCGTATATAAACATCTACAAGAGGCTCTTCACACTGGCCACAGTGAACCAGCACTCTCCAGGGCGCCATGAAGGATGAATGGTAAGTGGTCGGGAATCAATTTTCTGTTCAGTTCCAGTTCCCTAGTTAACCATGGTGGTTAGTTCAGTTGGTTTTTTTTCTACCTACCTATTAACAACCCACAAGCAGGTTGTTAGTAGGTAGGTAGAAAAACTGGCCTTTAGCTATGTATAAAGCATCTACTTACCTAGTAGTTACCTATTTTCCTACCTATCTACCTATATGTGAGACCTATTTTCTTACAGAATTGGTTAAAAAAGGTGAAACCAAATAGTAACTCAGTTGAGGTTCATCCACAACTGCATAATAATGGGCATCCGGTGGATGGGGCGCTGGCGGGTGCTGGTTCACTGTGACCATGTTATGTTCAAACCTAATTCTAGTAGGCTACAGCACACTACTTGTGACCTAAGAGAACTTCGGCAAACGCTGGTGGGTGAGTGGGTGAAGTAAATAAATGTGCTCCAATCTGGAGTCTGGACTTTGTAGGCTGCTGATCTGTTGAGTTCTGGCGTTGCTGGGTGGTGCTTGTACCGGCTGCTGGAGCAACAAACTTTTATCTTGTCTGTGGAATCCCTGCGCGCGCGCGCGCAGACACTTTAATCCTCAGATTCTGACCGTCAAAGAGTGGGGTGAGAGTGGGTCCTCCAACACGCCGGTCACAAGTCCATTTTCAATCCACTTAAAGCATGTGAATAGTCACTTAGATCAGCTCCTTTCCTGCAATGCACATGTTTGGAATCGAAGAGAATCATGTGTCCGTCATGCATGATCCGAAACACCGAAAAGCCAACAATTTACTTCTGTTCCGCAATGACAAATGGTAGCCGGTTTCCAGAAACAGCACATGCTTATTAGCCTACCTCAAGATGAAAATTCAAATGCTCTAACTTTTCAGCAATAAAACAAAACAAACCAACAACAAGATAAGTGGTCAGTCCCAACTAGCGTTTTAATTGGGTGCGAAATCTCGCCAAAATGCCAAAAATTAAAAGGGAACATTTTGTCACAGTATTCCCATTTTTTTCCAACATAGACTGCCAAATTTCGAAAACAAATTAGGAAATTCTTTGACACATTTGGACTCTGATTTTAGCTTGGTAACATTTTTTTAATTAATGTTTTAAAACTATTTAAACAAGTCCTAAAAACATGCTGCCATTTAGTGCTTTAAATCCTTCTCGGGATGCTAGCCAATGACACAACATCAGAAAATTGAAAAAAAACTTCATTGGTCCCGAACAGTTGCAAATTTTGTGAGTTTTTTATATAATTTTAATAACCAAAAGTGCATTAAGAGGTGTTTTTACCATAATTAGTAGAAAATTTGGAGCTGATGGCCCATCCAGATCTTAGGCCTACTAGCACCAATTTAATGTAACATTATTACCATGTTATCTAGAAAACCCTAACTCCTTGACCCCCAGCAACACCAAAGTATCTATGAATAAAAACAATTATGTTTACACATGTTCCTAAAGTTCCAATTAACACCATACCATTAATTATGTTTTTAAGAATCTTGGGATCAAATCTCGGTAAAATAAAAACCAAATGACAACTAGTCCACTTGAACACCAGTGGTTTTTTTTAAAAGTAAGAACCCTGGCAAAAAAAAATTAACTTACCAAAATCAACAATTCTCACAAAAAGATGAGAACCACCCAACATTGGTCCACATGATTCATGATAATTTAGTGAGAACTAATTGTGATGATATTCCATATTCCCCCTTTTTTTGGGTTTGTGGAATTCCAAAGAGGTAGTGGTCTACACAATCATGTTTTAAGCAAGACAATTAAATTCATCACAATTTGATAACAAAATAATCCTTCGAATGCAATGTTTCTTCTTTGCAACTAATTTCAATTTTCTTTACAAGATTTTTTTGCCATGTTTTTATTTGCAACTTTTGAATTTCAATTTTTTTGCAAATCAATTATTCAAATTCTTTTTCCTAGTTCCATGAATTTCAATTTGTTTTGCAACTTCTTTCTTGTCTATTAAGAACTTTAATTTTTACATTTTGTTTAAATGGGCATCCCTAGAGATACTTCTTTATATGTATGGGTTCTTGGCTTGAAATCTTCTTTGGGGGAAATTTGAAGGGTTTTTTTTTATCTATGTTTTGGATATGACTGTAATGTATATTTTTGCACTTTGAAGCTCTTTGAATGAAATGAGTTTTGTTCTTGTTCAAGTTTTTGCTTTACAAAGTGTGTTGAAGTTGTTTTTCTCCCTTGTTGTTTTAATTGTCAACTTTGTAGATGCTACAAAATTGTTTATTGTTATTTACTTGTAAACCAACACCAAGCTTTTCAAACTACATTTTTTGCATACTAAACATTGTGTTTGTGCTTGATTGCAAGTTCCATATTGAAACAAATGCCTCATCCACCTTTCACTCCATCACAACTATTTCCATAGACTTCCCTTTACCCTATTCCATAGTTTTTCACCAATGAATGTGTCATAATACATTTGGTCACATAACAAGAATTTCATTAAAGACAACAACTTGTAACCCAATATATAAAAACATGCAACCCATGGTTAGCCCACATATTGTTCTTCTCTTGTTTTAAACATAGATGATGTTGGCAACTTACCATGGATTCAAAACAATAAAGTGTGATTGTGTACAACCTACAAAACCTTTAATCCCATATATAAATAATAATTATCACCTATTTATTCACCTTAAAATGGACAGAGACATTCACCCAACAAGGCATTTAATATTGTTAGTAGTATGACCCACAACCAAAAGATGAGTCCAATTGAAATGGAATTGATCAAATGACTTAGTTTACAAATTCAATTCTTTGGATCAGCATGGATTTTTATTTTATTTTTTAAAAACTTGCTACCCAATCAACCTACCCATTTTTCCAAGGGAAAGGTTCATATTAAAGCTTCCATTCATGGCTTATTTACAAATATCAAGATCTACTTACCACATATGCATTATTCATTGGCCTTGAGCCAGAGCTCCCACTTTGCATTTCTCCCAAAGATGGTGTCTACCCAATCATTAATACCTACCATTTAGAGGTTCATAATTTAGATACCAAGTTATGTTGCATTGGACATTTACATCAACAATGTTCATGCTTAAAACAAACAATTAACACCAAAAATATAATTCCACATTAGCCAACATGGCACTTACAAACTAAGCCTCTTGTTGGATTAGCCCACCATGACCAAATTTAGACACATTTTTTACTTGTGTTCATGCAATTTTTACTTTACTTGTGCTCAAATGTCCACGCATTGCTTGAAACTTTGGGATACTCATGTAAGCACATAATGCCACCTAATTTGTTTCTTCACATTGTTCAGGCCTTGGACCACTTAACACAAATATTCTAATATGTTGAATAATTCAAATGTAACATCCACCCTCTTTAATTTAGACATGGACAATAACAAAATTGTAGCCACAACATGGACAAAAAAACAAATCAAAACATGAGCATCCATGGACTGACATAAAACACACATGTGAACTCCACGCACACATGGTTAACCTACTTTATAAACTTGAAACCACTCCCACCACCTTGTCTTCAAGATTCTTCCCATTGTCATCCATATGTGGTTAAAATTCAACTTTGGTTCTATGTAAATAAATTGTTTGTCCAAATTAAACATCGTCTACTACAATCTATCCATGTGTTGGTTATCTATGGGTTTAGTTATTTATAGCAATTGAAACACGTGGCCCTTTAAAGCGACAATCCAAATGTTTTGACTTGGGCATGTTGGAACTCCATCATTGTTGAGAATTATAATGGCATTTTTTGGTTGTCCTTTAGGAATCACCACCAACTTTTGCTTCAATAGCTTGACATTGTCTTGATTTTGCTTACGAGTAATGTTATTATGTACGCGTTTCAAATCAACTTCATAAAACATGGAAGTTGATAACATTCCTCCAACTATGTCATAGAAAGGTGGTGGAATAGCTTCTGGAACATAGCATTGGTCATCATGTATTCATATTGATGGCCTTGCAAGTAGTTCCTTGGTTCATTGGGCTGAAATGATGACAAAAGGGTTATTTAAGGTTTAAATGATAGGTTTCTTGCCTTTCCACTAAATGGTATGAATTGTGTAGGTGGAAAATGTGGTCTTGCTACATAGCATGCATGGTTGGGAGTTCAAACAAGTTGATGCGGGGGGTTTTGATGTGAAGTTCCTTCATTACTTAGATGTAACACAAAGGAAGGGTCATTATTGTTTGTATGTGGTGATGGGAACCTTGAGCCTTGGACCTGCACACACTTATATATTACAACACGCAAATGATCTTATGTTGTAATATCATCACAAAAATAATTGCAAGGTTGCCCCATGCATGTGACACCACTACCAAAACAATACCCAACCAAAGGGAGACAAGATTGGAACCACTGCAAATGTAGTGATAAGGAAATCTAAGTAATCCATTGTAGGTGTAAGTGTAGTAGCATTTTTTTTGGTACCTTTGGATGTTTGCGCATTATTTCCATTTTTTTGGCACTATCATTAGTCCCTTGATTAACAAGGGGGAATAATCCTCATTTGGATCAAACCCATTTTCTTCCCAACTGGCTACAAAAGTACCATCGTCAAACAACCCAAGGTTATGATCTTATGCCATAGAAGGAATTTGCATTGTCGTTATCCTCAAGCTACAATGTAAAGGCTAACCAATTGACTTTGCTCTTACAAAGATGGACTCTTTTTTTATGGGTGTTCTTGTAAACTCAATGGGTTCCTTCAAACTTTACATCACCCACACTTGTCAAATCCACACCCATGCCTCCAAATTCTTGCATAAAACAATATGTTTAGGATGTATTTGTAGTGTTCCAACCATGGAAACATAATACAAAAGCAAGAAAATTATAGTGTGGTGAGTTAATTATGAGGGAATGTTATGGCCAAAGGTGCGATAAATAACCTTTGGCCGCCATTAGTGAGCTAAGACCTATTGAACTTCAATGTAATAGAACTATTGTTTCCTACAACATCAATATAATTTGTTCATTGCAATATCATTTTAAAAAGAACCTACATGCTTGCACTTTTAAGTGTTGCAACAAGTCATAGTTGGTTTTCAATTATTGTTTGATGTTTAAGTTTTTTGTAAACATTCACTTCCGGTTGTTCCTCTATAAAATCATTATCAAAGGTAATAGCCTCCTTTGTTTGCTCCTCAATGGTGTTGTTGTCCTCTTTTTCCAACCCAACTTCATTAGGGTTGTAATCATCGGCATTAATTTTTTCATGTTTTTTGGTAAAGTTTATGTCTTACCGCACTTGGTTATTGGAAAAAGAAATCATTACCCCAAAATGAGGTGCCTTACTGGTGTTCAAAATCCTTGGGTGAATAAAATAATTAAATTGCAACAAAGTTGCCATGGATGCAAAAAGAATAATCGCATTTTAACACTCCTACACTAATGCAATTATGTCACCTTAAAGAAGCCTAGTCCATCACAAAATCTTGTGATGGCAAACCCCCATGTTTTTCAAAACACTCAATGCAAGAAAGCTTCATATTATTGATAGATCCAACAACAACTATGCAACCTTATACAATAACTACACCCATTCATATGTAGGTGTAATTATTATGTATAACAAAACAAATGAAGGTTGTTGAGTTATGTGCAAGAAAGAAAAATAGAAGCTCACACAACTTTCCATTCAACCTTGGGAAAGTGGAGGTGAGAAAATGGCAAGCCAGATTAGGGTTTTCAACAAGCCAATCCTTTACAAGTATGAAATTTGAATTATGGCCAATTACGACTGCATATGTGGTCTACTAGAATTGAATAGTACAACCATTCACATTAAAAAGAAGACCATAACTCTTGAAGGTTAATTTTTTGTATGTAAGGAAGTCAATAGGATTTAAGGTTACTTGATCACATTGCATGTGTGTACCAATATTAGTAACTTATAAGCTTTTTCAAGGACTAGGTTGTCAATAGGAATCAACCTAAAAGATTTGTCAAGGGTTGGGTTGTAAACTAAAAGCAAATAGGAGATTTTGTTACAATGTTAACCACCAAGGTTAGTTCACTAGGCAATTTTTTATTATTTTTCTTAGAAGAAGTCTTTCTTTCCCAACAAGGTTGTGTAACAACTCAAAATTCATGGTATGACCAAAAGGGGTCCCACATGAACTATTTAGAATTTTTTGACCAAAAGGGACACCACCTGTTGCTTCTTACTTTTCTTGAAAAAAAGGAACAAAGAGAACTATTCTTTCTTGTTCCTTTCATTGGTTTCTTTCCATAAATAGCTAATTACCTTCATAGTCCCCCATATGATTTTCTCAGACTTTTTTCTTTCCCAATTAGTTTGTGTAACAAATCAAAATTCATGGTACTACCGAAAGGGGTCCTACATGAACTTTTTTTTTTTCAAAACAAGGGGGACACCACCACCTATTGCTTCTTGCTTTTCTTGGAAAAAAGGAACATAGAGAAATATTCTATCTTGTTCCTTTCATTGGTTCATTTCCATAAGTTGATAATTAACTTCATAGTCCCCATATGATTTTCTTGATTTTTCTCAAGAAGGTTGTGTAACAAGTCAAAATTCATGGTATGAACAAAAGGGGTCCCACATGAACTATTTAATTTTTTTGGACCAAAAGGGACACCACCTAGTGCTTCTTACTTTTCTTGAAAAAAAATGAACAGAGAAAATTATTCTCTTTTATTCTTTTAACTAGTTTTTTTTCCATAAATGGATAAATAACCTCATAGTCCCTATGATGATTTTCATGGTTTTTTTCTTTCCCAACTAGTTTGTGTAGCAAATCAACATTCATGCTATGACCAAAAGGGATTTTGAGTGAATAGTTTTAAAAACATTTACCAAAAGGAATACCACTTAAAACTTCTTATTTTTCTTAAAAAAGAAAAAAACATAAATGATTATAATTTTTTCTTATTGGTTGCACTTGTGGGTGCAATCATAATCAAATGAGCTAAAAACCATGTTGAACGACCACCAAAACTCTTTCAAAATTGTAATTTTGTTAGATATATTTTTTGTGGTGCCACTTTAATGCCATGTTAATCATGGGAAGTTGTGTTAAATGATTAATATGAGTGTTGAAGAATTCAAAATAAATTTTCAAAATAATATTTTTTGGGTTTTGATTTTAATAAAAGACTTTAAAACTTGAATAATAGTCGCATCAAAAGCAATCAATTTTGTAATTTACTAAGCTAAATATTCTTTTAATAATGGAATTTTGATGAAAAAAAATTGAGATGATGTTAATTGATTACCCACAATAAAAAACACTCACAATTTGAAATTTTTAAAAACTAAAAATCTATTGAATAAAATTGTAAAAATTCAAGAATCTTTTACCACATGTAAATAGGATGTAATATACATGACATCTAAAGCAAAGTTGTTATGATATAAGAAGACAAATCATAAAATAATTAACATGTTTTCATACAATTTGAAATTAGGACTATTTTTCAAATTGAAATGAAAAAAATGGTAAAATTTGTACACTTTAAGAAAATTCTTAATTTTTCATCAAAAGATAATACAAAAAATATGATGTATTAAGGAAATTATATGTATTTTTAATAACATATTACGAAAGATTTCATCCAAAAAGTCTTTTCTATGAGAAAGTGAAAATGACAAAAAAAAAAAGGATTATGGTTCTTAAGTCTTTTGTCATTGTTGGCTCATTTGATTGTGATATCATCTTTATTTCTTTCCATAATTGGATAGTTAACCTCATAGTGTCCATATATCATTTTTTGGTTTTTTCCTTTCTCCATGATTGTGTAACAAATCAAAATTCATAGTACAACCAAAAGGGACAATCATTTTTTTGGGGGGTGGGTCAAAAGTTGTAACTAGGAGCCAAAAGGATTATTTTGGAAAAGGACTACAACTCCATTTTCCCAAAAATAACTTTTACATGCAAATCAATTTTTGAATGTTTTTTTGTAACTTGTTTCTAAAAATACTTAAATTTTCCCCAATGCATCACTTTTTTATGTTAGTCATTATTGAATAAATATGAATTTTTAAAAGTGTGAAAATTCTTTATAGATTCAATGTTTCATCTTGAAAAATGATCAAACTTTTAAATCATCACCAAAAATTAAATTTTCACATTCTTTAGTTTTATTATATTATAAGCTATAATTTTTCTTAGTACATCATGTACATTATAACCCATTTATATGTGATAAAAGATTTTTGAAGTTTTAAAATTCTGAAGCAATTTTGAAACATTTTTTGAATTTTTAAAGTCTTAGAAATCCACATTTTAAAAATTATGAGTGTTTTTTTAATGTGGCTAATATGTTCTTATCATCTATATGTTTTTCAATGAAAATTCTTTTATTATATGAGTCCTTTTGATAGTCCTTTGTAAAATTGACTTCATCTGATGCAATAGGTGTATATTTTCAAACATCACAAATTAAAACCAAAATTTAAAATTGGATCAAATCAATTTTTGCTCTAAGTTCTTTCACATTCATATGGATTCAAAAAAAAACTATTATCCATCAAGGACAAGTCACCATTTATTGTTAATTAATACTAGTGATCCTAATCAATGCATTTATTTGTGGCATTTGAAAAAAAAACCTTGTTCCTATAATTAAATAACTTATTACATAATGGTTAGCACGTATAAAAATTATGTAAGTTTTTTTTTTTCCAAACTTGCTATTCAACTATTGAAGGAGGGCATGATGCATAATAATGACCTCCCAAATGTGAATGACATATTTGAATTAATTTTCCATGTAAAAAATACATGGAATCCTTGGGCAAAGGGGAAGCATTCTATCTTGCAAATGAAACTCCTATTTTTAGGAACTTCCATGTAAGGTCCAACCTTTTTTTATCATGTGCCAATCAAAATGGTTCATTTCAAAAAGTAAGGTTGGAATTGAAAGGTACTCAAACCAATTAATATGACTCACAAGGAGAGGGGAAAGGGTGAAACCAAGCCCCACATTGTTTCAGCCATGATTATTTATATAAACAAGGGATAAGAAATTTTGGGGGGAAATAATGGAACTAAAAAGGACATGGCCACCATCAAAGGGGTAACCTTTTTAGGGGCCAAGGCAATGCAAATGACATACCAAGTTTCCTTCTTATGTGAGGCCCCTTAGTGGCCATATCAAGCCAAAAAAATGTTGGTAGAGAATTCCAAGCTCTTAATTTAGTGCAACTATGGATAAATTTTGTAATATTCAAATATTTAACAAGGGTTTAATATCTTTACAATGTATAAGTATACCTTCCCAATGTGGTCCATAAGATGTTCCCCATCCCATTTAACTTTTTCCTCCATGTGTTGGTTATCATTGGTTCATTTCTTTCATGCATATAAATAATGAGTGATACACAAGAAGTCCTTTTAATTTATTGATTAAAATATAGGAAAACCTAAATTAACTCCTAGACATAATAAATCACAATAACAATGTAATCAAAGACTAGAAGAAATATATTGATGGAACCTTGGAAGGGTTGAGAAAGGAGAGATTAATTTAAAGGCAAACATGCAAATCTTTCTAGAAGCTATCACACCCCAAATGATGTTTGTCAATGGGTGGCCAAGGTGACACCGATGATTTTTTTTCAATTTTTTTGATGTAACATAATTGGTTAGCATCCTAAGAAGGATTTAACATTAAATGGCAATAGGCCGTGTGGGACAATAATCATTTTGTTAATCTTGCTTTTACTTGGCAACCTATAAGAGGAGGCCTTTTAAATCTAGCAAACCCAATACAAAATCCTTACCTTTTTTGGCATTTTTAAAAAAAAAATTCCAAAAATAACCTTAACAGTGGTCATATTCCCAAAACTGATTTTACATTTTGGCAAAATTTCACACCCAAAAAATGATGGGTGAAACCACACCCACATTGGGAAGATACTTGAACAAAGCATGGTAGATGATTTTTTTTACTTTGTTCCCATCCCTTATATTATTATTTTTAGCCACGATTTTTGCAATACCTATGTTGGTGATGGGGCACACAACTTTGCAAAACCAAAGTTCAAAATTAAAAAATTTATGTGATGAAAAGCATTGAATTTTCATCTTAGGATCAATTTATTAACAAACTAATTTTTCATGCTTAGCTACTTTCCTCCACAATCTAGTTAGCTTGATTGAAAGTGTTTTAAAAAAACCAATACATTATTATTTAAAGCCTTTTGGTTGATTATGTTCCCAATGGTTATTCCTGTGGTGAACCTAGTGATCCAAAAAGCTTTTTGAACCTATAGGGAATGGCCATAGGAACATGGTGAACAAACACAAGTCCTCGGGGATTGAATGGGATGAAGATTTTCACGATCTCCCATGGATGGGAGGTGACTTCCCAATATGGGTGTGATTTTGCTTTAGCCCATAAGGTTCAAGAGTTGTTTTTTAAACTCAACTTTGCATTAGAAACAAAAGCTAGGTCACAAGTTCCTAGAACTACAAAGAATGGCAAGTTTTTTTAGTCCCTTACATTAAAATCCAAGTTTATTTGTATTAAAAAAAACTCACCGTACATTTAGTTCTAAGTTTGGTAGCAATCCTATGGGCTCACTATAGCTTTACATGTTGTGCATCAAAGTTTTAATTTCTATTGGACAAGATTTTTTGGCACCACCCTCTTCTTGTTCAAGTTGCACTATATGTACACTTCAAAATCCCACATTCTTTTCATCCTTAAACTCCTACTAAACATACTCCAAGGCAGTAGTGTTCAACACCTTTTTCTACTTCTAACTTCAAAAGATTTGTTATTCAAACTTGTTTTTTTCCCTTGTGCATGTCATGGCTAAAATAATGTTACATGTTTTTTTATTTTTCTCCTTGAAACAATTAGAAAAGGTGTGAAATAATTGCATAATTAATGTAATTTGGGTTGCCACCTCACTATTTGGAGCATTTGAGAAGTATGTGTGATATCATTATTGTATGTTTGTAAGTTATAGATGTTGGTTGAAGGAATGGCATTATCCTTGTTAATCTAGTATTGTGAATTTCTTTTCAAGGATCTTTGGGAAGTAGGTTATGCTTCTTTGGTTTATGCATGTCATGATGTAATACTAGTTGTAAGGAAATGTGAACCCCCCTCCCACCCATCCTTGTCCATCAAAGCATTGGTTTTTTAAAGATATGATCAATCAAACGATAGCTATTGAAACGAAGGTGTCATCTTGGATGCAATTTTGTTGTTATACATTGGTGTATTGAACGTTGCAAGGTACTAAATTTTGCAACTACCATTGTTTTCTTCCAAATTTTTGTGTATTTTTTTAATATGGTCTAGTTGAAAAAAATTATAAATCTTATAGTTTCATACATTACAAGATTTTGTATGTCTATTACATGGTGCCTAGTGCTTGTCTTTTACATGCATATCTAAAATAAAATGTTTCACGTTTCTTATAGCAAGTTGCAAAGAAGCACTTAACATGTGCATGATTTGACCATTGGTGTGGGGGTTGGAATGCAAATGATCTCTATTGACAACAATCCCATCAGGTTTCAAATCTAGGACATGGGTATGTGCTCTGAAAAAAACCCCACCCCACTATGACTTGATATGGATGATTGCAATTTCATTGTAATGTTGATGTTTTGCATGGTAAGGTACTCAATGTTGTATCTAGCTATTATGTTTTTCCAAATTATTTGTTGTATTTTTTGGTATAGTTCACTTGCAAAAATTCTTCAAACCATACGGTTTCATACATAAGATTTCAAATGTCTACTACATGGTGCCTACCCCCTATGTAGAAAGATTTAAAATCAAGTGGTCCTATGTAGAAATGTCTACAAGTGGCTTTTGAAATTTCAATAGCCAAAATTTGTTTCCAAGGATAAAATAATTTCCAAGTTCATGTACATGGTCAAGTTAAATAGTTAGAAACACAAAAAATTGTTTAAAGATGATATATTAAATATGTATGCATATGTATAAGACAACTTACAAAAAATGAAAGCTAATTATAGTTGATTGTTCCACTTTGGCTACATCACAAAAATGATACATACATAGCCACACAAGTATGCTATCAAACTTCTTGTGATTGCAAACTTCCTTGTTTTTGGGGGGGAGGGGGGGGGGGGGGGGTTTTTTTTTT
>Ga0209611_10011530_pt1 | contig 12691 bp, 9 predicted proteins | sample S1TSphgellanicum_3_FD_187693 | JGI IMG/M metagenome (GOLD analysis project Ga0209611, IMG submission 187693) | Host-associated microbial communities from peat moss isolated from Minnesota, USA - S1T2_Fc - Sphagnum magellanicum MG (SPAdes) (version 2) | ecosystem: Host-associated > Plants > Peat...
GAGCAATATTTATAAGCACATCAATTACAAATGTATCATGGAGATTGGGTGTTCCAGGTTCTGGATTGTTTTGTTAAATTGGAAGAGAGATAGATGATGCTGGAACATTCAATCTTTCCTTCTGCAATGATATTGATGAGTCAGTACTGAGAATTTTTTGCCCTTTTTCTTTGGTTTTTGGCCACACCAATGTTTTTTGGGAGCTTGAACAGGAGGTTATGCAGTTTGGACAATTGGGTGGGTGGTTGGGTACATTGGTTTTTTGCATTCAAGACAAAACCTGCCAACAAACAATCTTCAAAAAGCTAACTTCCTTTCAATAAAGTAGCTTGCGGCTTCTTTAGCTGGATTTGCTGAGTCTAGCTGGCCCTCTATGGTGAAATAGAGAACATGTTGTCCAGAACAATTTTGATCATCTGGAACACTGCAAAAAGTTAGGCTTCTGCTTCCATTTCATCATGTGTACAGAGAGAACAAAAGACTTTTTCATTCTAGTTGAAGCACAAATGCATGTTTGCAGTTTGCACTTTTGTGTATATTATTCCAGAGCCCACCATAATTGGAACTCTTTTCCAATCCGTTTTCATTCCCAAGTGGATGTAGCCTTGGTCACAATTAGTCACAACTTTCCACAAAGGTGTAACTTAGCAAATTTAGCAAAGGGGAAAAGTTCTTGCTCAAGATTGGTACGACTTCTCAGGATTGGTTTCTTCCTTTAATGGTCTAGATTTTACTTGCATGCATAAATATAATCTGATATTTTTTTCCTTCAGCTTTATCAGTAAAAGTTTGGGATGTAATTGAAGGCACACAGAAGGACATCAGCAAAAAGCTCTGGTAGCCATTCAAAAATTGTAAGCTTTTCTAAGTGCAATCATGGGCTAGTTGGGGCTGCTGTCTACGAGTGCTGGACTGGTATGGTTCAACTATACATATACAATATAGGTATTAGTATGCCTGCCGAAGTGTTGTTTTTTTGGGTTAAATTTTGCCAATTTTTGACAAAGAAATTGGGGAACTTTGTTTTTTCCTAGTGTAATTTTGCCTAAATTTTCTCCAAAATTTCGATACAAAAAAAAAATTGGGGAAAATAAACACCTCTATGTGGTAGATGGACCTAGGTATGAGGTAAATACAATCTAAGGTGAGTCATTCGTGACATATACTGTAACACTCTATATAAGTCCACATTTGTAGTGTTAGAATGGCAATGGCATTAGGTTTTCACACCCCTAGTAACTATGACAACAGGTGCAACTTCTTCAATTCAATGTTGTAGCTACAGGTTGCAACAATTTCATAAGAAAAAAATTTGCTTTCATGAATGAAGGCTCCTAAGGTATATGCATATTGCAATTCAACAAATGTTATATTTGCCTAAGTTGCCCCCTTCTGGGTGCATGACTTTTGATGGTGTCCTTAATTGCAACCCATACATATTATTTCTTGATGACTGTGGTTGTTGTCAGTCTTTTGTGGCATTTAAATTTATATGTGTAGCCCTAATATAAAAAGAAGACAAAAATTTTACCACAATTATCATGTACATACTCATATATTATTATAGCCTAAAATGAAGTATTTAAAAAATTTCACTGGTAGTACTACCTGATGTTAGAGTCAGCACTTTGTCCAAAGAGCACAAAAAACACCAAAAACATAATATAAACTTATTATACTTCATACAGAAAGCTCCAATTGAAGCTAAAAGAATCAAATCCCCAAGCAGATCATGACTCAGGTCTTTCCAAATGGAAAACTAAATGTATTAAAAAAATAGGTTCAAACTTGTAAACATGTGGATGTTGTACATGATTTCGCATTCCGAATTTGGAATGGGTTCAAAATGATGTCAACATCAAGTTGAAGACATTTACTTACAAACAACAAGAAGACTTCAAAGCTCGAATATAATGTTAATTTTCCATCACACTTTCAAGTCTAGCTTAAGATTCTTTGTGCATCTAGCTTGCAAATTGTTGTTTTCCAATAGCTAGATACATGTACATTACAATGATCTTAAAAAAATGTGTTTGGCTGTTGTTGCATTCAAAAATTGTTGGAAAAAAGTAAGAAATGGTGCTCAAGAATTATATATATTAAATAGATTTCAATGGGTGGGTCATCAATGGCAACTGGGGAGAGAGCTCATGCAAAAACAAGCTAACCCTGGATGTTATGTTGTGTACATGCCTGAGAAAATTATGAAAGCCTGGAATGGCTGCTGGCAAGTTGGCTGCTGTCAAGAATTGTGCAACCTAGTTCATCCTGGCATTGAGCTGCAGAGGGATGAAAAAGAAGAAGAAGTTGCAATCTGCTGTTAGAGATTTGTACAGGCGCCTGCGTGCGTGCGTGCGTGCATGCAAGCATACAGCACTGGTCAAGTAGTGACTTTGGTGCAAAATCGGAGCACCAAGCAAGCAAGCGAGCAAGCAAGCAAAGAAGAATTGATCTGTACAATTGTCATGCAGGTCGTCTACAAGCTAGCTATCTAGCTACTATGGTGCGCAGCAGGCAATGCCGCTGCTGTTATTATATATGTATATAACTTATGTACAAAGAAATTATTCATTTGTTAGGACCATGTATCCCACCACAGCATGCTGTTGCAGACCGCACCAGAAGCAGAAGCAGCAGCAGTTGCTTTTTCGACATCCAATTGTGACAAAAAGAAATTGTTGCAAGAGTGATCAGCAAGAGGATCTGGTACTGTGAAAGTACTGATCTTATCTACTGCTGCTGCTGGTGGCGCCGTGAAGATGTTGTGTAGGCCGGGACTGCATGAGTTGCCTTGATCCGGTGTCAGCATTACTACTCGCTGTGATGGCGGAGGCAGCAGCATATTCAGACTAGTGTGGATTGTTGTTTTTGTTGTTGTTGTGCCTGGACTGTCTGTGTTGAGGATTTCGCTGGAATTGCTGCAGCTGTCTTTTTCTGCGGTGCAGCTTGTGGATTGCTCCTCATGATCCAACTGCTGTAGTACCATGACCTGCTGCTGCTCCTCCTCCTCCTCCTCCTGCAGCTTCTGTGTTGATGATGACGGTAATATCATTACTGTCGCAGTCTCACGACTCCCGGACCGAGATGGCTCCAGCAGTAGCGCATGCTGCTCATTCTTTCGGCCTGACAAACGCTGAACCTGTTGCAACAGAAGAGAAGCACATACCAGCTGCTGGTGAGTAAGCAGCTTGAACAGTAGAAGAAGAATTCGGGATTAGAGCTTGTCGAGGAGGATGATCAGAGGATGCGGTCAGACGTGTGAAGAATTCAGAAGAAGAAGAAGAATTTTATTCACCTCGGTCTTCAGGCTTTCTTTCTCTTGGACAATAGCTTCAAACTGGGCCTTCAATCTGCTGTAATCCAATGACAACACTTCGTAGTCGCGCTCCAGCTGTTTTGTTTTCCAGCGAGCGCGTCTATTCTGGAACCAAACTGCGACTTGCCGCGGCTGAAGACCCAACTCCATGGCCAGCTGCATTTTTCTCTCCGGCTCCAACTTGTTATCCAGGTCGAAGTTCGTCTCCAGCGACCGCACTTGCTCGAATGTGAGGCGTCTCTTCTTCGACTCCACAATATTATTGCTGCTGCTAGGACTAGAGCACATGAACTGCAGCTCGTCGGCGCCTGCTGCTGCCGCACCATATTCCTCACCCACTGCCTCATATAATAATTCCACCGGCGGAGAAGAAGAACAACTGTCAAACGAAGGATAGTCGAAGAGAGCGTGACGCTTCTGACCACAACGTCTAGTGTGCCCGATCACCGCATCTTCCAAGCTGCCTCCGAGTCCAACATTAGGAGTCACTACTGCACAAATCAGATCACACATGATGAGGAAGGAATCCGCTGTCTATCTGTGAGTCAGTCTGCATATTCCAGAAGTAACTTTGCAGAAGAAGAAGAAGATTTCGCTGCTCCAAAGCAAGCTCTCACCTTTTGACAATTTTCTGATCATCAGAAGCGAAGAGCCTTACCTTGGAGACTACCCATGTCAGAGCAGGAAGAAGCAAACATCGCCACCAACGAGTCTCCGGGGTCGCTGCTCTCCGCGGCGTTCCGCATAAACGACTGCGGGAACACATTTTCATGCGCACCGAAACCTCTCATCATAGCGCTAGTGGCCGCCATATGTTGTACTTTTCAAAAAAAAATTAGTGGTTGAATCCGTGCGAGAAGAGTTGCTAAACCAGCAGCTGCTGCTTGCCCGCTGCTGGCGACAATATTATTATATTAATCTCGTCGGCGTGATCCACGCGCGACCCTCTTGCAAGAGTTGGTTATAATTAGTCCCGGCCTGTGATACTTCCAACCGGAAGCTAGTGCTCTCAATCAACGGACAGCTTGTTGCAGCAGACTGTGTCCAATACGTCGTCACACTGCACATTGCTCCAGTGCCCACCGGAGAAGTCTAAAAAAGAAGAAGAAGAAGCAGCAGCACAGGAAGAAGAAGTTGCAGCTGAGATGTTTGAAGAGCTATTGAAGCTGAGATGTGGAAGACACACAATATGGAGACACAGATCAGCTTGGGAAGAAGAGACACTACTCCTCCTCCTTCAGTGCAATGTTGACCATAAATATCTTGATTCACGTCGAGAACTTTCTAAACAGATCTCAAAAAACAATTTGCAGGCAAACAACATCCGCACAATAACAAAAACAATAATAATAACAACAAGTTGTTCATTCTTTTGGTGCAGTAGTCAGTCATGAGACAGACGTCCAGACATACAAAAGAGGAAGAAGAACAACAACAACTACGACAACGACAACAACAACAGCAACGTCAAGACTTCTACAAAACAAAGTCAATGCTAGAGCGAGCTTGCTGCTGCACTGACTAGAAGGAAGTCCTGAAGGAAGGAAGGAAGACAGGCGTGGTCCCACTGCCCGCCAACAACGTCGTCGTCGTCCTCGACAAGACAGACCGGCACAACAGCAGCAGCTGCTATATAAACACAAAAACAAAAACCACCAAACCACGCACTACCTCTGCACACCCTACTACCTATGTACCTACCTACCTACCTACCTACCTATTTCCTTACCTACCTACCTTTCATCAAGTGATACCTACTTGTCTAACTACCTACTTACCTATTTACTTACCTCTCATCAAGTGGTTCGTACCTACTTACTTACTCCTACTTACCTATTTACATACCTCCCATCCCACCAAGTAGTTGGTACCCATGCACCTACTCCTACTTACCTATTTACTTACCTCCCATCCCATCATGTGGTTGGTACCTACCTACCTACTCCAACTTAACCTATTTACTTACCTCCCATCCCATCAAGTGGTTGGTACCTACCTACCTACTCCTACTTACCTATTTACTTACCTCCCATCCCATCAAAGTGGTTGGTACCTACCTACCTACTCCTACTTACCTATTTACTAACCTCCCTTCCCATCAAGTGGTTGGTACCTACCTACCCACTCTTACTTACCTATTTACTTACCTCCCATCCCATCAAGTGGTTGGTACCTACTTACCTATTTAAACCCTATAAAATTTCTTTGAAATTTTAAACGCATCAATTAATCAATTTCAGTATTAAAGTAGTAATAACTCAGGTTATCAATTTACTCCCCAAAAAAAAAATTTTGTGCATAAATATGGGTTCTCAAATACCCACCTTGAGAGTCACTGGATATGTATTACCTAGGTCAGGTAGGTTATAGTGGTTTTTTTTTTTTTAATATTTATTTTTTTCTTATCATAAACATGTTTAAGATTTTAGGATTGATAACATACTTGGATGAAATTTTCAAATTTTCATCTGACTGGGTTAATAAATTTGGAAAATTAAAATACCGGGTCCATAAGGCTCTTGCTAGTTAGACTTTGGAAATGATATGTACCCAATTATATACCAGTATTCAATAAAAAAAATCAATAATTGGTTGGTAGGTTATAAATGCTCAAGTTGGTAGCTAGTTGTCTTCTAAACAACCGTCCAACACAAGTTATCAAGAATATCAGCTTTACATTACCTCAAATACCTTACCATTAATAAGGTAGATATTTTTAAAAAATTTAATTAACAAATGCATTTGAAGATTGAAAACTTATATATATATAATATTATTTTTTAGCAAAGCCTTTCATGAATTAATTTGTCCCAAATATCAATCATAGCTACAATACACAATTGAACCCTACTCATTATAAGGTTTGTGTTTTACACGAGTCCTTATGACCTACCCTTAACACTACTACTACTACCAAGTTACTACTTATTAGTACTCATATTACAACTAGAAATTTCATGTGCTATTTCTAGCCAAATATGGCTAAAGTGTCTTGCCAATTCAGCTATATCACAAACCCTAAAAGAAAAAAAAAATTCAAAAAAAAAAACACAAAAAAACCTATTACTTCCTATTAGCAATAAGTTACAACTTACAAACTTCTTACAAGGGCTTGAAGTTGGACGGTGCAATTTCATGTGATATAAATTTATGGATCACTAGGTCAAAAATTTCCACCTCCCTCCAATATTCTGTAATGTGGGCTATTATAGGCTATGAAATTCTTTTGAGATTCGTACATCCACCGAATGTTTTGGTGAGTGCTAGGTGGGAGTTGAGAATATCAACCAAAGCTAAGTCATGGAGTCTTTTTGTGCAAAAAGGAGAAAGGAATGTGCTCATGTGACATTTTGTCTTTTGTTATGTTTTTCTAGGTATTTTGTTTTCAGCGTACAAAGTTTGCAACTGAAGAAGAAGAAGAAGAAGTAAAATGAAAACAATGATAGAAATGACAAATTTTGTGTCACCGAAATTGTAAAAAACCTTTCAAATCCTGGAAACTTTTTAATGTACAATTTCTTCAATGGAAATTGAAGCACAAAGCTCTCCTTTGCACAACAACACAATTTTATAATTATGTTTACAACCGCATATCACCATAGATTTTGCATTTTGGTGGAAATTTTAGCCTTTTTTTGGTGAAAAATATTTTGAAAAAAGAATGTTGTGTCAAATTTACTTTTTCAAAAAAATTCCCCCAAAAAGAAACATTAATCACCAAAATTTGCCTACAAAATGAAAGGGTGCTTATGATATTTTACTTTGATATTTTGAATATTGCCAAATTTAGGTAAATATACTTATGGATGATCACAACTTCAGCAACATGACAAAATTTTAAATTGATGACACTTGCAACTTTAAATTGATTGTTGTTATCATTGATTCAAATATTTGGCTAATGTTTTCCAAAAAATGACCCAATTAATCAAACTAGCATAAAAATAAATTAAAAAATCACTTCTTTATGGTTGGAAAGGGGAAAAAAAAAGGACAAAATTTGTTGGAGAAATGAACACGGAATGTTTTGGCTGGCTACAAAAACCCACTTCGAAACTAGAAAACTTTCCATACTCAAGTGGAAATTATACACATCCGAAAAGGGGGACACTCAATGAACCGACCAAATGGACTAAAACGTTTCCAGACTTGTTTTTCTTGTTTTCGTTCAACAAACAAAAGCTTGATGTTCGGGGACGACTTTGCCTGCGTGCGTGCGGGGGAGTGGGTTCAGAGAGGACGATAAAATAGTGCATCTAACAACAGTCAAGACAATCATATCCCAAAAAAAAAAAAAAAAATTGAATTCTTTCCTGTTCGGCACTCAACTGAGAGTGCGTGAGTGAGTGAGAGTGATACCAAACGGTATCATTAGTCGATAGGACCCATGCCATATAAACTGCCAAAAAGTTGCACACCTTTTCGACGTAACTTTGACTACAAAAGAGATATCGAACATGCGTAGTAGGGCCAATAAATGGGTCATTCGAAAAACAAAGTGGTTGTCAGTCAGTCCGGCTCGAGCAGAATCATCAACCACAATACCCCCCCACATGAGGCAATGTTAATAGCAAATAGTGACTGGCCGTCGTCACCCTCTATGGAAGTAGTTTGAAAAAAGCTTCTACGACAAAGAAGAAGGAAAAACAAAACTTAAAGTTCCGTAACATTCGAAAGCACACAAAGAAGCCAACGAAAAAAGGAGCCTACAATAAATTCTTAGAAAAAAAGTTCTACAATGAAGAAAGTAGCAACCGAAGAATTTTTATTTATTTTTTTGGGTCACCTTCATACTAAGATACAAAGTTTGTATACTCTACAAAAGCTGGGCAAAATCGTACCCGAGGACAAGTGAAACAAGGGGTGTGTGGCCTTGCCATTTATGTACATGAAAACGTATCTTAAGGCAAAAAAGAAGACTTATGAAAACTCAAATATTTCACCATGCAAAAATTATAATCTTCAAAAAAAAAATCCTCTAAAAGAAACTAAAATCCTTCAAGATATTATTATAACTCTGTAACTAATCTCAAGTTTCAACACAAGCCCAAATATCATCTTTCAAAAATCCTCATATAAAATTAAAGTAGACCTATTATTATCTAGGGGCCCAAATCCCTTAAGCTACCATACTCTAGAATGAATCTAAACACAATATATCCTTGCCTTGATAGGCATGGCCAAAAAATTGTTTAAACAAAAAGGATTTTAAAGAGTACCTAAAGCACAAGTGATCTTTCGCAGCTAATTGAGTTCTCCATCCACACACATGGTGATACTATGTCACATATATCATTTATTTAATTTGCAATGCTTGTGCACATATTTGAATGTCTAAAGAATTGCCTATGGATTATTTTCTTAAATTAATATTTTGGAATCAGACAACTACGGGTCCTGGTCATTTGAGAATCCCTAAAGAACTGGCAGTTTTGGAGGTTATCGTCCCTTTTTTGTGACAAATTTTTGACATTTTGTGGAAGAAAGAAGAGAGAGAGCCAGCAAGATGTACAAAGAATGTTTTTTTGAAAAAAAGGGCCAAAATTCATCTGATCTCAAAAGAAATTTTTTAAATTACCATAGTTTTGCCATATGCTCCAACAAGTAGCCACAATATAATTGTGTTTAATCATAGATGTAGTGTATAATTTATTTTTAAAATATGTGTTCAAATTTTTTTAAAGGGCGTTTGGTGAGTAAAACGTGGTTTGAGAGTAATTATAGCAATAATACTTTGTCAAAGCAATGAAAGTGTAGCACCCGTAGCGTAGCATAGGCGTTTAGGCAAAAGGAAAGATAGGGGACGAAATTAATTTTTGCATCAAAATTAATGCAAAATTCAATTTCACTCCTCATTAATTTCGTTTATAAAATATTCAGCCCCTATTATTGATTTTTTGCCTTATCAAGATCAAACTAGTCAAATGCACCCCCTAACCATGAGACTTTACAGATAACTTTAATATGACAAAAAAATAAAGAAAAATTTACTTAACTAGGTGTTTTAATTATTTGATTTAATGTGTGATATAAAATAAATTCATAAAAGGTCATAAGAGGGGAGAAACTTGTCCAAACTACCAACAAGCTATGAAGTTTAAACTCCAAAGCTTTTTAAAGCTTTTATCACCTTGAAATCAACTATCACCAAACACTACTTGAATAAGTTGCTTATTAAGTAATGAACATAACAACACCACTACAACTAATTAAGCATGCTTCATCAACTTTCTTAAGCAAGGAACCTGCCTACACCACCACAAGGGAGATGGTGGTGCCTCTCATTGTTGGAATTTTTTTTATCCTCCAAACGGTTATACACCCATAACCATGGATAATTCTAACCCCTATTATCTTGGTGAAATCTTGGCCATAGAAGCACTCTTGAATGATTATAGTTCCAAAACAAGAGGATTTTAAACTTGGCTTCGTTTTAAATAGGGTAAATTTGCACTATTCAATCGTGGACAATTTGTTTGTAGGATTCCATATGTTTGTTTTTAGGTTGCAAATTGTTGGTTCAAAGGCTTGAAAGTGTATATAGTTTGATCCCCCCCTAACTTCTAGATGGAATATATTTTCAATCCTTGATCGATTTACACAATGTTCAAGGCATTGGAAGCACTAGGTGGAAGGCTACAAATGTTTCTTTAATTTCAAGGCAATTGTGGGCACTAATTAATACTTCCTTCATGGTAGTACTAATATTTGTGTAGGTGCCACTATCTATAAAGGACCATTCTTAGTTGGTGAGATTTTTAGTGCTCTTGTTTGTGGGTTTACTTATCCTTGGGCACATGACCCTTTTTATGTTCAATTTAACCATTTTTTTAAAAAATTAAAAAAATTAAGAGGATTTGGGAGCTCCATCTTACATGCTTCTTCATACACACATTGCCGTATTAGAAGATTTTATGATTCCAATCGGTTAAAACATACGAGCATGCACAAATTGCTTTAATACAAATGCACCATTGTTCTCCTTTCCCAAAAATTGAATGATTTTATGAAACAAATGCTCAAAATTTGCCTGCATCCAAATGTCATGCATGAATCTTGTCCCAAACAACAACCTAAAATAAAGGTGAAAAAAACACAAGGGCCATGTCATTATATTCGCATTATTGTTGTTTGAATTATAATCTAAATTTAGGTTACTTCATTTGAAATACATACAACTACTTATATTACCAAACAAAATTCTAAAATGTAACCAAACCACAAATTGCACAAGAAAGAAATAAAATGAAATATGTAACAAGTCAATTATCACCTAGAATCAATCTTCAAATTAAATCAAGTGTCAACTAATTTTTCTATTTTCACAACATTCTCAAGCCTTAAGTTCCAATCTTTTGAGCTAGTTCTACAAAACTAATTACATTTATAGGGTGATTTAAAATCACCTAATTCTCACTATAAGTCCAAGGTAATGTTTTCTTTATCAATTTTGTGAAATAACCTAGGTAGCAATCATTCATAAATCAATTTACCAAAATTTGACTATTAACAAAATATTGAAAATTAAAAAATATTTTAAATATTTTTGGGGACCTACTTGAACCATATATAAAAAATATATGTATAGATTTATTTTTTAATTAGACAATTTTTTAATTTTGTGACAACGTTTTTTCAATTTTTCAAAAATTAAGGGCAAGTCCAAGGTACTTCTAGTGTCATGATGAATTGTAGACCCGAGTGATTTATTAATCCTTTATGCACTAAAAAAATGGTCTAATGAGCCTATAATTAATTATTGCACAAAATTATTATAGCAAAACTGAGTTTGCATTTCATGGAACTTCTTTTTTTTAAAATTCAAACTAACAAAGAAACATTTGCAGCTCAAATCAAAATAAGTACGTGTGCAAGTTTAAATCAAAGCCTATGTGTTGAACAAATCCTTGAATGCGCATGCACATTAGAGGAAAAAAAAGCGCTAAAAGATCCCCTAACGAGTGTTGTTCAACACAAAAAATGATCGATAATGCTTAGTTGCTTGGTTTTTGTTGCAAGATTCGACTATTTTTGATCTTGTGGCACATGTTAAATTTTATTTTTTTAAAAATCCTTCTCAATAGTCAAATATATGTTATTGGTTGGTACTTCCTTTCTCATATCATGAGAGGTGCTAGTTTTTGAGCTCAACTTAGGGTAATAGAACATGTAGAACAATTAAATAATATTTATTTTCAAAACATGCAAAACATGAAACCGTTGCACATTGCGATTAAGCACAAAACCAAATAGAGCACAAAAGACAAAGCTCAAAAATGCACCAAACAAACAAAAGCTCTTTTAAAAAATAAAATCACACAAAATCACTTAAGACTCAAAACACAAGCCCAAATACGGACCAAACAAAGCTTGTTAAAAAGAAAAAATCGCACACAAAGCCACAAGGCACAAAAGACAAGCCTAAAAATGCACCAAACAAAAATCATTAAAAGATAAATTCACACACAATATGTAACACTCTCCTCGTCAGGCCATTTTGAAATGGTCCTCCGTATCTTTGACCCAACCCGACATGAACTTGGTCTTTTGGGAAGTCGGTTTTGGGCCTAGCAAACGGTTGTTGCTCACACCTCGTGGGCTGTTTACGGAACACATTTAGACCTCTTTTGAAAAAAAAAAAAAAAAAAAAAAAAAAGGGTACATCCAGCCCCCTAGAGAGAGAGAGACGGGGTGCTATGTGGAGAAATTAAAATGATTTCAAATTTTATTTATTTATTTATTTATTTGGGATCCTTCCTTCCACCACTTGCACAATCATCTAGGCAAAAGCTTTAACTTTTATTTTATTTTTAATAAAATAATTTTTTTTGGAATGAACATGGAAATTTGAACCGATCTATTGGTATTGTAGTGAAGTTGGACCTAGCCCGGGATAAGTAGTTAGTACCCCCTCCCCCCCCCCCAATCCATATGTGGGGTCTAGGTTCTAATTTAACTAATGCTTTTAAAAAATGGTTATATTCTTGGGAGAAAGGGGTAAACTTTTCTTTCGCACACTTCCTAAAAGTTTTTTTTACGGTTTATAACTTATTTCAAGTTATTGCTGTTTTCTTCCACTTGAAATAGGGTCAAGTTATTATTAGTGTTTTCTTCCACTCGAAATAGGGTCCACCGTCCGTCCGAATTTCAACCGTATATATGGAAAGCTAACCTTAGACAACCAATTGTAGGTAGTGTACAATTGTCCACCGTCACGAATTTTTGTGGAAAATATGGAAAGCGAATAGTAGACACCGGTGGTGCCGATAGTATTACAATTGTCCACCGTCACAAGGTTTTTTCGTAAGAAAATATACAAAGCTAACTTTGGACTGTCCGGGGTAATATACAATTTTGTACAGTGCAAAGGGGGTG
>Ga0209611_10011532_pt1 | contig 12690 bp, 7 predicted proteins | sample S1TSphgellanicum_3_FD_187693 | JGI IMG/M metagenome (GOLD analysis project Ga0209611, IMG submission 187693) | Host-associated microbial communities from peat moss isolated from Minnesota, USA - S1T2_Fc - Sphagnum magellanicum MG (SPAdes) (version 2) | ecosystem: Host-associated > Plants > Peat...
CTTGGCTACCTACTGGCGATTTTATTTTTATTTTTTCCTTTGAAATCTGGTGAATTTGGGCTTTTTTTTTTTCCATGAAAATCCTTTGCAATGGTGAAAAATCGTATTTTTCAGGCCAAAATTTGGCAAATTTTCATCAGTAGAAATGACATTATTACACTAACATGAATTATCCACTTGTTTGAAAAGTACTTATTTTGCAGTATTTTTATTTTTATTTTTTTTCCAGAGTGTGGAGCATGGAGGGTTTTTATTTTTATTTTTTTCAATTTTGCAATGTAGCCAAATTGGCTATTACGCACAAGAATATTTTGGCCAAATTCGGCTATAGACTGGATCTGAAAGTAGAAAATTTCAAGAATTAATATATTTTGGTCCTTTTGCTGCAACCTGTTGTATAAATTTGGCAATTTAAATTTGAATTTTTTTTGGAAATTCGGCACAAAAATCTTTCAAATGTGTCAAAATAATATGTTTCAGGTATTTAAATGTGGAAATTCATCAAAATATATAAGAACTCTCATGGAGTATGGCAAGATGGTTGCCCTCAAAGTGCATGGTGGAGCTTATTTTGGTATAAGGTAACTTGGGCTTCGTGTTGCTATGCACTACTAGGACAATGATTTTATGAAAAAAATGAGTTAATTTTGTAAACATTAAGTTTCATTTGAATGATCTAATATTGAATGAATTTGCATAATGTAACTTGAATTGAATGCAACTCAATTGAATTCAAAAATTTAAATTTGAATTGAAATGAATTGAACCAAATACAATATTCTTTTCTTTTGGATTTAACATGGTTAGTGTTCTCTTTGAAATTTGAGTTGAATTTGGTTGAATTGAATTGAATTGAAACCAATTTGAACTGGATTGAATTCAACCCAATTTGAATTGAATTTCTTTCATAACAAAGTTGAGTTGAATTCAACAAATTATAAAAATTCGATTATGAAAAGGCACATGTTAATTTGTATTTTCATATTCATTTAGGTGGGTTGGTGAAGAGGAGTGAGACGATTCGCTAGTTATGGAATGTTTTCATGATTGTCAAGTGGACAATGTCCATAATTTTCATGGTGACAAAATGAATGGATGAAAGATGAAGAAACCTAAAAACATAGAGCTCTTTTGGTGGGTCATTTTCAAGAGGAAGAAGACTAAAAGGAAATTAAGTTTCCTTCTTTCCATGTTGTTTTGTTTGTTATGTTTATGTTTATCAAGTTGTGATGACAATGGTTGCAATGTTGAATGGCGATGGAGCTTTTGTTGGGTTGTTAAGACCTCGTGTGTGTTGTGCTTAGTTAATATTTACCTCTTGTCGAACTTTGCTTATGATGGAGACAAAAAATGGGAAAACAATGATTGGATGGTCAAATTCTGGAGAGGCGCATTTGAAGATTTTCAGCAAGGATTTAAAGGTGTAGTGGTAGAATTGTCAAGGCATCAAGAGTGCGGATCATGAAGTTAAATCTTTGTTTATTGCTTTGTTTTTTTTTGTTTTTGGAGTTGGTGAAGGTAGTGTGTGAAATGAATGTTCATTGTCATCCTCCACTGTCATTTTGTATGATTTCTTCAAAATTTTCACTAGGTGTGGAGAAATAAAATAAGGTGTAACACTAAGTCACTTGAATAAGGTTCATATGGAAATGATGATAAACACTGGGGGATTTGAAGGAACTAGTTTGTGAATAACATTCTTTTCTTCAAGTTTGGTATATTTGAAGAAATTAGGCACTTATGTGGTGTTGTAGAAGAATGGTTGTAGAGGTGAGCACCTAATTGCATGGGCATTTTAGTTGAATTCTATTTCTTTGGATATCATGGGTGTACTAAGAAGACAAATCTTTCAAATTCAACTTTTTAAAAAAATTGTGTCACTTGGCAAAACTTCTAGATGTGGGTAGCATATTGTGGATTTGTGGTTTTGTCCTTGCGTTTTACAATGGGACTTGTGATTTGAAGGTTTGGGATTGAAATGCCATGAAAAAAACCATGATGGTTCTAAAAAATGAATCTAGAGCAATCTAATCCAAATATGAACTAATAGGAGATGTAATGTTTATGACATTGATTTGTTTAGATTTACTATTTATGTTAATGTAACAAGAATTGTCATTCATTTTAACCATGCATCCTATTTGGTGTTGAAATGTGAAATTCACAAACTTTTGTTTATTAACAAATTTTCTTTTTTAGGCTACACCTATACATGTTTCACCTAAAGTAGTTATGATTATCATCATCACTAGAATATTTAATGAATAAATATTAGGTTACATTTTTTTTTTATATATAACATTTATGAATTAGTTTTTTTCCCAATGATGTTTATTTCATTTCTTAAAAAAAATTCATCGTTATTTAACATTTCAATTGCCTAATTTTGCATTTGAAATTATTGGTAATAGTTCAACTTAAAATATGGCCATAAAAATAATTTTACATGTTTGAATAAAAGTTGGAAATCAAGTTTTGTAATGTTTGAATTTGGTGATGAATGTTTTGACCATGACTAAAACAAGGTCTCCATTAAAAAAACTAAAAAAAATCATCATATCAATTGGCGAAAATTGAACCTTGACAAAAAGGGTCTTACCCATTGGTGCGAGGGAATTTTACACCCATACAACTATTATAAACCCACCCAACTTTCGAATGGCCAACAATAATGCCCAAAATAACTTAGTCATATACAAAACAATGTAATCTATCACCATGCTAAAATATTGATGCTAAAAATTCAAAATAAGAAAATTTACCATTTGTAATTTACTTGATATCTCAATGTGGTTTCTTTCCACAATACAGTTGCATCTTTGTTTGGGAAAGTGGGCAAGGTAAAAGTATTTTGAAAAAATATCCTAACACATAAATTTAAAGTTTGTAATTAGTCAATTTTGTAACATGTTAATCTACATGTAGATAGGTAAGTTAATGACTTAAGTAATTGGGTAAGTAGTTTACATAAGTAGGTAGGTACACTAAGTATGTGAGTAGGTAACCTAGGTTGGTACGGAGATAAGTTCAATTCATAGGTGGGCAATTACCTTAGGCAAATCCAAAACCAAGGTATGTAGACCTATTAAGGAGGCACAAGGTTTCTATTTACAAATTTTAAAAATAAACCATGGTCAGAATTTTGGAAAGTTCATTTCTAATTTTAACGTTTGGATTTAGATTTGGGGGCAACTTTAAGAATAACTGCAAAATGGAAGTGAAATCAAGAAGGGATGACTTACCACCACCTTACTAAGATTTCCATTAGTCAAGTAGTTAAGGGAAGAAATCCATGTATGATAAGCATAGTAGAAGGGTCTATTTTATGATCTTTATATAATCTTTGATACCTTCTACTTGGCCTTAACCTTGTGATAGTACTTGAAATCCTAGTATGGGTTTTAATGGTTTTTGAAAAGGTCCATGTGATAAGATTAGGTAGGGGCTAGGGTCTTAGGTTTTAGTTAGGGTTTAATGCTTTTAAGTTCTACATCCTAGGTTTAATATGTAAAGGCATGTCTTATGGCAACACTAAAACAACCTTTACAAAAATGTGTTGTGATGTTCCTTATATTGTTCCTTATGTTGTTCTTTGGAACATGTTGGGGGACATTCCAAGAGCTTTGAGGACCCATTTGGAAGTTAAGGGAACACCATGAGGATCTCTTAAAAATTTGGTGGAAACATTTTGGAAACATGAATATTGAAAAAAATCAAAACTAAGAAATAAAATTTAAAATTGTCCCCAAATTAAAACCAAGAATCAATTTCAACCGAAACTACATGTCTTTATAAAGGTTGGACCTATCAAACCTAGAACTGTTGGTCAAGAAAATTTAACTTGACCCAAGAAACAACAGGTTTTAATTTTTGAAAATATTTTTAAAACTTAAAATCAAAGGATCTTCCTTTTAAATTAATTTATAAAAAAAAGAAATGAAAATAAAAATAACTCTAAACCTTGACCCAATGATTCTTGGAAAAACTTTTTCCAAAAACCAATCAACACTAATTTACAACATAGTCAAAATTGATTTCATATTAATCCATTATGGTAAGTTATTTCCAGTTGAATTTGACAAGATTAATGATGTGATGATGAAACCCTACCAATCATAAGTAAATCAAAGCACTAAAAAAAAGGGCAAAAACAAAAAACAAAAAAGAAAGGACCCATGTCCAAGAAAACAAAAGAACCGCCAAAAAAGGCAAACCACTAAAGAACATCAAGTTCTTGAACCTTTTCTTGTCACGAGAAGCATATCAAATAATGAAAGGGGACGACCCCATAAAAAACACCTAGCTTAGAAAAACCCTCACCAATCAGAACAACACATTTCAAAATAGAGATCGCATGGGCACCTTGTAACACCATTAACACCTTTTGCCTATAAAATGCGCAAAACTAAAAGAGAAAGGCTTCTAGTGCCCTTCACTACCCATGCCATGTTGGCACATCGATGAAAAAACCCATCCACTTGCTAGTGTAAACATTTAAAAACCTTTATAATTACAAGGAGAAACATGTCCATCGGGAATAGATTGTAATAAAGACCATCCTTTGCCTAAACCGCAACTATTGTCTGGCTAGTTACAAATGTAGTGTGGCACCCAGAGGACTAAAGGATGAGAATGACCCAACCCAGTGCGTAATGCGATGGAAAAAACATGTGAAAGTAGGTGGAAGAAAGGAATGATTGGGTGGATTAACAACCAAGTGCCAACATTTAACCATGCACATGACCTCTAACATATTTGATGTGAATCGGATGGTAAATTAGAAAGGATGCTAGTAAAGGAATGGTCATGCAATCCTTCTGAAATATTCTCCTAAAGGCAATTTGCACCTTTCTCAATTAATTGCTCAAAAGGGGGGACACATGTTATAGCCCTTGGGGGGAAAAGCTTTCGCACTAATTTCAAATGTGCTTGGAAAGGGAGTGGCCTTGAGTTGCTCGCATTAATCACTCCAACAAAAATGAACAAAAATCCAACAAAAACCTAGAAGCTATGACAGGGGCTACTAAGGCTCAATTCCATAAATAGGCAATTGGAGCAATGACCTCGAAAAAAATCAACCCTACGCCCCAACTAAAAATTGGGAAAAGCCACCCACTAACCGACTAGAAGGGCCTTGGGGCACTCTGATGAGCTTGGACCCAAAAGTCTCTCAAACATTCCCATAAGGATGGAATTAAAAATGATGAACTTACTTTGAAAACTTGGAAGAAGGGGAAAACAATGAAGCAAAAAGGAAGGCCTCTAGGCAAAACATCAAGAAAGGATACCAAAAGCCACTTGGACATCCCTTAACCTTAGGAACACATTTGCATGTTAAACGTCTTCAATTAAACCTTTTGCAAAAAAGATGAAGTGAAGGAGGTAGAGCCAAAAGGGACACCAAGGATCATGATGCCATCAGGGGGCGGGTTAATAAGTTCTCACAATATTAAGTGGTGGTTTGAACTTGATTTTCCCCATTTTTAAACCCTTTGGTTTTAAACCCAAGAGGTAAACCAGATGAAACCCAAGCCGAACACTTGCAGGGTTGAACAGACAACCCCACAAAAGCCAACTAAAAAACAAAAATAATCAAAGATGAAGGAGATAACATGGGCAAGGCCAAGGATATGGGTGTCATTAGCCAAGGAAGGGAAAACCCCCAAAGAAAAATGCAAATTAGTGCGAAAATGAACTAGGGCAAAAGGAGGTCTTGTAAGCAAGTTGCCTTGGTGGGTGCCCACAAAAAAAATAATGACAAACAAAGCCCCTAATGAATAATGATGATTGAAGACAACGCCTTTTGATCAATCATTTGATGATTATCAAAGTAGCATGGTCTTAATAAGCACTTGTGCATGTGCCTATATGTGTTTTGCTTGTGAAATAATTTTAGTTTTCACATGAAGTATCTTGAATTCTAAACCCTAAACCTTGAACCCTTTTGTTTGGGAGGGGAAGTCACCTTGATTAGATGAATGGAAAAATGAATTGATTTAAAAAATATGATTACATTGTAAAAAACCTTAACTTGCATTTTTTATATATTGGTAATAACTTAATTCATTATTGAAAGTTCTTTTGTTTTCAATAGACCTTAACATTTGCATCATTGCAATCTTGGCCAATTGAATGTAGTCATTTAGTTTATGAGTCAAAATGGAAGCATTACCAATTGTAAGCCATAATTTAAAAACTAGATTTGATTTTGAATTTTCAACCATCACATCCTACCTATTACGAACAATCATCAATTTGAAAAATGATGCTTAAAAGTCAAATAATTGTGAGTGCATGAAAGCTATAAAACATAGCTACCTCCCTATTTTTATGAACAATTTAACATGTAGCTTTGATAACATTTAAATATAAAATGAAAGAATTAAGTTTAATTGCAAAATTTATCCAATGTTTTGTGTACACCACACCAAGGGCACTCATGAATTCATGTTTAGGAAGTTAATTATGTAGTTCCAAAATCTAGATTGTTTTAATCCATGCAATTTTCATTTGAACAAACATAAAAGTTTCAATAACATGGTCAAAATAGTCATGACATGTTTCAAAAACTCAACATGAAGATCCAATAAGTCTTAGTGTTCATCAATAATTTCAACCTTTTGGTTTTTGGGGCCTATAATTATTATTTTTAGCAAAACTACTGTTATGTAATATTATTTTAAAAATAACAATAAATTTCATTATTTATATTGAAGGATCCACGAGTGTGTTCACAATATATATTGGTATAATAAGGCCATTGTTTCATTTTGACTACATTAATTTTAAGGTTTCATTAGTCATTAAAAAATCAATTTTAATAAAATTTAAAATATGGTTCATCCAGTTATGTTTGTCATTTTCCATATGAATGTGATTACTTGTCAAAAGTTCAATTTACCACACATTTATCACATCTTTGTTAAAAAAACTCATTTTTTGAGATGAAAAATTTCAAAATTAATCACATGGTATCCAAACATGATTCAAAAAATGTGAAATGACATGGTTCAATATACTTTCAACTTTCGGGTGCAACCACAATCCAACAAGCCAAAACAGGCGTCAAACTACAAAAAAAAAAGTCAAAATAGGATAATTATATATGTTTTTCCATTTAAAACCATGGCAATCATGGCAAATTATTGTTTTTTCATTCATATGAATGTCAAGGAATTCAAACCAAAAATCCATTTGATGAAATTTTAAGTTTAAGCTTTGATTTAAGACCTCTAAAAATGAACACCTATGGCATTAGATAAGAGTCAATTTTGCAAATGATTATGAAAAAGATTCATATAATAAAAAAAATTGATGAGAACAAAATTAATGGATAAAAACTTACAGGCACATTGAAAAAACATTTATACCTTTAAATATGTGGAATTCTAAAACTTTAAAATTTCAAAAAACTTTCCAAAATTGTTCAAAAATTTTAAAACTTCAAAAGTCCTTTGCCACACATAAATGGGGTAAATGTACATGATGTTTTATAAAAATTTGTAGTTTATTATATTAGAAAACATAAAAATGTTTTAAAAAAAATTGCTAATGATTTGAAATTATTAGCATTTAAAAAGATGAAACATTGAATTTACAAGGAATCATGACACTTTCAAAAATTCATATTTATTCAAAAATGATGAAGAAAAAAACATGTCATGTACTTAGACAACTATAAACATTTATTATAATAAGTTGCAAAATTCATTCATAGGAAAAATGTTTTTTTGGGAAAAAAAATATATAATCCTTTTGTAAAGTAATAATGTTGGCTTGTTGTATCTCGTTTGCACCCTTTCATAAAAATTAAAAATCATTTAAATTATTTTCGATGTATATTTTTGTTTTTGAATACACACTCATGTGCACACATTCCAAAGTTAGTAAGACTCATATGTGATGTGAATATTTCATGACATAAACATGCACATTTATCCATTATTGGTTATGAATGGTTATACTCACATCCACCCTCATTGAACTGAAATGAAATTAATTTCTTACACAATAGATCTAGTGCTAGGTAAAACAATTTCATGCATTAACTCAACCATTCACATCCATTTATTACTTATTTGTTCAATGTTTCTTTGGGTTGTTCTTAACCTTCAAAATGCAGAAGAATTCTTTCCAAGCTTCATATTCTATTGTAGAACAACCATGTTTAAGAGGCGGAACACAAAAACAAACCGAATTAATTTTTTCATAAATGCAAAATGAAAACCAAATTGCATAAAATTCTTAATAATCTTTTTGGATTTGCCAAGGCAAATATTTTCATTCTTGTTGTGCACCAAATGTTTGTCATAATACAAATCCTAATTGCATAATCCATGGTAGTAACAATAGTTTTTTCCCTTCTTAACACGATTTTACAATCTAAAATAACAAGTGACAACATTTGCAAATTTGCAAAACTTCGTTACTCCAAATTCTTGAGCTTGCATTTGTAATAAATGTCAAATTAAGGATTGAGTCTAAATGGCATTTTGCAATTGCCATTTCATTGTGTAGTCTTTAAACATCAAGGCAGACAAATTTCGTCCACTTTTCAATGTTATTTTGTCTTTATTTGACATTTAAGAATAAGCTCAATTGCAATCACAAGCATCATTCAATGTTTGATATCACAACAAACATCAAAACAATTAATACACATTTCAACAAAACTAAACACATGACCACACTTGGTGTTTAAGGCTTGTAACTAACATCATCTTAACATTAACAAAATGCCACATATCATATTTTCAACATTACAAGTAACCTTCTTAATGATGTTCAATGGTAACTTAATATTTAGTTATTTTCTTTGAGTTTCCAAACCGGTCCACAAGTATGAAGGTCATCTTCCCCTTTTTTCCCCCTTCCTTAAATTATTATTATCATTGTTTTCCATTGTAACCTCTTGTGAAAGTGTTTTTATTTTTCATGTTTGTTTTCTTGTTTTTCATTGTGTTGCTTCTCATTTTGTTTTTCTTTTCTCACTAAAGTTTCATATTTACATTCCAAATTCCTAGGTTACATTTCACCTTGTAATGAATTCAATAGAATAATATAATAGGACAAGCCTTGCACAATTTTACACATAAAAATAAAAGACATAGAGAGATGAAAAAAGAAAAAGGTGAGGAGATAATGGGAAAAGACAAAGAGATGGAGAAAGAAGTAAAGGCAAGGAAAGAAAAGGATGGAGAGAGAAACAAAGGTGAAGAGAAAGGGAGATTCAAAAAGAAAGAAAGAAAATAGAAAAAGAGTATACATAAGAATGCACACATTTAACATTAAGTTAGTTTGTCCTTTTGTGGGACTTAGTTAACATCAATGTTTGAATCTAAAATCTACTTATTTCAAGGATTTAGTATTAATTAATATTGAATATTAATATTATCTTAACATTAATTGATGCGACCTATGTCGTTGGCCCAAGTGTGAACCCATTACAAAATAGGGAAACTCTACATGTGAACATTGTTTTGCATTGTGTGTATCGATTTTTTGAATAGCAAAATATGAAAGGAAATCACGCGCCTTTTGATCTTTCCAACAACACCAAAGGCACATTCAATTTCCTTTGCAAGGAAATCATGCTTGCATTGAATGATAAGCCTTCAAGTGTTACCACATTCTCAACTGATTTTTCCTTCCAAAACCTGGTTTTTGGAATTTATTTGAATTTTCAGCAGCAGAAATCACTTAAAAATTAATATCTCCCACATTCTGAATCCAAAGCTTACCAAATAAATTTCATTAAATCCTGCTCATCAAGATCTTTCCAATTACGCCAAAAGGCACTTCCAATTCCTCTGAAAATTTTAGCTACGATTTAATTTAATTTTCAATGAAAAAATCATTCAATATTCAAGAACTTTTGTATCGCAAGTCCAAATGTCATGGAAACAAGCCCATGCACGCCTCCTTGTCAAGAGCTTTCCAACGATCTGAAGCATCCTGGTTTGATGAATCTCATAACTACAAACCGAAACAAAACAAAACAACCTACCTTCCTTCATAGATAGATGTCAAGTCAAACTTCACCTAAGATTTAATGTTACTTAACATTTTAAGTGTGAACTGGTGCTTAATTTTACCATTCTTAACACTAACCTAACATCAAAATTAACATCACATGTGGTCAAGCCTTTCACCACCCTATCTGTATATAGCCATTTGGCGAAAAATTTGCCAAACTAAAGAACATTGCTTTGCAGCCTAGCAAATGGCTGTTTGCCCATAAAAAGCTTTGGCCTAGTTACACCGATCAGCTCTCTCCATTGGTCTTTGGGATGGATTGTTCGTGTACTGAAATGTAGAGTGTGTTGAAAAACCTCTATACATTGGAGGGCTTGTGTGTAGGTGTGAAAGAACAAATGTTACGAGCATTAAAATTTCTGGATTTGGTGGTTTGAATTTTTTTTCCTTAGTTGTCTTGAATGAACTAGCACTTAGTTAAATGTATGTAATAGGGTTTGGTAGGTTTGTGAGAAGTTTAGAGAGCGAATGGAAATGGTAGAAGGGGACCATTATTTCCAATGTTTAGCAAAATAGAGAATAGAGTTGTATTTAGGGCTGAAGATTTTTTTTTTTTTTTTTTTTTTTAGACCAATGGGATTGTTGGATTTGGTGGTTTGAATTTGTTGGCCTTGCCTTGATAGGCAAAGATATTGTGTTTAGATTCATAATAGAATATAGTAGCTTAATAGATTTTCGCCTCTATGTAGTAGGTCTATTTTTATATGAGGATTTTTGAAAGATGATATATTTTGGCTTGTGTTGAAACTTGAAATTAGTTATAGAGTTATGATATCTTGAAGGATTTTGGTTTCTTTTAGAGGATTTTTTTTGAAGATTATATTATTTTTGCATGGTGAAATATTTGAATTTCCACAATTCTTCTTTTGCCTTAGGATACTTTTTAATGTGAATGGCAAAGGCCATAGTGTGACACACCCCTTATATCCTTGAGATAACTTGAGAGTGAGCTAACAATTCAAATGAGGTTCTTGCACACATGACTTGTGCAGTTTGTTTCGTGACCCCCAATAGTCTCCTACTATTTGGTCCTTAGGCTGTCTATCAGGTGCTCATAATGATTGGTCCAGATGGTTTGCTATTAGTAGTTCCCCACCTATTTGCTGTCCCAATTTCAGTTTTATTGGTGGGGTTGCAAAAAAGTAAACAACTAAACCTGGGATGTGAAAAATACTTTTGCAGGGTCACATACTGAGCACTGCTGGAGATGCTTTTACAAGCATAATAATGCCCACGTTCAGTAATCCCAATGAGCCAAAATTGCCCCTTCCCCCCCCCCACACCAATTGCCAAAAATTAAAAAAAGGCTTTACAGCAACAGTTCTTATGGTACCTACTACCCATCAGCTTTTTTCTTATTGGAGAAATAAAAACTGAAAAAATTCAAAAAATGAGATGCTTTTGGAGGGTATCAATTGCCAAAATTGAGAAATAATGAGTAAAATCACCAGATTTTTATATGTGGGCTATTAGTGTGTAGCCATAAATAGTGAAGGATTTGTATTCCATAAGTCATTTATAGCCAGATTTGATTAAATCTTCCTAGGGATGATCGTCACTTTGTTTACATCTTCCTAGGGATGATCATCACTTTTTTTTTTTACATCTTCCTATGGATGAACACCACTTAGGCTACACAAAAAATAAAATCCTAGAAAGAACATGGGTATGTAGGGAAGAGGATATCCATGCACCTTTCAAGTTGCTTATTATTATGGTGCACTAAGTACCTATGAGGTGTGTCTTCATGGTCTTTTCTTTCCCACCTTACCCTCATTTGACAAGTGGAAAAAGCTTTGGAGAAAGCCCGGACATCATGGCCCTTCTAGAGTGTAAAAGAAATACTTTATAGTGTGACTCAGGGTCTTTAAAGAAATAATAGAGAATGGCATTTCTCCCCACCCACATCAAAAGATCCCATAACTACCTACCAACCCATTTTAACCTCTTGTTCTTTAGGCGTGGGAAAGCTCATACCTACCTACGTACCTACCTTCACTTGTGGGTTCCATTTCATGCATTTTATGGTCACTCACCTCAACTATATTCATTGTAACCAACTATATTCATTGTAACCGGCGTTCTTGAGCTAATTACTTGATATAATTGATTGTATGCGAGCTCCGAATTTAATCCCTAAACATCAGATGATCCAGAAATGCACTAAAAGGAGGACCAAATTGGTTTACCCTAACAATTAGGGTTAAAGCTTATGGGACACAAAAGGCTAAGGTGAACTAGCAGCACCCATGTTGGCACCTCCAGCTTTTTTGATGGAGGCTTCTTAGTGGCCATATATTGAGCTCAAAAAGTTAGGTTTGAACTCAAAGATCCTGATTTACTCTAAGCATTGGGATATTTATATTATTTAGAAATGATTTAAGTGGATTTTGGGGACATTTACCATGGTACGATGATTGACAGTGGGTGCCAGTTCATCACTCAAGGTGGACAAAGAAGAAAGTGAGTTATGAGGTTCAGCCAGCCCAGTGACAAGGAAAAAGGTACCACTCAAGGTGGACAAAAAAGAAAGTGAGTTATGAGGCTCAGCCAGCCTAGTGACAAAGAAAAAGGTACCACTCAAGGTGGACAAAGAAGAAAGTGAGTTATGAGGTTCAGCCAGCCCAGTGACAGGAAAAAGGTACCAATAGAGAG
>Ga0209611_10011535_pt1 | contig 12685 bp, 6 predicted proteins | sample S1TSphgellanicum_3_FD_187693 | JGI IMG/M metagenome (GOLD analysis project Ga0209611, IMG submission 187693) | Host-associated microbial communities from peat moss isolated from Minnesota, USA - S1T2_Fc - Sphagnum magellanicum MG (SPAdes) (version 2) | ecosystem: Host-associated > Plants > Peat...
ATGTTTTATGAATGTCAAGTTTCTTTGAAAGAATGTTGGAAAAAATGCAAACAATTTATATATTTTGCAAAATTAGATTTCTTTGAAATAACCTAGGAAAAATTCAAGGAAATTTTCAAACTTGTTACATGTCGATTTTTTCAAAAAACTTTCAAGTGCTTTTGGGTGCCAAAGTGGAATTGAGGTTAGATTTTAGAAAAATGAAGTTGCTAGTTCAAAATAAAGGACAAGCATGGGGTTTCCAAAAAGTGTTGGGTGAAAGGTGAAGGCAAGAGTTTAGCAAAATGGGAACCACCAAAGTACCAATATCTAGTTAAAATTTTTGTAACAAACCAATGCCAAATTTTAAAACCATTCAACACTAATGTAAACAAACACAATTAAAAGTGGCAAATACAAATGCATGAAACATAAAACCAAATGACATAAAAAAAAAGTTCTTATCCATTATGTATGAATTACTAATGTAGTTCAGAGTTTAGAAGTAGTCTAGTTTATATTGGTTTGTCTTTATCAAAACTTTGCAATAAATTGATTTTTTAATTTTTTGGCTTGTTTGCAATGTAAGTGTTTTAGACTTTGGACCTAACTTGGAACGCACCCCAACCTACCCACTAACCAAGATTTGGCCAAACATAAAAAATAAATAAAAATCTAGAACTTCCCATAATTTGTGCACCTAGAATGGAACTAGGTCTAATTTATTTCCTTAAGTAAAAATTTACCCATAATTTGACCATTGTTCATGAAAACATCAATAACTAGATTGAGTAGTTGTTTCTCATGGGGCAAATGGGAATGGGAAAGGATAAAACAATAGTTGAATATGTCCCCAACAATGTGAGATTTGTTGTTCGGTGGTTGTGGAGCTTTTTTTTCTTCATAGGAGCTACTAGACCTCCTTTGCAACTCAAAAATTAGAAGCTGTTGAAGTGAAATATGTAGGTGGGAACATTGGACCCACTGCTAAAATCTATCGAAGATGACCCTACAAAAGAAAACAAAACCAACATTAACTTTTTTTTTTTTTCCTCATGGGGATTTTGATTATTTTAAGGTTTATGGTTTAGGTTCATGTTTAAAGTCGAGGAGTTAATGGTGGGTTTGTGGGCTAAGGGGGAGGGATCAAAAAAGGTTTAAGGTTTAAAAGTTGGGATTTGTTTATGACTAGCTAAGGAAAAGGTCATTAATGAAACAAATTAAAGGAAGAATTGCCAAACCATTTTTTTTTATAGTTGCAAATAACTTCTCCATCATTTCTTTAGCCATTAACCATTTAAGGTGATGGTTAAAGCTAGACATGGTTGTGGTTTTATCACATTGATGCCTTGTAGATTGGTTATAGTTGTGGAAGTTTTTATAATTTTTTCAATGTTGTAGATTTTGCTAAACAAGGTTTTTAAGCAAGTTTCCATTTTGTTGGAAGGAACTTTTTCCTTGTACCATAATGTTGAAATCGACAAAGTTCTTCACTTTGAAGGAAAGACATAATGCAAAGACAATGAATGACTTTTTCTTATTCATACCCAAAATTGGGTTTTAAAAAAATACACAAATAGAATTGGGCAACTTTTTAGTACATAACAAAAACTAGCCTCCTTGTTTTTCATACCAAAAATTGGGTTTTTCCTTAGTACATAATCAGAATTGGGCTTCTTTTAAATGCCCAAAATTTAGCAAGATTGGGGGGGGCGGGGGGGGGGGGGGGGGGGGGGGGGGGGGGGGGGGTGTAGAGGGTGGTGGATTTGCAAGTCGCCTTGTTTTTTTTTTCCCCTTTGGGCTTGTGGGTTGGTTTGGGGTAGGCAAGTTTTTTTATGGAGGTTTTAATATCCCCTTTAATTCTTGGGCCTATTCCCATTTCTAGTTTGAATGAGGCTTTTCAAGCTCACGACTCAAATAACCTTTCCTTGTATTTTGGGGTACAAGTGAGGTTCAATGCAACAACCCTTGTTTTAGATGTAAAATTTTATTTTCATAGCATGACATGGCATGTCATCAAGAGCATTGTCAAGCTTTTGAAGTTTTGTTTTCAAATAAATCTCTTGGTTCCTTGGTCACCTTTCTGGCCTTTCTTCCCTTGTGGCAGCTTGGCCTTGAATTTTCACATTGGATCCCTTTAGCACTTTCCTTTTGGGTTTTCATCATTTATACGTGCGCATTTTTTTTTGTTTTGCATTAAAAAATGCAAGTTTTTTTCACCTTTCTTTGGACTGGCTTGTTTGGAACCCTTTTAATGTGGTTATTTAGCACCTATTATTGATGTTGCTTTAGTGGTGTCAAAATTGTCTTTCCCAAGCTTGAGGTGGAACGACTATGCATAAAGAAACTAGGGCATGCTTTCAACAATTTTTATCTGGGGATTACAAGGAATTTCAAACAAAACATCTTTTTCAAGCATGTGCATTCAAGCAACAATTTTATCTTTTGACCAAACTTCATTAATAGCCCTACCCCTTTCAAATTTTGCTTCTATTACACCCCCTCCATGTTGGTTAAAACAAAACCTAACCCTTGGGTGTTTAAGGGAATTTGTGCATGTTGCCAAGGCTCTTGCCCCTTTTGCTTCAACTTCAGCATCATTAGATAATGTTTTTGCATTAGAATCTTGCATCCTTGAGGTTCAAATTTAAATTCCTTTTACTTAGACTCCTTGATGGATTTTTAATTAAACACAAATGTGGAGTTATCCTTGGATTTTTTAAAATCAGCTTTCTTACACATGTCCCATTTATTAGTAGGCAGTCCATAAACATGGTTTTCGAACATTTTTGAGATTTTTTTGGCCTTAAAGATTCAACTAGTGATTTCATCCAACTCCATTAATTGAATTTTCATCTGGTTGTTGGCCACATCTTGCATTCTTGGTGCTAGCCAAGCCCTTAGGTGGCATCCAGTTGATTATACTAGGTGAGGCATTTTATTAGTTATTGAGCCTACAATTTCGCAACTTGTTTTTTTTCCATTTGTCGTCACATTAATTTGGCATGGCGGTTAGGGGTCATTGTGAGGCAATGGTTCATGGTATTGAAGCCACTTTGGATGTCCATCATGATTGGGTGGTGTTTCAAATGAATGTAGCAAAAGCTTTCAACACCATCTTGCATAAAGGCCATTTTTTTGGAGCTTCGAACGGCGAGAGGCTAATTGTTTTATTTTTTCCCTTTTGTTCATCCCTCTTATGCCATTTAGCTTCCTTTTTTCTTCAATCATCATGCCCTAGGTAAGGAGATTTATCTATCATCCTTTCGTCAAAGGGCACACATTAAGTTGATTCGCTTGTCGAGCCTCTTTTTGTAACCTTTTTTTACATTCGTTCATTTTCATGTTTTGCGTTATTTTTTTAAGGTTCTTCTTGAATGTTTTTTCCTTATGTCTTTTTGTATCATTCACCAACAACACCTGGGTGGTGGGACAATAACCATTCCATTTTTTAGTGTCATAGGGGCAATTTCTATGGGGGTATCTTTAAGTCTGGTATGATATGTGTTGAGGTTTGATTGAAATTTTTTTAAGGGATTTAATTAAATTATAACACTTTAAAAATAAAAATTAAAAATTTGAAGATAAAATGCCATCATTGCATTAAAAGGTGGATTTTTCAAGTGATGTAAAATCTTTTGTCATAGTCCAAAAAAAGTGTTATGGATTTTTATTACATAGTAAACATGTTTTAATTGTTGATTTTTTTCTTAGTATGATTATGACGCTATTGTAATGCGAAAATAAACATTTCTAATCAAATTTAATATTTTAATTTATTAAGATTCTAAAGATTACCAATAGTTTATAAAGTCCATAATTTATGAAAATGGAAAAATTAATAACTGTTGTTTTGTAAAAAGTGACATTATTACCCAACATAACATCTGCAAATTATAAAATTTCAGAAAACCCATGTTTTTGCTTTTAACTTTTCCCCTAGTTGATCAAATTGGAACACGTGTCATAATTTGAAAACTTGTAAATTTAGGGTTTAAGTATTCTTTTTGCCTTTTACTTTCAAATAGATTAATTTTTTTGCTCTTTTTAACATGGAGCGTTGTTTTGTTTTTTTTAAACCTTGAGCTGCATTTTGAAACTTGATAAAAACAAGCTAACCTTTGCTTAAGTGCTTTTGCAGAATAGCTCCCAGAACCTTTTTGGCAAAGTGTTTATTTTTTGTTCAATGGTTTCGTTATGGTCGCTTCGCTCTGCTTGGCTAGATTCAAATCAAAATAAACCATCTTACATTCCCAAAACATCAAATATTTGCATTAAAAATTATGAAAAAGAAAAGTTCTAGACACCATAGGGTCCACCTTAGGGTGCATTCACCCACCCATATCTTCGGCCTCAGTATCTACACATGTTGTCCCCATGGTCCACCTTAGGGTGCATTCACCCACTCATATCTTCGGTCTCAATACTTACACATGTTATCCCCTTGTTTTTGATCATTTTGCCTCCCAATTGCTTTTGTGGGGTTAATTACTTAGTCTCACAAGTGTTAAGGTTAGGCCTCTTTTAGTTTGCCTCTTAGGTAATTTGCCCTCCCAACTAGTTTATATTGCTTTACCAATGACATTAAAATCCACTAAAAAAATTTATGTCCTTTGCAACCAAGAAATCTATGACTATAAGTCGTAAATGACTATATGTATGACTTTAATCATAAACTATTACTTTGAATCTTATGTGTAAAAAGTCATAGTCATATATTAGTGGGGCATTTGACTAGTAGATGATGAGGTGGTAACAATATGGGGGATGTTAGTTTTCATCACTTTTAATTCATCTATATGGCATCCATGACTAATGACAAAGTGACGTGGACATCCAATTGTCATTACTATAATTAAAAAATGATTACAAGTCATTTGATAAGAACATAGACAACTTCACCCCCTCACCTACTTATGTACCTACCTGTCTACCTACCCACCCACCCACATGTTAACCTACCTACTTATTTACCCACCAAACCACCTACCTATCACCTACCTAGCTACCCACCTACCCACTTACCCACCTACCTACCTACCTATTTACCTACCCACCCACCTACCTATTCCCCACTTACCTACCCACCTACCTACTTACCCTCCCATGCATCCAACCACCCACCTACATACCTTGCCACACACCCGCGGGCACCTACCCACCCACCTACTTACCTACCCACTACCCACCTACTTACCTTTTATTTTCTATTTTTTATAACCTACCCAATTCTTACCTATCATCCTACCACTTGCTACCTATTTCATACTCTTGTAGTAATATGAAATAAACATGTGAAATGAAAAACTTGACCAAAATTGAACACCTTTTGATGTTGTAGATGGATTCAGTTTATCAATGTGAAGGTGAAAAGTTCAATTCTTAATACTTACAACTTATGTGTATTCCTAAAGGGCTAGGGTAAGTAGGCTAGACTAAGGTACTTACATAGGGAGGTTACATAGGCTACATAGGCTACATAAGTCATGTTAGGTACGTAAAACTACTATCTACCTACCTATTAAAAATATTTTAAAATAATAATCCCAAAAAATTAATTAATCTAGGTATAAATTTGAATAATAAAATGGTCTAGTGTCTGTCAATCATATTTTAGTCATTCATTACATGACACCTCGACATTATATATGGCTTGTCCTTAATGATTATAGGATGAAAAACGCCACATCAAACATTAAATGACTGCTTGTCCTTTATAATTTGTCCGTTACAACTAAGGGCCTTTAATCATATAATGTTCGATATGATTACAAATTAATCATATATGGAGTCATAGATTTAAGAATTTCTTTTAACAATCTCAAGCGTCCTTTATAGTTCCAAGTCCATCTCCTCATCCTTTTTGCAAGAAATTCATGGTGTGGATGTTTGCCATGTTGTTGCACTCCTAAGGTTAAGGGATGTCCATGTAACATTTGGGATCTTCTTTTGATGTTTCATTCATAAGCCTTCCTATTTGTCTCATTACTTCCCCTCTCTTTTGGATTTTGGATGTTAATTTGTCATTTTTCATTTGACCATGTTGGGAGTTTTTAAAAGGCTTCTAGGCTTGGACTATTTGGAATGGCCTCATGCTCTCCTTGTCCATTGATTGGTTTGTTTCCCCATTTCTAGTGCAGGGTTAAATTTCATTTTTTGAGAAGGCATTGCTCTCATGGTCTATTTAGGGAATTGGGCTCTAGTTGCCCTGTCATAGCCTTTAGGTTCTTATTGGATTCTTGTTCATTTTTATTGGAGGTGATAGGAATAAACAATTCAAGTTCACTATCCTTCCAATCCCATTTGAAGTTGGTGTAAAAGCTTTTTCCCTTAATGACAATGATGCTTGTACGCCCATTTGAACAATTGGAAAAAAGAAGAGCAAATTAGCTTTAGAAAAATATTTCAAAACAATTACACAATCATTTTTTTTCTAGCACCATCTTTGATTTGCCTTCTAATTTATTTTCTAACTTGTATTAAGCACATTTGAAATCTTGTGCATAGTTATTTGTTTGCCCAATGATTTTTTTTTTTGACTGGTTTTAAATGTTTTTTCCGTTGCATTGTGCGTTCAATTGGGTCTTTCCATCCCTTAACCCTTGGTTTGTCACATTGCATTTGTGAACAACCTTTGCATATGCACCTTTTTCATTGTGCCCGTGGTGAGGAAAAAACAACTTCCCATGATGTTGTGTGTGATGCCTTTGCATCTATCATGAAGGATGTAAGATTTCACATTTTACATGAGCAAACCCATGTTTTTTTGTCATTTGCCTTTCAATCTTCACATTGACAAATAAACATTTTGGTTTCAATGGATGGTGTCTAAATGTTGGCTAACATTGTCATTGTTAACCCCACTAGAACATATTTGGTTTCGTGGGTAGTTATATTTCTTGAGGTTGTTTCGATAGTCATGGCTCAAATTTAAAATGGCCTTTATCATGATTGATATTCAACAAACATGTTTTTCCCTTTAACCAAAGAGATATTTGGATGTTTGCATTAGTTGACTAATGATTTTTTTTCCATCAATGTGTTAAACATGGTGTGGAAAGGGAAAGGCAATGAAGGCCCTCCTCTTTCAGCTTTACATTCATTTTCCAAGCATAGTGTCAATGATGTTGCAACAAATGCATGTGACCTCTATTTTAAGATGTGTTGTTATTATAGGTGAGGATTTTTTTTAACTAGGCATTCTTTCAAGTGTTCCTCCCTTCTTCTTATTTGATATGCTTCTTGCAACTAGGGAAGGTGTTAGGTACTTGATTTGTTCATGTTTCCTTAACGGTCTCCCTTCTTTGGAGGATTTTTTGTTCGCCAAGACCTGGGTCCTCCCATCTTGTACCTTTTTCCCCTTTCTTTGGATGCTTTGTTTTATTGATGATTCTCAAGTTTTCATCAAGGGGAGATTCTTGATAAAAATAAAGAACCGCCCAACACTGGTCTACAGTCAACACATGGGAAATGGCCCTTCAACAATCACACTAGACGACATGTGTACCCTACCAGATATGAGGCCCATCAAATCAACGTTCCTTTGTACAGATAATGTCTCGCTGTGTCAGCTCTTCCACAGGCTTCTAGCTTTAACTAGTAACCTTCAAGCCGACCTAAACAAATAGAGTGTATGGCCTGTCAAGTTTTACGTCATTGACGGCCACCGCTATACTGCATATGACATTTCAATTCCTAATAGCCGAATGAAACCAATAGTTAGCTGCCATAAACTGCCCACTAATTGGTTGTGGTTACCATGGCAAGTGGGGTTTTGGGGGTGTTGATTTTAAAATGACTAAACGTGAAATTGACTTTAGAACACGCACACACCGGCCAGGAAAGATCTTTGTGGGCTTACGTGAGGCATCCAGTTTACACTTGGATAGTACCTAACACGTGGGATTGGTCCTAGCTACACCATATTCTTTACCACCAATCCAATGGATATTTTAGCAACTAATCAAATCAATTTCCTCCTGGTGTAGGATTTCATAACTAACGTTTGATTCCTAGTCCACTTAGCTTACAGGTGTGAAGTGACATACCACACTGGGATTCCTTGAAATAAAACTCTTGAACAAATCCCTTGCCTCCTCTTGTACAAGGGTTATTAATTTACTTCCCTTCCTTCCCTTTCCAAGCTCAGGGTTTTACAGAGGGGATGTGTTTGCCATCTGCCATAAGTTACAACTCGGTCACCCTTGCCTTGTTGAGTTCAAATTGTAGGTAACTATAATGGTACAGAAAGCCCTTGGGTGCGGGCTTTACTGCAAGAAGGGCCCAGCCTCCTGCAAGCCCTTATTCTGGTGAGCCCAGGCGTACACCTGCAGCTGAGGGCTTTATGTGTGTAAAGGTCACAGTTGTGTGCAGCTGAGAGAAGACCCGGAATTGAGCTTTACAATTTTCATGAAGATGGCAGAGAGCTAGGCAGGGTTTCTGCAAATCGTAATGGCTATACAGGAGACAGATGAATTTTTTAATTCTGTAACATGGCTTCTGAATACACTAAAATAAAATGATAGGTCTTTATGGTTGTCCAATTACAGGTGTGCCATGAGTAATTTACCTGCAGTTCTTTACCTATTCATATGTCATGCCACATTGTGTCAAGATTTTAATTGACCTCCAGTCGTCCATTTACTGGTGTGCCAATGGATGCCATACCACCAGTTGTTTCTTTTATGATTAAAGTCAATTGCTTCCTTTGTCCAAAGTGTGTAAGTGACTTTGGGTGAAGGATATGCTGCAGTGGACAGCTTTCACAAGTGTGTCATATATGTGTTCTTTACATGGATAACATTGGAACACCCATTCAACATTATTCTGCATACACCATCTTCCCCACCAACATCTTCAGTTCGAGGTTGTCAATATGTTTTTGAATAGATCATGTTTATTTCACATTTCTATGTGTTATTAGTAAATGATGACGTAGACCTGTAAGACTTTATTCAAAGACAAAAACAAGGGGTAAGGGGTGTGGGGGGGGGGCGCAAAACAAAAGAGGAAGAAAAAGATTAGTTCAGTTTATGCAAGTTGCAAACAACTCAAATTTCTTCCCTTTTAGTTAGTTTCTTCAACTGAACTCCTCCTGCTTAATATATAAGAGTTTATGTCTGCACTCGGCACTACTCAACGTTATTTCTTTTCTCTTACTGTGTTTTCAACTTTTCTTTCTGACTAAACATGCAAGGGTTTCAAGAATATAATACTCACAAACCTTGCCTTTGTTTGCTTTCTTAGTTATGTTTTCCAATGTTGCTGAGATATGTGCATTTTAATACATCAGTCAGATAAGGGTAAATACAAAATTTTCAAAAAACATATCAACCAAGAAAAGGTACATAAACTTCTAAAATTTTCAAACTGGGTAAAAGTAGTATACAAGCTTTGCAAAATTTCCAATCTGGGTAAAGATAAATGATCAACATTTACCCTATTTGCAAGGGAGGGTAGGGGTAAATAATTTCTTTATTTGCTCTATACATACCATGTTGGTATAAGTGAGTAAATGTAAGATAAAATAAATATTTACACAAGTATGGAAATTTTCAAAGTCAAAAAAAAAAGTATGCAATTGACATTGCAAAATGAACACATGAAATTTCAAATATCCTATCAAAAATTAACAAAATATAATCAAATCAATCAATAGTATAATATATTCAAACAACTCTTATAATGGAAACATAATCAAATTTAAAGGGAATCCATGAGCATATGGTAAGAGCTTTTCCAAGGCAAAATTTATGTAACGAATAACAATAAAATGCTATTTTTTTTTATTCAATTGTTAATCATCATAATTCAAACAAATCCATTGTAACGACATGCATTGCAAAATATGGCGATAATGATTTTGGCATGTACCCTTTATTGACCCCTGTGAAAAGAATTACCTTCCTCAAGGTAAAGGTAAACCTCAAGTATATACTTACTATCCAAGTAAAATGAAGACAGAATAAATCTGAAACATTTACAAGCTAGGTAGGTTAATTATAAAGGTAACAAAGACATTTATTAAACGGGTAAGGTTATATTTACCTCGTTATATACCATGGGTATATCAAGGTAATATATTTACCTGCCTAACACTAATGTTTTCCAACTTTTCTTCTCCCATGTATGCAAGGGTCTGAAGCAGTGATTTCTTTTCAATTTTGTGATGTTTCTCAAATGACACTCATCCATAAGTATATTTAACCAAATTTGACAATATTCAAAATATGAAAGTATAAAAAATTTGAAGCACCCTTTCATATTAGGCAATGTTGGTGATTTACATTCAAGCAAAGTACCAAAAAGGAAAAAAGAAAATCTATTTCTAATTCATTTCACATACCCACAACCTCCTTCCCAACATTATATTTTCATGCATAAAAATTGAAAACACATATCTTTATTGCAAGCCACCTTCAAATGATTTTAAATTTGGCTTTGAAACTAGGGTTTATTTTTCAATTTAATGAGGTAGGTGGATTAATGGTTTTCCACAAGAGGACTTAGACAAATCTGACTACATGTTAAAGTTAAAAATAAAAATCTATTGAAACCTTGATATGTATTGGCGAGTTGCAAGAACCTATAGTCTTAAAATGGTAATTTCGACCTTTTTTTCTTGAAATGTAACGAATTTGGGGGTATTTTTCTCAGAAAATCCTTTGTAAAAATCACAGGTCTTTGGGGAATCACTTCTAAGCAATGTGACTATAAACCACAAGCGCATTTAGAATTGAAATTATGTATGTTTATTACAAAGTTATGAGAATCTATGTTTTTGTTTGCATAAATATTTTTATATTTTTATATTTTTTATGTATAATTAATATGTCACATCATTTTCCTACCATGGATTTCACATAAATTATATTGAAATCTTTCAAAATTAGAATATCAATTCCATTCACAATTATATTTCATAAAACTTTACATTCATACAACAACATATTTCTCTCAAATGAAAGTGTTTCCAAATATCACAAGCATCCATTTAAATATTAATATAAAAAAATTAAACAAGAAATTTTCTAAAATTTACACATCACATGACTTCCCATTTGATTTCATGTGTATAATAAAATGTCAAAAACTTTTCATATAAATTAACATATGTAAATTAATGCACACTAATATGCCAAATAAAATTCACATAATTTTTCACATAAATTATGATGTAAAAATCAAGCACATTAATTGTAATTATGAATAAATCATAATAAAACTATGAAATCCAACTAACAAATAAATCACCAATTTTTTTGAAAACTCGGAGGTGCATGGTAATTTATTGCATAAATCCCTTGTGCATTCTTGGTGTCTTGTTATAATTATTAAACAATTACATAAGTAATAATCTAATTATATCAAGTTACATGGCCAAAATGATGATCATCCAAATTTTAATTAGTGAAAGTTTTGTTACATACTAAAATTATTCATAAAGTTGACGAGAACAGCTAGTTTTGGCATAATAAAACATCAACTACATAACTAATAATGACATTTTGCAAAACAAAATAACTAGGACCCAAACTAGTTTTTTGACCAATTTGAGTGGGGCCATAGTGAACCAGCACCTTCTAACACACCATCTAAGATGGATGATTTGTGATTAGGAAACATTTTAAAGTTGGGTTCCAGTTCCCTAGCTAACCATGGTGGTTATCTCAGTTGCTTTATTTACTACATACGAACTAGGTAGGTAGTAAAAAAAGCCCCCACCTACTTACCTAGTAATCCCTTTTCTTTTAACCTACCTGTCTATATGTTAAACCAACTTCTAATTGAATGGGTTACCAAGTTGATCCTCAACTGAGTCATAACGGGCATCCAGTGGGTGGTGCACTGGTGGGTGCTGATTCACTCTTGCCTTTTGGTGGTCAACTGAGTTTCATCCCCTCTTTCCTTTTTTCTGAGCGCCTCCACTGCTGCAACATATATTTTCACTGCTCCTACCTGTACAACTACTATAGTTACTTTGGAATATTGTGCATTAAATGCTGATTTTTAACATTTCATGCTGAGATTTAATAACATTTCATTACTTTGCATATACCACCAAAAGAGGGGATAGGGGTGACTGTACGGACAACGTTACTAGATGTGAAATTTTTTTAAAACAAAATCCTTCTCTATTCTTGGCCACTACTCGAACTTATTAAAAAGTTGCGGCGATTTTAATTTTTAGAAACTAGAAATCTGACAAATTTGGGCCTTTTTTTCCAGGAAAAATCCTTTTTATACGTCCAAATCGTATGTTTCAGGTCAAAATTCGGTGGACATTCACCAATAAAGAAAACTCTGCATGGTCCACTCTTAAATGCATTTGTGAAGTCTACCTGGCCTCGTCAGACTTCCATCCCTTTCACGCATTGGTAAAAGTATGGTCTGGACCAGTGTTGGGCGGTTCTCACTTTTTCGTGAGAACTGTCGGTTTCGGTTTTTGAGGCAGGCTTTAAGAACTGCCCTGGTTCTTTTTTTGAGAAAAATGCTCATTTTGAGAACCGCCCCGGTTTTCAGAATCTTAAAAAAAATCCGATCAGGCGATTTTCAGGGTAGTGGTTCTCACAGAATTTTAAACCATCGATTTTCAGGGACGGTTCTCACAAGTCGGTTCTGACAAATTATGGTTATATATATTATTATTATTATTATTTTATTTTATTTTTGGTTTTTTTCTGTCTCATTTCTTACAATCAGCGTT
>Ga0209611_10011537_pt1 | contig 12684 bp, 10 predicted proteins | sample S1TSphgellanicum_3_FD_187693 | JGI IMG/M metagenome (GOLD analysis project Ga0209611, IMG submission 187693) | Host-associated microbial communities from peat moss isolated from Minnesota, USA - S1T2_Fc - Sphagnum magellanicum MG (SPAdes) (version 2) | ecosystem: Host-associated > Plants > Peat...
CCCCACCACCTCCCCCCCAACCCAAACATTTAGATAGGTAGGCAGTGCCCTACCCCACAAAAAGAACATCCCATCTATCTATCTATCTATCCATCTATCTATCCTTCTATTTGTGGGAAATCCATGATTGTTTGAGGGGTAAAAAAACACACAAGAAGACAAAAAAAGGAGGTTGGAATTCCTGACAAAATTTTCCTCACTAGCCTACTTACATACAAGAAGAACTCAAAAAACCTTTGAAGTTTACTTGTGACTTACTTCAGCTTCAAAAAAGAATCCATGCTCCTGACATCATGCTTCTCCAGACACTCCCCCATTCCCCCCATCTCCCTTGTTCATTCATTATGATGAAGTGGCTGCTGCATTTACTAGCGTTATGATGGGGGCAGATTCATTTATCTGGCAACTAAAAAACAAAAGGAGTCCTTTAATAATAACTGGTCCCTGGCTACTGCTGCTGCCATTTGCTGGTCAAAATATAACAGGACATAAATTCCAACCCCATAAAACCCTAAACCCTAAACCCCTCCCCCCTTTCATTAAATTCAAAGCTGGGGGGTGTGCCAAATCTTGAGGCTTCTTTAATTTCCTACCTAATGATGGGTAGTGTGCAAACGGAACAGGAGCAGGGACCAGCAAGCAGCCACTTCACCCTCCATCATGGCCCCTCATTAACTAGGGTACCCCATTTTAAACTAAGTGGGGGAGTGTCCAAATTTGGGGATCCTACTTAAGTGAACACCCACCTTGGCCCAGGTAATGGTGGTCAGTTATGAATTTTTTTTGACAGTACCTAATAGGTTTTAATGCCATGTTACATTTAATATGGTCAAATGATGAATCTGCTAAGTTATTGGGCCTTTCCCACCCTATGTAATGGATGAAATGTGTTTGGTCCAAAATGGATGAAATCTTGATCAGTGGTTTATTTTTAATGAATTTTTGTTTGTAGCCAAAGTGATGATCATCTATAGGAAGATGTAAGGAAAAGTGGTGATCCTCCCTAGGAAAATTTAGCCAAATCTGGTTATAAGCCAGAAATAAAGTACAAATCTTTAATAGTCCTGTATTTTTGGCTACACAATGAAGACGAAGTATATGAATCTGGCAACTTTTAACCTTTTCTTTTTCTCACTTCTCGAAATTGAATACCTCAAAAATCACTTTTGTTTTTTTGGCATTTTGAATTTCACTTTTTGGCGAAATTTCTCTGGTAAAAAAAAAACACTGAGACTCTGGGATTGATGAATTTTGTGTAGGGTTTTGTTGTGGTGGAAAAGGTTAGAGTGGGTGGTAACTTGCAATGATACAAAATCCCAATTGTTCCACACGAACTAGGAGTAATTTGACAAGATTATGGCAATATAACAGACATTTAGGGTTTGCAATTTTCTGTTGGTTGCGTGTTTATCTATCTACTACGTATGTGATAGCCATTGGGAGGACCTGGTTGAACGGTGGGTGGCCAGGAGCCCCATCAAACCAATGGGCATTATTGGGTGATGTAATTTGCACTTGGAAGATATTCCGCTAGGCCCAAAAATTAGGGTAGTAGACAAGCAGGCCTTCCCCAGTGTAAAGCACAAAAGATTTTTTTTATTCAAATTACGAAGGTGTACATGTAATCAACGGAAGGCTCCTTCCTTCAACTGACAAACAAATCTTCCTTATTGGAAGATGCAGAAACTTGGCATCAAATTCAACCTGCCAAAGCAAAAACATAATTATTTTTAAAAAAAACACAACCCTTATTTGCGGAGGTAAAAATTGTGGACGTGTCCATCAATGTTCCGTAACGCCATTGTCAAGAAATGATTCCGATGTCCGGATTTTGAAACTGGTAAGGACTATAAGGACCATCAGAACACGAAAGAGCAAGTATTATGTGGCCCTCGTGCCGTCCAAAACTCCCACCACAAATGTGGACTCGAGTTCAAAAGCACACACAACAACATTGGTACACGATACCTACCACTCCTCAACTGGTTGGTCACATTTTGTGAGAGTTTGTTTTTAGGGTACCCCTCCTTCTTTTGTAGCCTCGGGCGGGGCGGGGCGGGGCGGGGTGGGCCATGCCATCTGGTCCATTACTTGGTTTCCTTGTAGACTATTGGAGACAAATATTGAATACTCATGGATGTCTCAAATGAACAACAAATTAGTTGATTATGGATGTATTTCATCCAATTTAGATGAGAGGCGCATACCAAATTAACACCAAATTCATGACAATAACCAAAATTTGTTGGTCTATGTTGATTTTGGAAACACTTATATTGACAAATGTAAATTTTTCTATAGTTTAAATATATAGTTTTTTCTATAGGTATCGGTCCATGTGATGACACCCCTAGTTTGCTCAAGATATGAACTGAGGAGTCTGCCTCCCCACTCCTCAACATAAGTAGGGTAGAAATGCTTATCACCAAACACTTAAAGAGATTGGAGCTTTCTAGCATCTTGGGTGTTCTTCTTCTGGTCTTGATATACAAAACAAAATTGTGCTCCATCTAGCAATGCACCTCTTGCCAGTTGAATCCTTCAATTTGGTAAAGAAACAAAAAAATTATGATTTTTCTAAATAAAAAACCTCTTTTCTTTGGATACAAATCTTATCAAACATTAAAACCATTGACGAACAAACACATGCACACCTATGGATGGGCAATGTGAACTTGACTCATGTCAAGTTCTCACTTATAACCAAACTGGATGAATGCTAAAAACATTCAATTTCTCATTCAAAATGGTTCCTCATACACCAATGGCTATGATCAAAAGTTGAAAAAATTGTTTTCAATCTACAATCTTAGGAATGCAATAGTTTACTAACCCTAACTGGAGGCATTGTCACTTTACAAGCTCAAGGGTTTGGAATGTGGTGTCTTCTTTTCACTTTCAACCTTTCCAAAGCTCTCTTTCTTCCAAGCTCTAGAGGGTTGTTTCAATTCTAAGCTTTGGAGAACTATCCAAAAACCTCTTCATGTCCCTCTTTGTGACCTCATTTTAGAAGCATTTTTGGGTGGTATTGTATTATAGCCTTGTGTCGTTTTGTAGGAGGAGCAACAACAATAGCACGTGGAGCAACAACAACAATGTGTGTGATGTTGCGTGCAAGAAGACACCAACGTGCATGTGTGCCGGAAAACACCAATGTTGTGCGGTGATCCTCCTTTGATCCTCCTTCATACGAAAATACACCAATGTGATGTTACACCAACGCGTGTGTGTGTGGGAAGACAATAGTGTGGGGTGGTGATCCTTCGAACGATGATCCTCCTTCGAGGTTTTATTTTGATAAACGATCCTCCTTTGAGCAGTGATCATGTGTGTGTGTGTGTTTACCCTATTTCATAACCTTTGTGTGTGTGTGTGCATGCACATGTGTTTTGCCCTGTTTCACAACCTATTTATGTGCGTATCCTGCCCTATTTCTAGCAAAACTTGAATGTGTGTGATGTGCCTTGCCCTATTTCCAACCTTGTTTCTAGCCTCGTGTGTCCTGCCCTGTTTCCAGCCTTCCCAAAACTTGTTGTGTGTTGCCTTGTTTCCAAAATTGTTGCCTCCTAATCCTCTTGCTGTTGTGATCCCTTCTTCCAAACACTTGCTATGATCGTCAAAAACTTAAAGATTGGTTGATGCATTCATGGCAATAAGCTCAGGCTTTTCATGTTCTCTTACAAGTGGTTGCTACTCTCTTGGTTGTTGCCTTCCTACCTAAGCTTTTTGTTCTCTTCATTGTTGTTGTTACATTCCTATAGGAAGTTCATGCTCTCCTAAAAGAGTTGGTTGCTGCATTCTTGTTGCAACACATCTCCTACCCAACATTCAAGCTTTTGCCTTTGCTTTAACGTCTTTTAACTCTTGTGTTGTATTGCCAAAATTCAAATTGTTAGAAAGAAGCACCTGGGTTAGCACATTAATTGTAATCTGTCTATGCAATCTATTTCCTGCTTCCTTCACATTTGCATGAGAACATGCATTATTAAATATTGTTCATTTTTGTTTGTCAACTTGCATTTGGATCCTCATAATATTTTCATTTATTGTTATAATTGTTCATTGTGTGGTCCTGGTTTCCTTCCCCTGCCTTTTGATTACCCTTTCTTTGTCTACTACTTTTTTTTGCATAGCTTTTTTACGTGGAATGCCCAAGTATTGGTATGATGTAACAACAAGAGATTTGGAGTAGTCTAGTAATGGTTTTGTCTCTCTTGTTCTCCTTATAAGCAAGCTTAGTAACAATAACATGTTGGTAATAGGGAGCACTTGCAAAGTTCGGTCTATTGCATTTTGGACTTCAATTGGTTTAGCTGTTAGTTCTTGGGCAAAGTTGGCTTTAGCTTTTGGTTCTTGGGCAAGGTTGGCTTCAATTGCTAGTTCTTGGATAGGGTTAACAAGGTAAACAACTTCAGTTTCCCTGTTAGTTTCATTTGACATGTGTATACCTGTTGTGGCATGTTCATATCTAAGTTTATGGACATAGTATCGTGTTGTTGACTACACATGATCATCTTGGGTAGATTAATTTTCATTTTGCAAAGTTGTAGCAATGTTGATTAATTCTATTGCAACTTTATCTTTATCCCATTGGTTGCGATCTACTGTTCTTTCTAATTGTCCATCTTCATCATTTGATATGTCCAACTCTGATTCTATTGTATACAATTCGCTGGGTTTGTTTCAATTATCCATTGCCCTAGGGTTTAAAGGCCATATCCTTGTGGTTTTGAACCCTACTTTGATGTTTTGCTTGAATAATGACTAATTGAATGCTCTATTCGCCCAACTTGCTACTGTAACCTTGTTTGGCTCTTTATGGTTGTTCTTAAACATGCTCTCATTTATTTCCTTTCTAAAAACAAACTTGAATGGCCTAAAGTAGCTAACATCCAAAGGTTGTAGACCATGGGAAGTGTGGGATGGAAAGGAAAACATATCTAGCTTTGCTTCATATGCTTGTTTGATTACTTTAAAGTAACATGTGATCCATGTCTGTTTAGAATTAGAAGGTGCCTATTTTATTGAAATAGACCTCTTGGTACTGATCAAATAAAGAAAGAAAGAAATTGCTCAAACAAATAACATGTCATCCATATTTTTTTCTGGATTGCCATACAAGATCCTGGCTTACATTGTTGAATGCAATATTTTTTAATCTTTTCACCTTTGAAAATGTAAAAGCCATGAAAGACATCTTCAATTACATTTATTACACAATTTACTGTCATCCATTCCCTTGATTTTGGTATTGTGTTGTAGACTTGTTGTGATCCCCTTCTTGCAAACACTCATGCACCAAATTGCCTACCAACTTGAATACAAATTTCATCACAATTCCATATGTGGTCTAGAAGATAATTGTGTTTGTTGTATAGTGATTGTAGATTTTCACAAAAAGAATTGTAGGCAGCTGGGGTTAGTCTTGTGCCTTGAAAACATCCAATCCTTCTACTAGGCGAATGGATATTTCAGGGTGCCTTTGTTTAAACCAGAACCACCATGAGTATCTAGGGATGCCATTCTTAAATGGTGTTGCATGGGTCTATGTTAATTTTGCCACTTTGAGTTTCAACTAATGTAAGGAGATTGATAGGTTGCATTTTTGCATGCCAAATACACATTCAATGACTACTACTTCGTCATTAGTTAATAAGATTCTAGGTGGGCCACGTTTTCTTGAGGTAGTTTTGCTGGTGAAATGGTTTGATAGGCTCGTCAAAGGTATGTTCCAATACGGACTTACCTTTTTCAAGGATGTACACCCTCTTTCAATTACATCCATGGCCTCTTCTAAGTCTTTAGTTCTCCAATTGCTTCTTGGACTAGTTAATTGCCTAATAACCTTTGCTGACTTCTATCGTGGTTGTGATTCAAGTTCAGGAAGCACGATTTTTTTTGTTAGGTGCTAGTTGATCCAACATGTTGATCTCCTCCTTTGTGGTACATTGAAGTTCATGGCTAGTTGGAACCCCTAGGACGAAGCCTCCACCAAACTAGAAGTTCTCGTGCATTACCAACAAGACGTATGTTTCCATTTTTCTTGAAATTAAATCATGAATACATAAACTTAGTTAGTTCAAGGTAAATAACTTGTGCATATTGTTATTTGTTTCCAGCATCTGAAATGAAATGGAACCAATTTTCAAAATCTTACCAAACCAAGTTTTCATCTCTGGTTTTTATGTAGGTAGTTGGAATGAATATTTGGCTACACAACTTTGCTACTGCCCACTGCTTGTGATTTTCCTTTCTCCTTTGAACCAAAGGATTTTTCACATATTTAACAACCCAATGATAATATATATGCTTGTTAAATTTTTCGATGTAAACTTTATCTATATATAAAAATATGGCCTCATCAAATGTAGTATTTTTTTCTAAATCTGCAATTTCTTCTTTTGCTTTCACTAAATGAAACACAACTTTGTTGGCTTTAGTCTCCTTCTCTACTTTTACTTCTTGAATTGTTGTTTTGTTAGAACTAGTTTGCTCTCCATACAACAAAGACCTTAACCCTATAGCACTAGGAACTAGAAGCTCAAAAAAACTTTGTAATACTTGCTCAACACATTTTGGAATTTTGGACATGCTTTCTCTTGATAGTGAAAACCCAAAGTACACAATGCTAATATATTTAGATAATCTTTAAATATCATGTGTGCAACTTTTGATGAGAAAGTTTAACAAATTACAAGGGGTTGGGTATCCAAAGTAGGGGGTGGGCTTCTCTTGTCACACAATTAAAAAATCCTTACTCCATAATGAATTACACATATTTACAAGTTTGACCTAGATTAGTCCTTTCACCAAACACTTATTAATCCCAACACCCACAATAATCTAAAAATGTTTACACACCCTTCCCTATAATTAAGGTGCCCACATTTGTATATTGAACATTGTAAACCCCAATCTTGAACATAAGAGCACTTATTTCCAAACACTTACCAACCCATCTTTGTATCCCCATTGATTATGTGTGTTCATGGGGATGGACATGACAAAAGTCCTCACCCCCACAACCAACAACCCTAATTTATAAAAAATGTAATATTTGGTTAAAATCGAATGGGATCATGCCCATGACCAAACTTTTGTTCACTATCCATGGACAATTAAATGGAAAGACCACACACTATTTTCCTTTTACCAATCATTTGGTGTTAGGGTAAAAGATGTACATACATATATGTGAATACTTTAATTTGTCATAGGGTTGGTAGTGCTCAAAATGTGTGTTTGGTAATAGGTGGGCATTTGGTGATACGCACTTCTACCCTAAAGGGGTTATAACTTATAACTTATGGCAAGTGTGGTGATAACCATGTGGTAAGAATGTACAGAAATAATTTCAAATCAGTGTGCAAAATTCACCTTGCGTGTAATTGGAACTCCTCTACTTTAACTAAGTGGAGAGGGCGTGGAGGCTATTGTGTAGCACGCCTAAATGGGAATGAATTAAAAAGGACCCAAAAAAAACCCAAAAAAAAGTGATTTTCAAGGTATTGAAAAACCCTACCAGACATAAATAATAATAATTTGTTTTTCCTACCAACAACTAACCTTCTAGTGGTAGGAAAAAACACCACTTTTTCCTAAACCCTAAACCCCTTTTTCCTACCTAGGTATTTAGAAAACACCATACTAACTAACTGGCTTGGATGTCATGACTAGGAGAAACCATCTTCTAGCTGCTGGCTTGTCATCCACTGCCATTGTGATTCATGGCAACTCATGGCATTTTTTTTTGGGCTTTTCAGCTGACTCACTGGGAGAGATGTGGAGGATGGAAATTATAATTAATGCAAAAAATGAATGAATGAATGAATGAATGAATGCCACAAAAATAAAAAAGTTGTAAGAGAAAAAAAAGAAAAAAGACGAGAAGTTATGACTACTAAACAAGCCATTTTTCTACAACTTACAAAAACAACTTCGTTTACAGCTTGACTGGTTCCAATAGAAATAGCCAGCTTTTGATAAAAGGGATGCAGGATGGGGCTCAAGAGCTTGGCTGGCTGGCTATTGTGGCAGTAATGCCAGGTCTACAATGTCTTTCAGGGAAATATGGCAAGTGGGTAAGGCAGGCATGGGTTATATATATATAGGCCACCCACTTGGACAAATAATGAGCCTCCAACAAGCCAGCCAAACACTTCAACAACAAAATATGGTTTTTCATATTGCAGTAGACTGTGGCTCAAGACACATGTGTGAGGTAAACTTTGTGGTTTCATTCATGTCGACGCCAAAAAAAAAAAAAAAAAAAAAAGATTTGATGTCTACCCTAGTTTGACATTGTTGTATTATGTGCCACAAATGAACTATTGGGTCCCCCATTGTTGGCTTTGCCTCCACCCTTTAAGCTCTCCCCAATGCTTATTATGTATGCCAAATGGTGTGTGGTACCTCACTTTGGGGGGGGGGGGGATCTTTTTTGGCAAGTTGTTTTTTCATTGCTTCTTGGGATTGTTGGTTTTGAATATGGTAGCTAATAGTCCTTGCGTGGTGTCCTAGCATTCTTCATTTAAGTTGCATGTTGCAAGTTTTGTCCTGCATAAAGGTCCTAATTAGACGAGCCACCATATGAGGAGGAGAGGATAGGAGAGTGGGAGGGAATCCATAGCTTTCATGGTGGCCACATGTTGATTGTTCTTTTTGGGCAACTAAGGGGGAGAGGCACACATGGTGGATGGATCATGCAATCAATTATTTCTCCAAACAAATGACTTTAAATTCACTGAAAAAAAATGTCATCAAGGGATTTAGGGTTTGATTAGGTTGGATTGGATTCACTACACCTTGGGAAGGGCTGCACAGTGTAGAGTCCTTGTTGCAATTAAGTTAAGCATTCAGTTCAGTTTGTGGGAACTTGACCTCCCCTCCTCCTTGGTCCATGGCTCCACAAACATAATTTATTATTTGACATTTTTGGTTATTAAATACACCTTTCTTGGTCTGTTAATTGGGGGTCATAACGGCTCGCATATGCTAGAAACAGATGTGAGGCCAAACTCCCTGCAGGAATACTCCCCTGGCCAAAGAGATACATATATAAAGTCGGTGGGCTAAAGGGCTATGTAAGTAGCTGAGTGCGGAGCATGATTCATTCATGAGGTGCTCATGAGGGGAACATGCTAAGTTGGTAGTTGGGTAGGCCTGAATGGTAGTGAGTAGAGTTTCTTTGCTGAAAAGGAGAGTAATTGTTTGAATGGAAGACAACTTCCATTATAGTAGATTTGAAGGGATGATGAAGAGGTGCCTACTTGGAATGCATTGCACCTGGAGTGAACTTTTTCAAGACAAAACCTAGTCTTGACATATTAATTACAAGGTGGCAAGCAATCGATCCTTCAAAAAATTACAAATGATGAAACCTTGCCAAACTTTACAAAATAAAAGGCACCCATCCCCCAGGGAAAAGGGAGGAACAAGAAGGGAGGATCGATGTCCAAGAAAGGGTCAGCAGCCAAGAGTGCAAATGCACACAATCTGGGGTCCCAATAGAAAGCTACAGGTATCCATCATCAAAGGCCCCATTCTTTCATGAAAATAGCTGGTTCTTAGAAGTTTTGAAAAATAATTGGAACTGGTGGTTGTTTGATTTTAGAATAGTTAAACAACGACAAGCAAACAGTTATTTAAAAATGAAAAGAATTGGACAACACTAGTTCAAATCCCATTCACTAAGACAAGAAATCGATGAAATTGGAGCTCTGGCAATGTAAGGCTTTTACTGCAAAATGGTTTCTGAAAGAATTGTTTTTGTGGTTGGAACTCAGTTGAGATTGAGTTCTGTGCATGGTTTTCATATGTGTGACTTCGTTACTTTCAATAGTGTTGATCTACTAGCCGATGACTCCATAGGTTCCTAGTAAGTCATAGTAGGCTAGGTACCCAACACAAGCATGAATTTTATGAAGTAATATATACTGTGAAATCATAAATTGTGTGCTTGAAATTGCTGATCTTCCAAGGAGCAAAATTGGAATCCAGAACAAACTAGAATATAAGTGCACAGTTTTACTTTCTCTCCCCAATCTGAACCCATTGTGATTGCACCTATTGTCCACTCTAGTCAGAGTTTAGAAAGCTGAGCGAGCTGCTTCTGGGTCATGCACCAGTGTGGTTGTGGACTTCTAGCCTGGCCATTTTCAAGTTCACATGTGAGGAGAGGTAAGCCATGTTCAGCCAGCCAGCATGTTCAAGGTATCAAAGCATAGTTTGTTCTGTTCCAACAACCATTGTTGTTACATCAGTCCAGTTATCATAGTACAAAAACAAAGTATCATGCTGAATCTTCGTGCAGATCTGGCTCTTCTTTTGTGGGGGTGTAAAGTGAAAATTTTGGTTTTGATTTATCAAACATGCGAGAGCTTGTTGAACAACCAGCCACCAAGTAAGTTTATATACCTTGGGAGAAGCCCACGTCTCTTGATTGGGGTTCATCAGCATTGACTCAAAGACTGCACCTGGAGACACCCATGTCTTTGTTATATTCAATTAAATTAGGTTGGGTGGTGTCCCACTCAAGATTTACATCCCCAAGCAAATAAACAAAAATCTCTTTTTAATAATGTTTTTGTTGTCGATCTATAGATGTAAACTATAAACATGCATGGGATTCGGACGGAGAACACATTAACACACACCAGCACAACACTTGATGGAACCTTCAATTTGGACCATGTTCTAAAGAACCTTAATTGCCTTCCAAGAGACATACTTTGCCCTCCGTTTGGAATTCCAACTTTGTTCTTTAGCTCTCTTCCTCACCATTCCCCATGGTCCTTGCCACTCCTCTCTTGATAGGCAATGGTCAGCCCTGTTTTAGTAAAGCACTGCTGTTACTTGGAAGTTGATCTGTGAATTACATTGTGCTCAATGAGAAGCAACTTTTAAATGTAAATGTGTTGGGATTAACTTACTTAAAAAACATGGGAATCAAGTGGGGGTTTTGTTTTCCTCCCCAATTTTGTGATGTAGCCACAGTGACAACCATCCACAAGAGGAAAGAGCCAAATTCAGTTACAGGTCAGAGAGGACAGTAGACATTTTCTAGAATCTTGCAACAATAATTTTTAAAAAAAAAAGGGTGTCACCTAGATGCAAAATTTTGCACAAAAAAAAATTGGCTGACGAGAATTGATGTTCAAAGAACTGTGGTCTAAACAACATTATGAATTTTTGAAGAAAATTTTATTCAAAGTTACAAAGGGACAAGAAGAACATATCGAATAGCAAATTGTAACGATTAAGTGGAGTGGTGGGTGAGTACTACTACTGCAAATTGTGTGTACTCACTTACTAATTCATCCAAATAAAATATTCATTGTTGGACATCAAAGCTACTTACAAACGACAGTATCATTTGTTGTCACTAAAACTGAGGCGTAACAGAAACACATGACTCTTTGTCAGTTAGCCTGAGTTTAACAACCCAGTAAAACTGATATCAAAAAAGCAAAGTATCATCTGCAGCTGCTTTTAACATTCCCATGGCCTGTAAAGTTGTATTAGGTATGTAAAAAAAACACCATTTGCAGCTTTGGAAAAAAGATTTGATGTCGTCCAGGTCTTTTGCAGCAATTTAGCCGAGGAGTCTACCTAAACATCAGTTTCATTATTTTAGCTTCCATTATGTGATTCTAGTAGCCTCTCTCAGTATGAATTCAGGCACCGAATTCAGGCAGGCTTGAGAGCTCTGGCTTTTTAGTCAGCAATATGGGCCAAACCAATTGTTGATATGGTTTAGTGGGGGAACTACTACTGGTGGTACTTTTGTCTGAAATATCATGGTTTTGATCAATGTAAGGTTGTGGGCTGAACTGTGTAAGCATGTGTAAGATCCATCTACCAAACCAACTTTACACACACACACACACACACAGAGCTCTGGCCCCTACACTCAACTCATCCATCAGTGCAGACCTCTTGACTATTGACCCAGGTACTCGCCCTCCTGTCTTGAGTGCACTACCATTTGTACACCACCCTTGTGTGGGCCTTTATGTTAGCATTTTGGAATGCAAATTCTGCTACATTTTCAAGGGTATTTTGCATTAGGTTTTTAAACTAGGTAATGTATAGAGTATTGCTGATTCTGGCATCTATCATGCCCAAAGTGAGCCCATTTAACTAGATAATGTGTTGGGTGCTATTGATTCTAGCACCCATCCTGCCCATGAGCAAAGCCCTAATGGGTTCACCTGAGCCTTTGGGTATGATAGGTGCTGGAATTGACAATACTTGGCCAGTCATCTAATGTTAAAGGGCAAGTGAATTGCTAGGAGAACTCATAGGAATGTTATAGAACCTACACATTGCAGTATTGGCATAACAAGGTTGGGAGGGTGGGGAGAGGGGAGTTAGACTCAGCCTCCAAATCACACCAAAATAGAGCGTGAATAGACTTCTCATACCTCTAAAGTAGGAGTTTTCATCTTTAATTGGGCTTATGAATGAATCACATGGATATATTATCACATTTGTGCCCCTTCATCTAGCAATGTTCTATTTGACTATCATGTCCTCAACTTATGAGATAGAAGTGTGTGAAAGCTCTTTATTCTATATGCAAATTCACTCTTGCAAAACCTCTCAAACATTCTTCCATGTGCTCATAGAATTTTGCATTTGCAAGTCGTAATATATGGGTGACAACATCCCCCCCCCCCCCAA
>Ga0209611_10011539_pt1 | contig 12683 bp, 13 predicted proteins | sample S1TSphgellanicum_3_FD_187693 | JGI IMG/M metagenome (GOLD analysis project Ga0209611, IMG submission 187693) | Host-associated microbial communities from peat moss isolated from Minnesota, USA - S1T2_Fc - Sphagnum magellanicum MG (SPAdes) (version 2) | ecosystem: Host-associated > Plants > Peat...
GGGGGGGGGGGACACTAGTAAAAAGAAAAAGAAAATAAATGAGTAAAAAAATATAGGGTGTAATATATTGGTTGTTACGTAAAAATTATAAGTTAATTAGTTTTTAAATAGGGGGCATTTCATTCAAATATTCAATTTAATTATAATACTGAGTATGTAATAATCTGAAAGAATAAATTATAATTAATATAAGGTGGCTTTAATATGTCTATATTTGAAAAATAGATAATAATAAGGTGATAAGAATAGGTTGGACAATTATCTAATACCCCCCTTAAAAATGGTCATTTGATGCACATAGATCCCAAATTTTACACCAAGTGTCCCCCTCCCCTCCCCTCCCTAGTCATAAACACATATGAACACATCACATCAATGAATGAATTTAAATTATGAAAAAGGTCAAAAGAATAAGAAGATTTTTCAAGTGGAAGTTAGAACCATGAAAGGGGAAATTTTTGAAAAAGAAGAAAATCAAAGAGAAAAAAACCCAAGCAAGGGAGAGAGGGCGAGAAGGGAAGGTTGAAGGATAAGATTTTAAAAATCTTGTCCAATAATGTGTTTTACCCATGTTTCATAATTTAACTTTGATTTAGAATTTCCCACCACAAGTTATGTTTATCATTTCAAATTTATATGAAGTAATTAGCCCTAGGATAGTTTACCCAACTAAGAATTTATTTATTTTTTGGTTCAACAACTTGGGTCCTTATTTTGCACATTTTATTTCAAGTCGTATTACTTATTTGTTTAACACATACTCCCAATTAGTAAAATTATGAAGCAAGCTTCTTAATCACAAGATTTTCCTTACTACCATAATCCTTCATTAATTTAAATTTTTTTGCTTAAATTCCATCAAATTTAAAGCAATCCATTTTATTTTAATTTTGCTACTATTGTCCATGTTAAGCCAATGCAATATATAAATGTTCTTTTGGGATAAATGTCCAATCATGTACACCATAAACCATTGGTTTTATAATGTTAAGAATATTATCTTTGAATCCAAACTTACCATCTCTCTTGAAATAATTAACATACTTAATTCTAACCTCATAAAAGTTAAATTCTAATGTTAAAATTCCCATCATCTATAATTCAACCCCTTTGCATCATGCAAGTGTATTTGAAAGGCTTGAATCAACTAAGTCTATACATTATTCCTTAACTTAAAACACTAATTATAAAACTTAAAATATCAACCTTCCTTAAAATTTGTTATTCTAATGATGTTATATAGATGAAGTAGACAATATATTTGGCATCCCATATTCAAAATGAGTTAATTAGGTCTTGCAAGTATGGAGAATTATAGGTTAGGAAAGTAGAAATTTAACTATTGCTATTACAACCTTTTGACAATTGATGTTGGCCTCACATAAACCATGACATGCTAAAATGTGTTGTCATTATTTATCATGCATGTCTCTTTTGCCAATGGATTGTGTTGATGCAATCCTTGATGACATTGTTGGATGTAAAATATCCTATTATTAAAAGTTTCTAAATAATGTTTGAAGGTTGCTTCACCAACTATTGGGCATCCATCACTTCCTAGTCACTAGACCATGGACCATGGTTTTTTCCACTTGTTAGAGGGCATTATCAACCATCTATCACATAAATGATATGGCTAATACATTGTTGATATTATTCATCATATTTTACAATTCTTGAGAATATGTTATGAAGGAAGGAAATCCAAATGATTTGAAAATAAAATTCAATTATCTAGAATGAATGAATATTGTTCTAGAATTAAACAAAAAATCCTAGGAAAATGTCACCAACAAGGAGTTTTGACTATGATTTTGTAATATAAAGTTTGAAAAAAAATGTGTTTATGGATCCACTTTATACTTCCAATCTTCTAATCACTATCAATGGAACATTCTTATGTTTAAGCCTTTTCAATGTTTGTTTTAAATGTGATATTATACTTAGAAACCATTATCCTTAAAATTTTGAGATGTAATTGGTGCAACAATTTTCATTATGGAATCTAAAGGTGCTCAACTTCCAAGGTTTGAGCCTTTGACACTCCCATTAAAAATTATCATATGAAAGTTAACCCCCTTAAAGACAATATGGTATTTCCATTCATTTTAATGAATATATTCAAAATGTATATTGACCAACAACTAAAACATGATAATTCCTATAAACATTATTTAGAAAATTAATAAATCTAAATATATGGGAAATAGGTTTAACCTAGCCTTGTAAATATTAAGATACAATTTTACATTTCATTCTAAAAGTAAGAATGTCCAACTTTTTAAACGAATAATTAACACACGGTTAAAGTAAAAGGTCCTTGATGGTTTATAGTACTAAAATGGTTTTAAGAAGACAATAGTGGTGTCTATAAGGCTCGTAACTATGTTTTTGTATGTTTTTCACATGTCCATAACAATAGGTAAGCAAGGTAGGCTAAACAAAATAATATACATCATAAATTACACTTTTGGAATTCTCCAAAAGTGGTGCCAACACCTCTCCCATATGTTTTTCATATAATGAATCAAGGTTGTAGATTAGTATAAAAAACATTCATAAAGACTCAAAAGAGTGGAATCCAGCAACCACCATTCATTAATATAATACTACAAGCCAACAACCTTTGTCACAAGTTCCTTAGTTTTTTGTTTCATGCTCCTTAATTTTGAGTTCCTTCCATTTTGAAATTGATTTATGCTTTTGAAAATAAAATACAGTGAGGTTTTAATTGCTTCAAAAAAATAATAAAAGTTAGGGTGGTGACTTGTTTTTGTGCATACACCATTGGATAAGTTGTTCAATGACTTTCTCATTCATTCAAGCACCATACCAAAGTTGTTAATAGTAATTCAACAACTTTCTTTGAAAGAAAAAATAGATGTGATATTAAGGTTTTTAATTTGTTTTGAATGTTTGCATGATAGCAATAACATGCAAGTTGGGCCATTGATGCCTAGTAAACCCTTCTCCAATTAATTTGTTATTTAATGGTTTTATTAGGATGGGTCTAAGTAAGGTTCCAGCCTTTTGCAAACGTTTAAACAATCTAGACCTAAAGGAAAAACTCACATATGATAAAGCTTTCATCAAACCTTTTTTAATGTACTAACCCAAATTGTTGGTTATAATAATCTATATTCTGTTGGTTTTAAAAATACCATTTATCTAAAAATTGTTGAATCCATTATTTATAGTTTGTTGGTTTTTCACAATTTTAACATTTTAAAAGTTGTTTGCATGAATGGTTATGTTCATATTTAAATGCTTTAACATTTTGGATTTGATTACAAACAAGATGACTGGATTTAAACACATCAATTTGTGATGAGGTTTGTTTGGTTTGTTATGATGATTTCTTTGATTTCTTGATCTTGCTAGTTTAATATACAAATCTTATTAAACAAAAGTGAATATTTTTCAATAGGTTTGATAACAATAAGCTCTCTCACCATCTTTTTGGATTTATAGACCTCCTAATCACTCTTTAACCTTTTCTGACTATCTTTTACCTTTTTTGGATTTGTAAACATGTTTAACCTTCTCTAACCTTTAGTCTCCCTTTTTTTTAATTTGCACAAACCCTTACAAATCTCCTAAACCTTCTTTTATTCCTAGCTTTTGTAGTCTCAATTTAGGTTTTTACCTTTGATTGTGTTTGAAATGATTGAATGGTCCTAAATTGTGTACCAACACTATAAGTGACAATACTTAAAATCAAACTTTTATGAAGAGACATTCAAGGATAGATTGCAAGATACATTGAAGGAGTTAAAAATCAACATGACAAATGAAGAAGGTGCAAATGGGGTAGTGTTGCAAAACAATGATGTGTTAACATTATTGAAAATCACAAAGGGACATGTAACATGGAATGTGTTCAAAATGTGATAATCATTCCTATTGTAACAATACAACAATTCCATCACATGTTTCATCTCTTAATGTTAACCTTACTTCTATGTTCAATGAAATGTTAAAACATTCATTAATATCTATTATTACATTGACACCAAACTTTGCATCTACACCAAGGGAGAAGATGTTAACAAAGGTCAAAATATTGTAATCATATTCTCATAACTTCACAACTATTGTTAACAAGATGGAGGCTAGTGTGAACAACTAAAAAAAATTGTTAAAAGAGAAGGTAAATGTTACTGTAGTGAAGAACTCATTTACACATGCAATTTGAGGTTAACTAGAAAATGCATGGAATGATTTTAGATCTAGAGTTTAAACCAAAAATAAAGAGTTGTTAGATTTACAATTAGTATTCATCATCCCAATCATGGTCTATTGAGTTATTTAGGTGGTTATTAATGACTTCAAATTTGAAATCTTGATAATGTATGTGTAGAAAGTTAGTTAATAGAACAACTACCCTAAATAAATAATTGTATTTTGATTTTGTGGAATCACATCATTTCATGAACCTTCTCCATTTGTGTTTGAAACCTCCAATGCCCTATTCCGCCTTAAACCTATAACATGCATGCATTTTATTGTTGACCCTAATTTCATCCACATCTATAACAAGGGCTAACTCATATTTCCCAATGTGACACATCACAAACATATTATCATTCATGTACTTAGGTTTTCCAATAGGGTCAAATGACAATGTGTTTTGTTTTGAAAAATAATCACACTTTCAAATCATATCAAAATATGTTAATTATTGTAAGGTTTAATGTGATAATTTTTTTAAAAAAATTTAAACTTTGAAATGTATTTTGAGTTTTTGAGTTTTAAAAATTCCATAACTTTTTAATGGTGAGTGTTTTTTGAGCGTGAGTAGTAGGTTATTATCATTTCAATTTTTGTCCCATCAAAATGTTTTCATTAAAAAAGTCCTTAGTTTAGTCCTTTACAAGATTGATTATTTAAAGAAGAATTGTTGTTGAAGTTCAAAAGTTCTTTAATAAAAAAAAATCCAAAATTAAATTAAATACATTTTTAATTTGAATTCTTTAACAATCCTCCTTTTTTTTAGCACAACTTCCCATAATTAACATGAAATTAAAATGATAATATATAAATATATGTAACAAAGTTCAAAAAAATTGATGGTCGTTCAACATGTTTTATGGCTCATTTGATTATGATTGCACCCAACATATATTTGAGACACTTGTTCATGTATACAAAAAACTAATGCCAATTTTTATAAAGTCTTAGATTGGTGTAAGGTAGTCATGCTGAGGAATGACCTTGGAATATTCAATATCCAAATAAATGGATGAACCACATTGATCCAACACTATGTTGTTTTAAGGTTTATAAATTTTGATAAAAATCTCATTAATGAATCCATCATAATCCTAAAATTAAGGAACATGCATTGCTAATAGGTAGATTGTTCTTCAATAGCACATTGTTGAATTTTTTTGAACAATGAAAAACTTACTGCAAGAAGTAATAAATTTGCCATCATCATTAAGTGCAATTTTGTTCCATTTCCATAATAAAGTGTCATACATGTTGTTCCATTTCCACAATAAAGTGTCATACATGGTGACATTATCACAATCTAACTAAAGAATCAAATTAAATAAATGTTGCTCTGAGGTCATTTTAAATAATTACTTCAAAATGTGGTGGCATTCACCTATGGACCTAGTGTGTTTAATGATAGGAAAGACCACTAGTATAAAAACTTTTGAAACCACTTGTAAACCTCATGTGCCTAATGATAGTAGGGACCATTAACTACATGAACTACTCAAACTCTCCCAAAATGAAATTGGTGAAGGTCATGAACAAACTTGACATAGTTTACATTATGGCCAAAACATCCCACACACCTACATTCAGGTCCATCAACTATTTACCATCCCCTCTCCAACTTTGTAAAAATAAAAATATTACCATTCGTTGACAACATCTATGATATTCCCTTTACATCAAATAATGTCTTGTTGTTACTTGAGGAGGAATTTGAATCATCCCTTGACAAACCATGATCATAGCTCATAGATGAAGCCATATTTCTCAAGTGAAATGAGATTGAAAAAATGAAAAAAAGGTGAAAAAAGCTTTCACTAATATCACCCCATCCTTACACCCCTATAGTGCAATTTCCTTTTTAAAACAATAAAAATTTGATATTTAACAATTAATGGCACTTTACTTCCCCCCAAAAAATGAAAATTATTCCATGAGGGCATTATCCCTGTCATTGAGGGAAAAAAGTATAAGGACATAATAGCCAACAAGTAACCTATAGAACATGTACTAGATAGAACCAGTAGTTTGATAGGTAGTTAAGCAAGGTGTTTATTTTTTGAAATTTTGGATTATTAGTCTAGGTGCTAGTTAATGACTATTTATAATGGTCAATTATGACTATTGTATTTTGAATTGGTTAGTATAAGACTAGGAGTATAGACTTGTTGAGGGACTTTTGGATCTCATACATAATTATGTGTTTCATTTTTCAATTATGGAACATGGATCATACTTCTTTTAGCCTATTTTTTTCAAGTTTGAGCAATTTATGTACATGTTAATTAGGAATTTATAGTAGTTTAAGTCATAGTTTGTGTGTCATGTACCCGTTGTTGTTTTAGGAACTTGTTGAAAAATCCAAAGGTGAATTAACCTTAATGGGAATATAAAAACCTTGTTAACATTTGGCGATCACATAATGCATTGGAATTCAAAAGCAGTCATGCTTAAAAATTTTGGTTAAAGTTAATAGTTTAATAGATTAGGTTTGAAAAACAATCATGCTTCAAATTTTAATTTGTTACATGTTTGCTTATTTTGTGTAAATTTTAGGATTCAAGTTTTTGATCTTGATTTAGTTTGGAAACCTTAGGAATAGGGTGAGGTTAATGTAAATTTTTTGAAGATAGATAGGCGCCCAATTTATGAAAGAAGTTTTACACAAACTTTTGACTATTGAGAGGGGTTGTTTTGAAAAAATAAATTTATTGTTCAAAAATAATGCAAAGGTTTTCCTAAAACTTGTTGATTTCAAAAAATGTCAAGAGTAGTTATTAAAAGTTTTAAAAAACAATTAGAATAGGTTAGACATCAACCTATTCAAAAACATGCACAAGAACAAGATGAACAATAAATGCAACCTATGGGAAATGAACTTGTGAATGCACCAAACACCGATGCAACACAGAGGGGAGAAGTCAATGAACATCAAAATGTAGCAGAAGCGGTTGTGGAAAGAGACCCAATAACAATCTCAACCACTCATCAAAAAACACCACAAACAATAACCCAATCAAAGGTGGTGAGTGTTCATAATGATGACAATCATGAACATGTTCAACCATTGGATGAGGTCATATTTGTTCAACAACCATGGCGATCTATAACCCCATGTTATAATCTACCCAAAATCGGTGCATCTACACCAATTACAACATTTGTTGGTTTTCAAAACCAACCATCACACACCAACATTCATTTGGTACCCATTATTTGAAAATGGAACGATTTCACCTACTCAATAGGTTGGAGCAACTTCGTCATGTCGACTAAAGATCATCTAATCAATTAGTTTTTATACCACATGTAAAACCTATTAAACCCAGAACAACACCCACAATTGTTCGACAAGGAGTTATATATCCACAAGGCACTTGGCCAATGAGATCAGCATGTGGTCCAAGTGAAAAGTCACAAGTTCCACATCACAAATCGGTTTCAAGAGGAAACCAAGGTGCTAGAATTGTAACATGTTTATATTGTTATAAAATGGGACACCTTTTCAAACGCTACCCATTTGTTGATGATAGATTAAGGTAGTTATTTAGGGAGGAGGTGATGAATGTTCATCAACCTATTCTTCCAACCACTACAATAGTAGTACCCAATGTGTCTATATTAGCAACTCAAACCATGAATCCTAATATAACTCATACAATAGTACTTGTTAATTATCAGACAACTTAGTCACAACCTGTTACAAAAATTGTATTAAGAAAAACTAATATGTTACCCACTTTAACATACTCAATGTGGTATAATGTCATACTCCCTTTTGTGCTTTTAGATCCTAGTTTGTATCCAACTTATCAAACTAGAACAAAAGGATTTGATTCCTCGATCTTTAATAATTATACAGGTTATGTACATGGGAATGTGTACCCAATATTTAAACAACTTGTTGTACCACCAACATATATATCATATTTTGTTGGGAATCAATTTCCTACGATCAGTGACCAACAGGGACAGACAACCTGTTACTGCACTAGTTTTGACCACTATGCAAATTATTATTAGTTTACCAACTCATATATTTAGAGGTTCTAATCACCAACCACCAAATGGAAGACAACCTAGAGATACAATTGGAGGAAGTTCACCTTAAGGAGATTCGCCAAAAAAAAACCCTTCAATCCACATGCTGAATCTTTTGGATGGCCAACACCTAATCCACGTATGTTTATACCATCATGGTATCAACGACCTATTGTGCAACTTGTTTCAAAACCAACAACCAAGCTGCCATATAAGAAGTTATAATACCCAACCTTTGTCAAAGACACTCATCTAGATGTTCACATTAGAGTATTCAAGAAGGCCATTAAAGCTAATGGTGAAACAGTGGAAGCTGACATTATCAACCTATTTGGTTTTACTTTCAAAGATAGTATTTTTGAATGGGGTGAAAACTACGTTCAAAACCATCCAAACTACACTTTTGAAGAGTTGGAGCAAGCATTTTGCAAGTGATTCACAATTGTAAAGAACGATGAGGAGGTCTACATGCAATTGTGAAACATATAATAACAAACCGTCAAACATGTTAAGGTTTACCATGAATGCCTGTTGAAATTAACTAATTGTTTACATGTTAGAGCAATAGATTTTTTTTCAATACTATTTTTAGAGCAAGTTTATTACCTTATCTAAAATTAGCAATAGCAAGTATGAAAAGAAATACTTTAATCAAGCACAAAGAATCTATTGTAATACGTTAGGAAAATGGACCTGTTAGTTTGAGTTACAATGTTCTACTAACCACACCAAAGGCTAATGCAATAGTTAAACATGTAGTACCAACTATTACAGCTAAATCAACATTAGCTTGTACTAATTGTAGTAAAATTGGTCATTTAGTGGAAACTTGTCATAACAGGAAAATAGAGGTATTAGTTGTGCCAAACTACTATGGTTAAATCTACAAAACTTGTAGCTAGAACAAAAACCCAACTTGTTAAATCAAGAAAAATATTTGTTCGTTATCCCTATATAATTTGTTCTAGCATAGGACAGAGATCCGGAGAATGCCCCATTAAAATTGAAGTACAAAACATGTTCAAAATTAAACCTATTAGTTCCAATGCCACGACAGAACCTAAACCACCTAAAACCAACAATGTGCTAGTTAATATGCTAGTTAATGTAGTAGTTGTTGCCACTCACAATCAATAGTCAAAATAGAAGGTGTTCGAGGAAAGGAAGCCAATTAACACTAAAGGGGCTGAAGAATGGTAATAAAAAGAGTGTCTATGGGATTCTTTCATTAAAACTATTAGATAGTTATAACATAGTGGGGCTGAAAAACAACCTGCTCCTGTCAATGAGGGTTCATTGTAGAGTAATTGGGTTGGATTGCTTGATAATTCAACCATGACTCAACCGGCTATAAGCAAGGAAGAAGCATACTGGCAGTCAAAAAGATCAGTGTTCCATCTTCTGCAGGTTTCTTGGAGCCAGAAACAGGTGCCTGGCATCCAGTTATAGGCACCATTTTAGAAAGTTCCTCAAGAAATACCAGGCATGAATCTCTTGATCAGAGTGTGCAGAATGATTAGCAGATATGCTTGATGATGCATATGGCAGTGAACCCATACATTTGGATACATTCCACCAAATGAGAGATTCATGTCCAAAGAAGGGACTGAAACACAACCAAATTCAGTTGATTCAACTGAGGACCTTACCTCCACCTTCTACAGTCAGAATCAAACCTATGGCTGTTTGGGCATGCACCTCAGGAAATGCAGCTCCCCTTTCACAAATTACTACCAAGTATTCAAATCTTGTAATGGATGGATAGCAGTCTGGAACCTATCAGTTAATCCACACCTCACATCAACACTCCAAGTTAACACTCAAAGCACTATGCAGTAATGAAGTCACCTCAAGGAACTCAGCGCCTTTAGCTTGGACAGCTTTATATATGGCCTTGGATCTATCACCATCAACAGTTGAGACATCCACATACCTACAATCATGTGAATGGGAGTTCCTGTCAACCTAAAAGGATTTGTCTTCATACATTATTCTCCTGACATTTGATGGTCTACTCTTGACAAAAAGATGTGAATTTGACCAGCCTGAAATTAAAGCATATTGCTGCAATAGTTGGTTGATGAACCATACAAAATGAATTTGTGAGAACATAGTCATATCAAGTTGTATTCAACCACCTAAATGATGTTAGCACCAAGATTGTGCTCATCCTGGAGCTACATGTTGGGCACATGTTTTTGTGCCATAACACTGCAGGCTACCTTGATTTGTGAAAAAGGACTTTACTCTATTGCAATTTGCAGGCAGAAATATAACCTGTGGAACATACCCTTTGCCTCAACCTAAACCTTTGACTGCACCATCTTCACCACAAGCAACCTTAATCTGCAAATTACAAGCACAAATCCTCAAATTGATCAGGGTCAACTATAAAATCTCCTAGCTGCAGGACAAGAAACTGCATCAATTGTTAAGTGTAATGATTGGAATCTTGTTACTGGCCAATCTAATCATGATTCAGTTTCAAACATTGTAACCACAGTTTTCAAAAGTAAACACTATTACATGCAATTGTGATGATTATCTCTGGAATCCCCTGTATTTTTAGAACATGTGCATCCTTTATGTTGAAGAGTCCTGAAATGGTCAGACAAGGGATACTCAAGGTCTGGCCCAAAAATTTCACATGTAAGTAATCAGCAGGGTAAAGATGAAGGTGGCATCTCTTTGTTTGCAGTGCCATGATCATTTTAACAGATTTCATGTTCTTTAATATTTGAAAGTATGCATAATGTAAGATGAACATACAAATAAAGGTTGAGGACCAAACTGCACCAGCTGGGTCTGCCAGCATCGCAAAAGTAATATCACAAGCCCCCACTGTTTGTATGGGTGATGCCCCTCTCCTGCACACCATTACTACACTCAGGTCAGGTGCTAACAACCAAAACATCCGGTGATGGGTCCAATCTTTCCTCTCACCAACTCAACTGCCAAATTTATTGAAAATAATTTATGCTACTTGACCATTGCACAATGACAGCTCCTTGCTTTTGATCAATTGAGAGGTCTCCACAAAATGCATCCATTCTCATTAGCCACACAGAACAAACTCCTATGGATATAGACTATTTGAGAACACTGTACTGAACCTGTTGTCCAGCACCTTTTGCAGCCACTAAGAACAACTTCTTGGCGTTGGAAATTGAATGTGCTAAAAGATTGAAAAGCTCTTTGGGGAAAACATTTCCAGGTCACATTCCCTCGGATAATCAGAACTGTCTGGTACTCAAGGTCAATTAAATGCCCTAGAAACACACTATAAACTTGCTGGAAATGGTGAGAAACAATTGAGCCAATTTACAAGAAAATGCAAAAGCCTCTTAACATAATCACCGCTTCAATTTGGATGCAGACAGCCACAAAGTCAGGGAACTGAAAAAAAGCCTAGAAAAGGAAAATCAAATCATGGGTCCAAGAAAGGGTCAGAATGTGAGGATGGGATCTTGAATAACTGCAGAATACAGAGACTTACTTGGCACCTTCAGATACCAGAGCATCACACTTGCTGGTTGTCCTGTTCCACACTGTAACATCATACCTGACAGTAATTCCAGCAGACAGAATTCAGCAGGTAGTAACCAGTTCACAGTTTACAAAAGGCAAATATAACATGAATGAGTGCAGAATCAAATACCAGACCAATGCAGCTAGCAAGTCAGGACACATCAGAGATAAAAGTCTATACCCAGCTTTTACAAGGTTGCATGCCATAGCTGTTCCCATGATGTCGAGTCCAAGAAATCCAATACTAGGCAATGGTTGCTCCCTCTCTACAAAATCCACATTATGAGTTGATGGAAGGTAGATCAGACGACATGCTATAATATGTGCAGCCATAGTGCCCCAGAGATTGTGACATGCTACTATTAGGGTTTCATATGAGTATCTTGAAAGCAATGATTCCCAAGCTGATTGCTACGCTCGTCAGGGCTAAGCATTGCGTGCAACAGGGACAGAAACAGAGAAGAAATCACAGAGATAGATTGCCAGAGAATAACCAGCAAATTACCATGTAAAATACAGATCAAAACCACGGCTACAATGCCCTGGTTTTCTCTTTTCCACGGACATACTCCTACAAAATGTAAGTCCACCAAAAAAATTTCACGTCTTAAATCCACAAAACGGTAACAGAAAGCGCCTGTAGAGAACTTGGAATCCCGAATGCAAAATCTCACGTGGGCAGAAGAGGGTAGAGAGAGGGAGAGAGATATATATACTGACCTCCATCAGATTGGGACTTGACAACAAAGCTTCTAAGAGGAGAGAAGGATCGCAGGGGGGGAGGGGAGTAAGAGAACACGGGATGCGAGCAACAGCTGCAGGCAGACGGAGGCCGTGACTGGCGAAGCATGGGATGCGACGATGAGCACGACAGGCAGGAATAGGAA
>Ga0209611_10011542_pt1 | contig 12682 bp, 6 predicted proteins | sample S1TSphgellanicum_3_FD_187693 | JGI IMG/M metagenome (GOLD analysis project Ga0209611, IMG submission 187693) | Host-associated microbial communities from peat moss isolated from Minnesota, USA - S1T2_Fc - Sphagnum magellanicum MG (SPAdes) (version 2) | ecosystem: Host-associated > Plants > Peat...
CTTTTTTTTTAAAGACTTTCTATCCTTTACTTTTTTTTTCCTCAAAGTTTTAATTTTTCATTTACCTCATTTGTTTCATTTCTTTTTGAGTTTTGTTTTGTTTTTGTCTTCTTCATTCTCTTCTTTCTATCCCATCCACCCCCATTTTCCCCTCAATCTTTTCATTCCTTTTTTTAAAAATGTTGCTTAGGATTTATTCTTTTTTTAAAAACTTTTTTATTCCTTGTTTATTTTGCTTATTTGTTGGTATTTTCTTTCAATTGTTTTCATTAGGTCGTTCCTGATCTTTTGTCCATGTTTGAGAAAAACAACCACATGATATCAATATCAGGCCATTGTTTAAGGGAAAGTCACTCCTGAGAACCAAGCAAACAATTTAAAAAGCTAAGTGATTGAAAGAAAAGAAGATATCATAATGGTCTATGTAATGAACCATTCACTAGCCCAATCTATTATTGATATACATTGTTTGGATTATTTTCCATATTTTGTTATGGCTTCAAAACAATTAGAGTCCATGACCAAAAGATATATGGCTCAAATGTTAAGCTCGTGAAAATGCACATGTCCTCCACTACAACTAATCATTTTTACTTGTGTTCATATTTCTGCACACCAGTTTTGATGCAATTGGGGGAGGAAGGTGGTATTGATGATCAAATTGTGTCCTCTTTCACCTTCAAGGCAAGTGCGTCATTCTTTCCCTTATATTTGAGGACCAACATTTTATATGCATCATTTGTAGAATCTGATTCAATATTGGGCCAATTTTAACCTACCTCATTCTCAATGAAAAAATCACATTGTGTGAAAAAACAAATCCTATAATTTCGGTGTGTTGGAAAATGTAAGCCATGGATTGTCACCAAGAGGTTGTGGAAGACTACCCAAAAACTTGGGTATGAACATGCAAATGATCATTGCATAGGTCTTGTAATCCTACACCCACATATGGATGTCCCCCTACTAATGGTTATTTTGAACTTTGGCTACATTCTTGCCATGAGTCCATGATTTACAATTGGGTACTTGTCGATTTTTATTGGAATCTTACAAGGATAGGATAAGGTCCATTCATCTTGGAAGCCTTCGAACATAACCTTGCAAGCAACCAAATAGGATAATATAATAAGCAAATTCGACTTCTTTTTCTTAAATGTTTAAATTAGGAAACATAATTGTGAACAAGAAGCAATAAAGTTGTGACATAAGAAGCAACAAAATGGTCAAACATAACCCTTAAAACATGGAAAGCAAACACCTTCAACAAAGAGGCCATAATGTGTATTGTTTGGAGTGGAACAATGGAATTGACCAAAAAAAAATGCAAGGAGGGTTAATGAGTACCTCAAAAAACTTGGTGAAAAAACATCGTATGAAATGAAATGTGTTCATATAAATTATAGAAGACATCACTTTTGAGTTATCAAATGTTTTAATCCAATGCACAATTTTTTAGGGTACACCTTGTTTCTTCCTATTGCATGTTTGATTATTGTTTATTTAAAATAGGTTCTATTGGGACCTACTCCTTAAAATTCCAAAATCCATTCACCTTCATAAAGTACATCAAATTTCCATAAATAGACAATTCACCTTTGCTTTAAAATATTTATTGTGAATCCAATGACAAGGCACTTCTCCAACCATGTTATGTCCTTGAATTTATAGTAAATTTAATTATATGGACATAGACATGCTAATGTAATTTTTATAACAATTGAGTTCAATTGGCAAAATGACATTACATTATATGCAACCATTATCACACAAAATTGTAGATGTCACATCAATGCAATACAAATGTGCACATCATTACAATAAAATGACACAGCATTTACTATCTAGAATGGGACCCAAAACCCAATCAAAATCTATTTTGTAGCTTGTTATAGTTCCCATGTGTCCATCCATGAATTCAAGGTGAAAGATTCACATACATGCACACAAACTTGCACCATGTAAGCTTACACTTTATTTAGTTTCCAAATTGACACAAATGAAAGTCAACAATGTTCAAGGATGAGCCATTGAGCTAGTCACTGCTGTTTCTTTTCTTTGAGCTTATCTTACACCTACACACCCAAGATCATACATACACCCTCCTTGTAACCCTAGGTATTAGATCCCCACCCACTTTTTTAACACCAAAGGATTATAATAGCATAAACAACCTTTACACCCCATAACAAAAGTCTTTCAATTACAAAAATCAAGAAAGAATACAAATCACCTACTACATGATATTCACAAGTTTACAGGCCCAATATTGTTATTCAATTGTTGAAACACCTATAGCAACCATAACAACAAATTATGCCTATGAATGGTAAATTATTCCATTTTTTAACATTTTGCATACATGTCAGAAGAAATACTACCCACAAAAGCATTTGAATCCCATTTCCATGCCAATGATTTATTCGTGAACACACTGAACCTCTTCAAGTGTGACCATGAGTTGGCAATGCATTCACCATCCCCACAAAAATACATGAGAGTTTGATCATGTATAATCCTATTGCATTTGTCAAAATAGCTTTAGTGCCTTTCTACTCTTGACCATATTTCACCTATCCCATTATATGGGGATCCAAGTCACCACAAAATAAATATAAAAATATATATTAGTAGTTAAGTAGGTCATACATAACCATAGGTAGGTAGGTTGGTAGGTTTTAAGACATACATACTTATGTATTTAATTAAGACCTACCTACCTATCTACATAAGTAGGTAGAAGAATAGGACCTACTTACTTATGTAAATAAGTAAGTAGGTACGAAAGCACAATATTAAATGAACTAAAAAATAACCATGAAAGTTTTTATTTTGTTATTTTATGTTTTGCCTTTCAGTTAAATTTTTTGAACTCATCCCAAAATGGCACATGTATTTTAATGTGAAAACACAAGAGAATGTAAACTTTCTTTTCATATTTTGTAACATGGGATTCGAAAATAAAGCATATGGGTTAAATCTTTTAGTTGTTCATTTACAAATTGAATTGCAATTGTGTTGCAACTATAACATTTAAATGCTCTAGGCAAGCCAAATCCAAAGGGAGGGCTCCATTAGTTCTGGTGTCTAGACAAAACTTGAAATCTTTTTATTGGTCCATTTGGCCCATTAAAAATTGTCAAAAACAAAATAAAATTGAGAAAGTTACGGCCCCCCAAAGTAAAGGGGGTTAAGAACTCAAATAAACAAACCACCGAATGTTACAAAAGCCAATCTTCAAATCCCCAAAACTTTTTTGTATGTTGATTTATTGTTGTTAGAATTTAAAGATGATTTGCAAAACTTTAAATGGCATTCCTATAACATTTTAAATCATATAAAATGAATAAGAAATAAGAAAGTTATGAAGTTTGAAAATAGGAGGGGTCCAAAGAAAAAAAAATGTTTTGTAAGTTGGAAAAAAAAATTTTAATTTTTTTTTTTCATCATTCCTTTTCCTTTGCACTTCAAAAATGATTTCTAGAGCTTGAGGTAACGTTCCCATAACATTTTAAATCATTCAAAATGAAGCACATATGATGAAGATATAAATAATTGATGAATATGTATCATCATTAAGTTATAAGTAATTGTGTTATAATCATAACATAATTGAACATTAGTACTCTGGTAGTGGTGCACTAGTGGTTGTACCAATTGTATCAATAAGAATCATAATAAAAAACAAGTTGTAAATGTATCCCATAATGGGTGGTGGAAATGTAAATACGTTGCATGATCGCATGTATGTACATTGTACATTAGTTGCAACATAGTTGTTATATTAATGGCACATTTATAATAGTTTAAAAATAGTTGCCACATGCAACTATAATGCAACTTCTAAAAAAATCAAACATGGTTGACTACATATGTATGTACGACGTGTATAAATTATCATATAGAAGATCCATTTTCAACTCACTTGTAACTATAATACAACTAACTGATTTTCTAACATGACAATTTATTTATTAATACATTGTATTTCTAGGGGGATAGTTGCATAGTAGTTATAATACCCAAAGGCTAGTTGCACAATCTAGTTTGATATGAGTTATTTTTTGAGTTTTAGTTACAAGGTAGTGTGGTTTCAACATACACGATTTCTAATAGTGTGTTGTTGGATAGCTTGAAAATGCAATTAATCACATGGAAACTTCACCAAAGGACATCATCTACTTGGGTGTTTTTCAAAGTAAATAACAACCAATAAGTTAATTTGAAACAAAGTCAACTTATGTGATGCATTTGTTTGCCACAATGAAATTACAACCTTGAAATTTTAGTTATGCACAAGATGTCGCAAAGGCTTCATGCTTACCACAAAGTTCATGGCATATCAGCCATGATGAAACATGTGGGGCAAGAACATGCCTCTTTACTTAAGAGGTTTAGAGAAGGTCAACATGTTCATTCCCAAGTTATTCTAGATCGGGAACCAACAACTAAATGGTAGAATATAAACTTAAGTTTGATCTTTGGTTGTTTTTCCTTTTCAAACCTATTCCCAAAAGATCATGGGACCCATAAGAGATTCTTAGAGAACATAATGTTGTTTGTTGTCAAGGGTTTCTTTCCATTAAGGATAGTTGAGTCTATTTGGTTGCAAAGGTTGGTTCTTTGGTTGTGCCTGAGGATGAACTTCCCATCCAAAGGGTTTTCATTGATGACATTCTTCCTGCATTGGTGAGCAATCTACCTTGACAAAATATGTGTAACCCACCTTGGTAAAATGTTTGATTACCACATGCACTTTTAACCTTTGGATGTCAAAAAGGGCCCATAACATTTTTGCCATGATTGTGAATTTTCTCTCTACCAACTAGGAACTGAAACACATCATTATTGTGGCTATTTGAAGCCCATGATATGAACGGCATAGCCATGGCTATGAAATTGAAACAAATTATTGGCAAGTTTTCATTCACACAAAAGATTTTGGTGTATGTCAAGGGTGAAGGTCCCAATTTGGAAACTTGTGCTCAAGTTTTCAAATCAGTGGTGTCATGTGGTGATTTTGGCATAACACTATGAAAGGTATGTCAATATGCCATTTCAAATGAGAAGGTGGTTCACAGATTGCACTATGCATCAATTAAATTTGCGTAAATTAACATCCAAAAGTGTATCACATGGTTGAAGAAATCTAGCAAGGGTAGGCGGGCATGGGAGAAGGCATGTGTGGATTCTAATTTGAACCTTCACAAATTGAACACCTTTTGAAAACAAAGTATGTTTCTAGACCTTCTATGCATGATTTTACTATAATAATTATAGTTGCATTTATTGGAGTTGAGCTATTTATTACTGATGATGATGTTACTTATATTAATGTTTTTGATGCAAAGTTGGAAGAACTCATGGTTCACATGAAGCTCCAAGTCTTGGAAGTTTTTCAACTTTTTTGTCCTTTTGGGATCAGTTTGAAAAGAAGAGGGGTCATAATATGTTGGCTCTAATGTTAAATTCAAAGTTCAAAAGGTCTATAGTCAGTGAACAATTACATAAACCAGTAAAAAATAAATCTGCATTAGTTAATTGATATGATGTTGGTTTGTTGTTGCCTTTGTTGATTCAATGTTACAAGGTATTGATGTCATCTATGTCTAGTGAGGAGGTTTAGGTGTAGAACTTAGATTCCTAGTGTGAGGATTTGTTTTAGACCATGGAAACTAGTGTAGAAGCTTTGATTACACTTGTGGCATAAAGCTTCATGCATTTCATTGTTACCATGTTGATGTGGATAATTACAAATGTGCATTGTCTTGGTGGCATAGGGAGGAGCACAAGTTTCCAACAATGGGTTTGTTGGCTTGACAAGTTCTTGGAATTTCAACAAGCCAAATTGAGACAAAGAGGATTTTCTCCATTGTTGGAGTTCTCGTTGCACTTTGGAAGTGTTGGTTGCAAACTAACCAATAAGACTAGATTATTTTTTTGAATAAAAAATTGGCCCAATGATCCAAGGATTGGATGTTGCAAGCATTATGATGTTGTAGGTGACATTATAGGTGCATGCATGGCAAAATCAGATTTGACAAAAAACCTTGATGTAAAGTTTGAGGGTGAGATTGAGTAGGAAGAATTCTCAAACATTTGTGATTTACCTTTTTAAAGTCCTTTTGTTTAAAATTTAAATGTTCCTCATTCCTCCCTAAACCAAGTTTTTAAAACTTGTTCATTACTTCATTTTATTTTGGTTTATGGACTTCATGGATTCCTTGGCTATTATATATTTTTGCACGGTTGATTTCTCATTGCTAATTTCAATAGGAATAAGTTGTGAGGTTGTGATGTTTGCCTTTAATTTGTAGTTGTGAAATTTTTCATTAATTGATTTTGGTTGAAGGATAAATAAAAAAACAGAACTTGGATCCTTTTAAAAAGCCTTGTATTATATAAACCAAAAATAAATAAATTGATTTAATATTTGTCGTAATTAATCCAAGTCAATAGATTCAAATGAAACCCAAATAAAGGAACTGGCTAATTTTCTATTAAGAAATTGACATCAAAAAATCAACATTTGAATCCTCAAATCACTAGAACCTATCAAATTCAACGATCATTTTTTTTAAGTCAAAATTGGCCAAGTTTTTAGAAACATGATTTTTAAAACTAGGAACCAACTAGTTCTATGAATCAATTTTTTTCATCTACCCAAAATCGCACAACACTAGTTTCAACCTCAAGAATGCAAATGAACAATCTTTGCAAACTATGTTTAGAAATTTGGTTGATTGAGAACAAAATCAAAATGGGGGCATAATTCCTTGTGAAAACTTAGTCACATGTTCCTTGGGTGTTTCGACTTCTAACCCCAAACAGTGACAATGCCTCAAACATACAAGTGAATAACCTTTAGTATCCCTATTTTAAAAATTAGGTTGGTTGGGAGCATAAATATGATTGGAAGTTCAACCACATGTACCTTAAGCATTCTAGGTGTTAACATAAAACATCGATAGTATAGTAATGTTTCAAACATATAAACACACATTTTGTGCAATTTGAGTGTTAGAATTCAAAACTTGGATTGATTTGAAAATCACGTGCACTTATAATTCAAACTCATTCCTTAACCTTAGCCAAGCACCTTAAGCATTTTACTTCCTAAAACTTGTATCTTGAAATATTTCAAGCATATAGACAAAGAGAACACGGATATTTGTCAACTATTGGATTTGATTACAAAAGGTTTCGAACATGAACCTTGTGCAATTCAAAGATTTGAAGAATTGAAATTAACAAATTGAACAAAGGCATGCAAATTGAATAAGAGCAAAAAATGTGCACATTTAAAATAATAGAAAAAAGTCCAAACTTACCTACAAAAATTTGTTGTTGTGGGTAAAAGCACACTAAGCCCCTCAAAAATTGTAGTTACAAGTATAATCTTTTTGCAATTAATTTTTTAAGTAATGTATGAACATCACATTTTGAATTCTTTTGTTTGTCTTGAATACATTTGATTAACTTTAGATTTAATCTAATCATTTTTCTAAAAATTCAACAAACATTGAAAAACTTGAACATATGGAATGTATTTGTGATAAAATAATGCTTGTCATAAAGTCTAAAAATTTACATATATATATTTCAAAACTTAAGGTTGTGGGTGAAATTCTTGGGTGAATTATTTTATGGTGTATGATATTGATAGACATTAATAAAATTTAGGACCAATTAGAAATTAAAAAGTTTTGCATGAAATTTCATTCAAAAAATGTAATTTTTTTGCATTTTTAAACAATAAATTCATAATAATATTTTCTTTTTAAAAAAAACTACCCTATCAAAGAAACATAAAAACATCTTGACAATAAAACCAACCCAAAGAACAATCTCATTTAAATTAATTGAATAAGATTTGGAGGCCAAAAAATGGCTTTCTTTTTGTGCATGGTAAGAACCTTGAAGAGGATTTTTTTTTGGAATGAGGGAATAGCCCAAATTCCCAAATTTGGTTCATTTGAAGTTTTTTCTTTTTACTTGATGTAAAAAAACCCATTAGAATTTTGCTTGGAATGATGTTGTTTGAGAGGAGAGGATGCACCTTCCTTGTGTAAGGTCCTTCATGTTTTAGGACCACCTTGCAGGTCAAGGTTCTTCAAAATGAGGAAGCTTATGAATAGGGTGCAATTTGATGTTGGTATAGAAATTTTATGAAGGGGAGTGTGCCCATCGCACACACAAGACAAAATTTAGTTGTTCTATATGGTTGTAATAAGGGACCCAAGATGGGAACCCTTTCAAACCCAAGGCATCAAACACTTTTGAGTGTATGCTTTAGGAAGTAGGGTGTCCAATTATTGGAGAATTTTTTATTAATCTAAGGACATCTCCACACACACCCCGTATTTGGGCCTCTAATGTGTATACCAAATCCTCTAGTGTCAATTATTCCACTATCCTCACTCATGAACATGAAAAGACCGACCATACACATTGAGAGACTATTTAAGCGCCACCACCATAGCCAATCAATGTTACAAATGTTTTAATAGCCCGAGTCGTTCAATCATGCGGTGGCTTCTTTTTCATGCTAGTTATTCTAGCATCAATTGGCTTACATCTGGTCACATGATGGGAAGGTACATGTTTTTGTGAGTATAACTTTGATGCCAATAGTCAAAAGACCTGAGAAAGAAAAACTTCAATAGAATGAAAACAATTTTGACCATGCACGAGCAAAAACAATTTGAAAGGAATATTTTCAAAAAAACCAAATGCAAAACCAATTTTATTGTACAACAACTGTAGACAAATTTTAGGTTTACATGTTTCATGTTGCAAACTAAAATTGGATGCGTGGATCTTGCACAATTATGGCGGTTGTGAAAATTCCAAACAAACTCTCAAATCAAAAATTGAACGTCTAATGGGTCCAATCTGCAATGGTGGAATTTTGTGAACATGAAAGTTATGGACTACAACACCCGCATCTATATGCATTCAAGGGTCATACTTACCCTAAACCCACTCTTTGTGCACTGGAAAGGAAGTACAAACCACTACTATGCTGTTTGGTTATTTGATGAATCCACCCACAAAGAGGACTTGTTTCTATTCACTGGTTTATTGCATTCTTGACTTGGATCAGCTGCATGAACTTCAGACCTGAAACCGTAAAACCTAAAGCCTGGACTTTTAAGGAGATCAAAAGGGGGGCAGTGAAACAAGAAGATTTCCCCCATTGGAGTCCATACCTGCTGTTTCAAAAGATTTGTCTGGATTAATGAGTAAAACTTCTTTGAATCTGCCTCAGCTGGTCATGCGCCTCTTGACACTCACTTTAGACCCGACTGACAATAGTCTTCCATATGTTGCATGTAACCATTTGACATAGTCAGTCTCCAGTTCAACTATGGAATTCTGTTCGACAGATTGATGAGTGCTGCCAAAGTTGTCTTGTGTCAATAAGATACCGAATGTTATCTTTCCCTACAACCATTCCACCACCCACACACACACACACAATGATTGCAATAGAGTCGTATAGAGTCATTTGGTAAGGGAAAACAGATGCAGAATATAATTGTTCCCTATTCAGGTGATACAGTTGAAGTCAGGATCATTGAGCATGATGGAGATGCACAGTCCCCTTTGCAACCCAGTGTCCAGATATATAAAAATACATAATTTCTTGCAAAACATATAAGCCAGGGACCCAAAAAAAAAAAAACCCCCAACTGTCAAGAAGAAAATCTCTACCTCAACCCTGCGATAAGAAGCCAAAGTTGCCAGTGGTTGACTCTGACTGTGACGCAAACCAGTGGCTTGGTCTATGTTCACCATTTGACACCGGTTGCAACCTCCTAGCACCTGCCATACAATCAACGAAAATTCAGAGTAGCCTTCCTGTGATGATGAACCCTTTGAGAGTAAGACCACTTGCAAGAGGTGGACAATGGGTCCGTAGACCACACTCTGCTACTGGCTCAATGCTTTTGAGAGAGTAGATACACTTGGGTGACAGACTTTTTGTGAACAAATGCGGGTTTTGGCAACATACTGTAAATTGCTGATTGCAGATGCTGACAGTCTGCCAATTATCTTCATCATTTGGTAGGCTGCCAGAAAGCACTAGGTTTGGCCTGAACTGCAATGCATTGACTTGAACACTCGCAGGTGCATGTTCAGTATTGCAGACCTCCTTGATCCACAAATCTGCAGGAACAAACCATGCACAGTGTGTCAACACCTATCTAAATAAACTTGAATGCCTCTTGGAAGCTTTGATCCCTGACTCATTGCAAAATCACAAAATGCATCTTGATAATGCAAATGGGGCAGTGTCAAAGTTTTATCCAAAGCTCCTTGTCTCTTCAACTAGTTCCCAGCCAAAATCAAAATGACTAGAAAAGCACAGAATGGGTGGCAAGTAGAACTGGTTTGAAAAGTCCAGAAGTCAAATTCTGAACCTTCTTTTGGTTCCTGAAAAACTGAACTTACTATTCTTTTCACCAAGACAGTCATGGACATACACTGCCATGCGCTGGTTCAGCTCATAAATGCTTGCTTTTGACACAAGCAAAAGTTGCCCCTCGTTCACAAAGCTGATCTCTGAGGCTTCCTTACTACCCCCATCATTGTCATCATCTCTTTTGCCAACACCACGGGTTCTTCTCCTTGACTGCAATTTTCGGCTCTTGGGTTCTCTCCTCAACAGACTGCAGGGTATCCCTAGAGCTTCTGTAAACCATTCTGCCACCTCTGGACCATAACTGTTGCCTCCAGCTCTGAACAACAACAACAACAACAATCAAGAGTTGAGAGAACTCACAAATCTCTGAATGACAAATCTCAAATAGATTTCTGGATGCCAAACCCGAACGAAATTCAGATAAGCCACAATACTCATGCATACTCATGCTGGAATCCAGCATACACTCATGCAAGAAAGTGTGTTCTGAGACCAATCAGAAGAAGTACCTGTTGCCACAGAACATCAAATCACTTGTGCTCGAACATTGATCTCCTTGTAATGGAATAGCTAGACGATGATTCATGTTTGGAGCCCAGACTTGCATCATCCCTGTTGAGAGGTCAATGGATGTTTGAATTGAACACATTGAAGAAAGCTGCACTTGATCACAAGACATCGAAATACATGACTTTCAGTCTCACCCAAAGCTTGACTCAACTTCCAACATAGACAACATAAGAAAATCTCTGTCGGCAGTAAAAGTACATCCCAAGTTGCGAATTTTTTCTCAGTCTGAAAACTCTTGATGCACATCTGTCTTTAGATTATATCCCACTCACAAATAAGAACACATATTCCTGAGAACAGTAATCCAAGGTCAAAAAGATCTTTTCATCTATAATCAAGCGCTCTCAGTGGCAGTTCAGTTTTTTTTACATTACATGGTGTTCAGAGCTTGTGAGGCAAAAAGTTCACTCACTTTCTTCTGTGTAAGGGTATCTCCAGAATGATTCTGTATCAACCACTCTCTATCGTAAAGAAGCCCTGCACACCATATTTCCACAAAGTTCCACTGATTAAATGAGGAAAAAAAAAACCTGGGTATAACCATGTTTCAGTAATAAACTTTTCCACTTTTGACAATGTTCGAGTGTGTGTCTGTTGGGAATATTCCAATGGACTGTAAAAGCCATGGGGAATGGAAGAAGACAGGTCTGGTAGAACAGAATTGCTTTTGGTTTGGTAAGCTTACCGCAATCACTCAGAGGCCACACCCGCACACTGAAACCAGCACATGACTTAATTGGGTAGACAATTATGGATTCCAATTGTATTGAAGTTGTGGTGTGGGTGTCATTGTCTACTATTCCACCATTGATGCTATCGTCCATCATTAGACCACTACTTGCTGTTGAAGTTTCTGATCAAAGAGTTCAACAACCCATGTCACTGCTCAGTAGTAGAGACCCAAAAGAGCTCATTTTCTCCTTCTACCTTCGAAATTGATTGTGTGTGTACTCCAGGGACAAAAAAAAGTTGTTCTGATACAACAACATCAATGTATCAACAGAACAGCATTGTGATAAGTGCTTTACCCAAATTACTCAAGCCCTTTGATATCCTAGCATTCAACGTTTTGTCAATCCCCTTGACAGTTCCTTCACCACCTGACTCCACAAAATACTTGCGAATGAACCTAATCACAGCCTGCAAGATTCATATCACCAGATTCAATTGTCAAAGAGCCATACTATTTGAACTATGGCATCAAAAACATGTGCAAGACAAAAGATATAAACACATTGAATTGCAGAGAAAAAACAATTTTTTTCTACAACAGAAAAGCGGTTCTCCAAGTGCAGCTGAGATTGTGAGTGTCTTCTTACCAAACAATCCTCAAATGTAGACATGTAACCAAATGAAACCCTTACAGCTCCTGTCGGTTGCCCGTTGATCACATCATGATCATCCCAGCATACATGGCCTGCCTGCAATAGTTCATGCCAATCCTCCTAAGGAGTATGAAGAGAGCTTAAAGCAGCAATCCTTGCAGAGCTTGTGTGACTCAGGTGAAAGATCAAAACTTGGAGACAGAAAGCAACTCAATGAGTGAAAAATAGCTTGCCAGTTATCAGCAGGATCCCTGACCTCATAATTTGTACGGAGATCTAGTTGCGAGAGTTGCAAATACTTTGCACATGCACCCGGGTTGCAAAAACAGCCGGTCTGTGCAAGAAATCAAAAAGGCCA
>Ga0209611_10011543_pt1 | contig 12681 bp, 5 predicted proteins | sample S1TSphgellanicum_3_FD_187693 | JGI IMG/M metagenome (GOLD analysis project Ga0209611, IMG submission 187693) | Host-associated microbial communities from peat moss isolated from Minnesota, USA - S1T2_Fc - Sphagnum magellanicum MG (SPAdes) (version 2) | ecosystem: Host-associated > Plants > Peat...
ATTTAAAAAAATTTGTTAAAAAAACGGGAAAAAAAAAAAAAAAAAACCATCCCAAATTATTCTATGTTATTCTCGATTCTTTTCTTCTTTTTACAAATTAAAAATGAAAAAAAAAAAAAATTGTTGTAAGAATGGTTTTTAAATGAAAAACTAGATTCAAAATGCATTTTTTGAATAAAGATATTACAAAAAAGACAAAGAGTTTTTTGAATTCTTAATGTTTTCAATTTTTTTTTAAAACCGATAACTAGTTGAATTCTCATTATAAATTATATAAATATTATATGTGTAATATAAGATGTGTTCTAAAATCAAAGAATATGACTTTATTTTTCATATATATATATATATATAATGGAAAGCAAGAATGTTTGTAAATGTGTTTTAGTTTTAGTACTCAATGTAAAACTTTCTTTTCTTTTTCTTTTTTTAAATAACAGAAAGTTCACTATTTTGAACAAAGGTGCATGTCTTTTTTGACCAATTGGTTTTGTTGCCACTTCAGTCAAAATGTACACTTTTTGAATGAATGTAACAATTGGCTGATTGTGCTGCAATGGCTCTTTTGCCCCCTTATGGCAAAATTCAAAACAAAACTATTAACTCAAAATTAACAACAACACATGATGGACATTCCCCAAAATGTGTGACCTAAATGAAAAACTACATCAAATCCCCTTTAGTTTCTCCCTTATAGAGCCAAACAACAAAGGCAAGATGGTTGACAAATTCTTCCCCTAAGGCATATTGGGTCAAATATCCCCAAGCTTGGGCCACGGTAGGTCCAATCTTATCCCAAGGTTTAATAGTTAATAATACCATTATTGTGATTCCAATGGTAAGCTCATATACCAAACCCTAAACTTGATCTAAACCAATGTTGTGTGGGTCTTTTCTTTTTCTTTTTTTTACACCAATATGTGTATTTAATATATCATATAACTTAATCTATTTTCTTTGACTTGATATATCTTAAAGAAAGGTGCATTTTTTTCCCACATGGAGGGGCATTTTTGTAACTTATGCATACTCATTTTGCATGTGTAGGACATGCATAACTAGGGATAAACATAATTGAGAATCTCAATAAATAAGGCTTGGGATAAATATATGTTATATATTTTTATTATTACCTATATTATAACTTATAACTTAATTCTACCTATAATTTAAAAGGAACTTGAAACCCTAATTATATTTCATTGTGCCTAACTCTCTAATTAGGGTTTAATTGATTTTTAATTTTTTTTCCTTCTCCAATGTTAAAGCTTCGATTAATTTTTTGATAATTGCATCATTGTTCTTTCAATGCAACTAGTGCCATTCATTTCAAGCCATTGTTTTAAACCAAGTCACCTAATTTGCCATTTGCAAGCAAAAAGTATTAAGCTTGTAAATGTCATTATTATTCTTGAAGTGGTAAGTTGTGAGTTTTATGGAGCTACCATATGCAACCACTTTCAAGCATTTAGGTCCTTGACAATAATGGCCAATGTGTATATGTCAATTTGCGAGGAAAGTTTGTGATTTTTGTTCCTTGCCATTTGTTTTTGTTACTAATGCATGAAAATTAGTTGTTGCCTATCATGTAATCTATGTTTTTGGAAGAAATTAGGGGCAACAATATGAGATTGAATGTTGTTTGTTTTCAATTTTCAATTGAAATCCTGTTATTGAATTTTTAATTTTCGAAAAATTTGATGTTCAATTTGTTCAAAAACATGACATGCCCTCACCACCTAATATTCTTGTGAGGTCTTCAAGTAGCAAGTCTATAATCACAATTGCATCATAAATGCATGAAACCAAACTACAAGATCAATAAGTTGTTTCAAAAAAATTAGAATCAACAAAAATATTGATGAAATACCCTCCATGCAGGAAAAAAATATTGATGAACTTATTATTTTTGAAATTTAATATAAAAAAAATTGTTACAAGTGTCTTTTGTCATTCCTTTGCTTTGGGTGTTAATGTTTCAAAATAAAACATCTCCTGAGACTAAGTAACGTTGGGCTTGCAACCAAAACTAAGGCATAACAAATGTCAATTTGAATGTCATAAATAAATATTACACAATTATTATTCTACCATAGTTCATTCAACACCCAACAAAATGTGTAAGATTTATTGTAAAATTAAGATAATTATAAAATAAACTATAGGGGAGAAAATGTAATTTCTTTCAAGTTGTGACCATGGTGAATCTTTTGAATCTATGTTAACCCATGATTCATCCATGCATTATTTAAACATATTAACCATTTTCTTTTTTCATTTTGTGTAGTTTGACATGATTTCAAAAAAATAATTAAAAGTTTGTCCTAATCCCATTTCAATCACATGCAACCTTTTCCTTGTTGAGAATTTTTAAAACATGTCTTAAGTTTGCACTATGAAGCAAAATCAATAATTGATAAGGTTTTTAATCACTAATAACAATTTGACAAATCTAAGGATGTGTCAAAATACTTAAGGCCAAATACAGTTTCTTTTTTATAAGTAAAAAATGGGACTTTGGCCATGATAAACATTTTGAATGTGAAATTCTTGAGTTCATTATATGTACTAAACAATAAAATTGCACTATGATACAATGTTTTAGGATTATCATTTGTTTCAAAATTTTAGTTCTATGATGTTTGTATTTTGTGTTGTTATTTAATTTTTGTCTTTGCCTTTGCATTCTACAACATCATCACACTTTTCGAATTTCTCACATTGCTACCATTATTATTTTATAATATATGTTTCTTTATTACAATTGCATCAATCATGCAACTTTTGTTATGACATTATAATCATTATTTTAAACTAATGGTGTTCTTGTGATTTTGTTTTATTTTTATTGTTGCTATTGCAACACTTCAACAACAACACATTCCATAACTCTATAGTCTTATGTTATAACTTGTGTTGTTATTATTTTGTTTTGAAGTATTATTCTTTCCTTTTTGTTGTAATTACACAATTCCATCAACTTTGCAATTGATTGTGTATTTTATCACAACATTTGTTGCATTTTTTCAAATCGGTTTTGTTGTGCTTATTTTATTTCAAAACTATTATTAATACATTATGTGTTTCTTTGCCAATGATGACCCATATAATGTGTCCTTTGTAGATGTCAATGTTCACTATTGATGGAGCGATGCAACTATAATAAATTACAATTACAAACTCATTGGCTCATCATTGGAATGTGGATTTGGTTCATCTATGAAATAGAGAAAAGGTACAAATTTTGTTGTATGTTTGCTTATGGGTGTAAATACAATAACATGAACTAATCAAGGACAAAAATTAAAATTTAAACAATTATTAAGAATGAATATTTTGTATAATATGTTTAAAATCATGATTTACAAATCAGCTTTTGAATTGTCTTAATTTTTATGACCTCAAAAAATGTTGCATTATATTATAATGTAAAGGTGTACACCCAAAAAATTCCCATAAAAATGTCATTTTTAAATTCTTCTAAATAATGAAAAATAATATTTACATTTTTTAATATAAAAATTGGGTGCTCCACACTCATTGTATTCATTTCAAATTTTGGAAAATGTCTAAATTATTATTATACAAGATAATCCATTTTTTAAATATTAACTTAAGTAACCATTTATTACAATGAACATTAAATAATGGTTATGTCCCAAAGTGGACCTTCTAATCCTATTTGCACCCTTTTTGTAATTGCTTGTCTATTGATATCATGTTATCATCATGTTTGGATCCCCCATAATGGATTCATTTTTTAAACAATTAATTCATTATATTCAATGTAGGGAAATGCTCATAAATCCCCATTCTCAAAATGCAAGGCCTTGCCTAACTTACATTGGGGAATGGCCTTAATTGGGATTGTTAACCCATTATAAAGCATGATTGGGAATGTTATCCCAACATAAAACATGATGTGAATTAAGTATTAAACATTCATAAATCATGGACCATAGGTTATGGGGGTTTGATACTTAATCATCAAGAAAAATGATCCCAAATGATGTGCTCCCAAATTCCTAGTTAGACCAAAAGTGAATCCAAATTACTCAAACAGCGAAATTGTGAAGAACTTAGGGCACGCTCCTAGCTCTCAGCACTAAAAGGGGTAAAGGGGTGTTTTGAAGCTCCGAGATGGGATTAGAAATAGTGACAAGCTATTCACTTATTCGAACCTACATCAAACCAACCAACAAGTTGGTTAGTTCACTTTTTGGAGCACCTTTGGTGCTAGGACAAACCACGTGCAACTCTAGACTCACTTGACTCACCATGGCCCGGACTCGGGGGAAGCCACCACCTTCCCCCATATAGTATACTTTGTGCCTCTTCCCAGCACCCACATCCGAAAGGCTTTTTGTCCCAAGACTCCCAAGGAGGAGTCCCGAAATTGTCTCGATTTGGACTCTTGGGACTTTGCACGATCATAACTCTTTGCTTAGACCTCCGATTAGGTTAAGGTTCCAAGCAAAGTTGTAGCTCTCCTCAAGAGCTTTCCAACGGTGTGTTGCACTTCACCTGCACGCACCAGGGTCGGGTCGATTCCGAAATTTTAGAGGTCAAGAGTCAAATTGTCAGTTTGACTCTCAGCCCTTCTTTTTGCCATGACTTGTGCTGCAGATGTCCAAATGGCCCATGTGAGGCCATTTTCGACATCTACACTTCAATAGCTTTCCAATGATATAAAGAACGTTCCAATGCGAGGTGTTTTGGCCCTTATAATCGAACTCTGAAGTTGCGGGAGTCCCGGAGGACTCCCAAGTCCTAATTTCGGGAGTGTGAGTTTCATCCTCACACTTCCCTCAAAGTAGGGTTGCAACAATAGAGAAAATTGAAATACTTTTTTTTAGGGATCTTGGTTTCTTTGTTGTCTTGGTATGATTGTTACTAGGCTTCACCGTACAAAGAAGATGTTGTGATATTCCATTGGAATCACTACTACCAAAGTGGGGTGTAATTTACTAGCTTAAATGAATATGGGACCTTAAAAGTGAAATAACTTCATGGCTTTTTGTCCCGGGACTCCCAAGGAGGAGTCTCGAAATTGTTCCGGTTTGGACTCTCGAGTCTTTGCACGATCATAACTCTTTGCTCAGACCTCCGATTGGGATGAAGTCTTAAGCAAACTTGTAGTTCTCCTTGAGAGCTTTCCAATGGTGTGTCGCACTCCACCTACACACACCAAGGTCGGGTCGATTCCCGACTTTTAATGGTCGAGAGTCAAACTGCCAATTTGACTCTTAGCCCTTCTTTTTGCCATAACTTGTGCTACATATGTCCAAATGGCCCATGCAAGGCCATTTTCGACATCTAAACATCAATAGCTTTTCAATGATATGAAAAACACCCCAATGCAAGGTGTTTTGACCCCTGCAATCGAACTCTGAAGTTTTGGGAATCCCGAAGGACTCCCAAGTCCCAATTTTGGGAGTGTGAGTTTCATCCCCACATTCTCTCAAAGTAAAGTTGCGACACCAAAACATTACTACAAAATGTGGATGCAATTTATAGTATCTGTTCATGAGACTAGTGAATTCATTACATCCCCACTAGGTCTCGTTCACTAGGACTAGTGAATTCATTTAAAATCCAATGAAATCACTCAGTGTACAAGGATGCATTTTGTTATAATGAAAGTTCAAGTTGTTTTGACGAAAAGGTAATAGGTAATAAACTAATGTTGATTTTATTTATTTAATAGATTTTGTGACATAAAATGTATTTTGAAAAAAAATTATAATGTTATAACATTTGTAATTTGGTAATACGCAATGAAATCATCTATATATTATAGATGGTTTGTAAGAACACGTCAAAATTAACAAACCAATTATTTTGTTAGAGGTATTTAACTTTTAAAATGGATCATAACTTATGAAAGGAAAATCTGAAAATCGTATATAAAAATTTGCACATCCCCTCTCCCACCCATATCCAGTTGGAAATTTCATGATGTTTTGACATATTATATAATGATTGTGTTGTGATGTATTTTTAAATTACTAGTAATTTTGAAAACTTAAATACATTTTAAAATTTTGAAAAATTAAAAATTTGAACTTTTGACATTTAAAAAAAAAAACAACCCCAATAAAATTTTAGTATAATGGTACCTTCACACCCCACTTGGTGATGAATCCTAGTTCCATTTATTGGTTGGAATTTTGAAAACATCCAAAAATCTATTAAGTAAGATAATAATAAATTAAAGATACTATAATCATGTACAAAGTAACATCATTAAGGGATAAAAACAACTAATTTTGGCATAATAAGGCATCAAACCCATAACTAGGAATGAAAACTTAAAATAACAAAATAATTGGGACCCAAACTAATTTTTCCACCAATTTTGGTGGTAAACTAAGTTTCATCTTATTTTTCCTTTTTCCTTAGCACCTCCATATTATTGCTACATTTATTTTCATTACTTTTACATGTACAACTACTATAATTACACTCAAACCTTGTGTATTAAATGTTAAGTTTTAACATTTCATGTTGAGATTTAATAAAATCTCCTTACTTTGCAAATACCATTGAAAGAGGGGATAAGGGGTGGAAGTAAGCCCAAAGATAAGATGAAGACGGTGTGTGACCTAAAATGAATAGAAAGATGAAAAGTGAAGAATAAACCTAGATCAAACTACCTTAGTCTAGTGCCTAATGTGAAATGTTGATCATTCACTAGAATGGTGATCGATTTTTCTCCAAATAATTGGTTATTTATTTATTTTGTGTTGTGTATACAATGTCTACATTCATGGAAGCGATAGGATTGTGATGATGTGGTTAGTTTCTTTTGTTGGTAAGTTCATATGCTTATCTTCTTTGTTGTTTGCTCTTCAAATGGATTGAGAAGCTTCACAATAGTTGGTTCTTCAAATTTTGTGATGGCAAGAAAATGCTACAAACGTCTAGACTATAAGGAGCGACAGTTTGTTTGACTTGCAATCATGGTGGTCTTGCAAAAAGGACTAAGTTTTCTTTGTTGTTTGTGAATGGTGAATGTTGAAGTTAAGTGTCGTTAAAACATGGTATTTTGTTCTTTGTGTAGTTGGGGAAAAATACCCCACTATAGATGTTGGTCTTTTTTTTGGAGTTAGTTTATTCCACTATGTTATGAACTTCAAGGCAAAAGGTCCAAAATTAAAATTAGGATTTTGAGACCAATTCAAAGAATATGATGAAAAAATCTTGGGGTTTTATGAGTGGTATAAGTGACATGTTCAATTGTGCTTTTGGAGTTTTGGAATTTTGGAGGGAATTAATCATATCATCAATGTTTGGAAAAAAACACTTACATTATTGTGGGAACTCTATAAAGAAAATGGGATTTTGAAGACAAGTATGGTTGTAATGGGAAAAATTTGCTTATGTTGTTCTGTCCAATTTCTTTTTGTCCCTTTGTCCAACTTCTAAGGGTGAAAAATCTAGTGGGTGGTGGTGCAATTACCAACCAATGTTGGAAATTATTTCATCATGTATGAACTACGACATAAAAGAATAGTTGGCTCTTGAGACAAAACTTCTTCCTTTCTTGGTGGGCTCTGTTATATAATGGCATTGTGCAACTCCTTTTGGTCTATAATCATTATTCTATGCACATTCATTGGGTCATGGGACTCTTTGCTCCTTTATGGCGATGAAAATGGTGGCTGATGCTAGCCAGCCATTGTTAAGAAAAGTAATAGAAACAACAACATAGAAGCTCCAGCATTGTCAGGTTCTATTAGGAGCAAAATGTCAGGAAAGACATTGTAATTGCAAAGGGAAGGGAAAGAAAGCGTGAGAGTTTGTGTGTGTGTGAAAAAAAGAAAGTTTTATTCCATTGATTGTTGGGTGTTGTTGTTGTGTAAGTACAACCAGGTGTAAGAAAAGTTGAGCTTGATTTTTAAGCATATGAACATTTATTTAAGATAGGTTTAAAAGCTTTAATGTGTGAGGAGTTAAACATGGTAGGTTAGTCCAAGCATAATAAATGTGTAAAGTGCACATGATGTTAAGAAAGGTATTCACACATCTTGGGGTGCACAATGACACTCACTAGCTTTAAAATTAGGCTAATGATATTACATGTGGATTCTCTTTAATACAACAACACAAAAGTAGGTCGATAGGCAAACAACAATAGCGAGGTCTAGGATTTTAACAATGCCCCAAGGAAGAAATGAAGGGTTTAGGGTTTAAGGTTTAGGGCTTTTTCTATTCACAAGTTATGTAATCTTAGCCTTCAAGATCTAGAAGGATCAAATCATAGTACGACAGGGGCAAGGTAGATTAGACAGGGCAAGGTAAAGCAAAGTGGGATAGGGCGAGGCAAAATGGGTAGGGCAAGTACACAAGGTATTTGAACAACTACACACATAAACATAAGCGAATATGTAGTTGGGTTCATTTGTTATTCCCACCCATTCTTTGGGTTTTAGTGAGTTTGTTTCCATATGCCCTTTTATAGTTTTTTTGTTATGCTTGTAAGTATTTCTTTTTTAGGGCAATAATTTTAGGGTTTGAAGGGGGTTAAAGGGGTTTTTCGAATTGGGGTTTTTGACATTAGGGTTTAACGTTCTGGTTTTAAATTAAATATGTTAGGCCGATAATAGGCATGGTAGATCCTATGGGTGAAAACGGGTTAATAGGAACCACCAATGCCCCTTTAAATGACTATTTTTTGGGGAATATTATTGGAATGTTTTCAAAAAATATCTTCAAAAAATAATTTAAAAATAAGTTTAAAAATTTGTACTATTTGGTTAAGGTTTGTGTTAAAATTTTCCAAAAAATGTCATTTTCAAAGTTTTCCAAGTCCATTTACAAGTCTTTTTACTGCTTAAAAGTAGTGGTTACAAATATTTTTACATTACTTTTGAAGGTCCAAATGTTAATGAAATAATTTCATATTTTGGATATCTATAGAATAAAATATTTTATTTGATAATGTGAAAAACATTTAACTACTTTTGAAGTTAAAATTTTTTAAAAAAACTTTTGGCGTAAAATATATAGAATTAAGCATTGGTTACGACTACTTTTGGTTTCTGTTAACATGATTACACCTTTATGGGTTCTTCATCCCCTAAACACCATTGGGCATTTTGATTCCCAACAGGTACCTAATGAAGAGCTAGTAGTAAGTTATACTCCTATGCCCAACTATGCTTTAGTTTCCATCCATTTGCCCATCATTCCCATCTTTCTTAGTTTACTTTGCTAAGTCCCTTCATCCTTTCTTGGTTCATTGGCCCTCTTTTTACTTCACCTTCCACACCCACTAAAACTTTCTCTAGTACCTATTGTACGATCATTTATTTAGTGCAAGGGGAGTTTAACATGACACTAATTTTCATGCACCACTCATAGGCAATCATCTATTTTAGGGGCAATGTTTCCTTCAATTTTATCATGTTCTCTTCCTTCTTTAACATGGACATGGATTGCATCCATAGACATCATTCATGCCTTCCATTTGAGTTTATTTTGTTTTCGGTCATACCACCATGTTCCATATGTTTTTAGAGTTGATGTTTAATGTACTTTGCATATCCCTTTATTTCAATTAATATCTAATCCTTTTGATATTGTAGCCTGACATGTTTTTTTGTTATTCCCTTTTTATTGTTTATCTTTTCTTCCATGGGGTGGTGAAAAAGGCCACCAAGAGACTTGAGTTTGCTTGCATCGATACATGGGTGGCAATTGGGAGACATCATAAGAGGAGCACACGATTTAACTTTTCGTAGGTGTTTGGAATCAATTCTAAATCCTACCCCACTTCCATTCGCATGATTACATTGCACATAAACCCTTGCCCATAAGGGGAGTACATTTGAACAATATATGCAGTAGTTTCAAACACACCTGCAGCCCATCTGATGAAACCATTGGAGTCTTCACATTTTTTAGCCACTTATTGAAGTTGATTTCCCTTTTTTTGTCAATGATTTCCATCTTGAGATAGAGGTTACTTTAGATCAAGAGGCATTTATTTCTAGGTTGGTTCGTTCACCACGTCTTTTTTCGATGGCCTTTTGGATATGGTGTACAAGCTTTTATGAGATTGTTTTGTCCCCGATGATTTTGTGAATGGCTTTGACCTTTTTTTCAATATATGTGGGCACATTGTTCTTGGTCATGTTCCACCTTCAGTATCGCATTTACTTTTTGCATTTCGGCTCCTAATGTTAAAAAAGCAATTTGGAGGCATATGTCCCATTGTGATCGGTGAGGTGACATATCACTTACTTGCTCACACATTGGTTATTTAGTTTAGGGATATTTTCACAGAACATTTTAATCCTCATTAGTTTGGCATAACAAGTTGTGGCGGGTGTGAGACAATGTTTCATGGTGTTCAAGTGATGTTAAATTTACACCCATATTAAGTGGTGCTACATGTGGATATTTGCAACGCCTTTAATTTGGTGTCATGGTTAAACATTTTTCAAGAGTTATAATGTTTGCATGATTCCTTAGATTAATTTTTTTCCCATTTGTTCGATGATTTTATGCATGCCCATCCCCGCAATATTTTTCTCAAGATTCCCAATGTAAAAATTCATAGTTATTTGATTCGAGTCATGTATAGGACAAGGGGACCCATTGGGAGGAACATTGTTTGTTTTAGTTCACCTTCGTGTTTTTTGCCCTATAACAACGACCCACTTTACTTGTGTTTTCCTTTCATTGGTGGATGATACACATATAGCAGGTCTTGCATCAAATGTGATTCCTATTTTTTTACGATTGTAGGAAAAGTTTTTAACATTATGACTTTTAATGCAATCCATGAAATGTGTAGCTTGGTCTCCATAGGGGTTAGACTATCATATATCACTTCCTCTTAGTTTTTTTATTTTAGATTTGGGTTTTCAAATTTTGGGTGCACCAGTGGGATCTAGATCATTCGTTGAATTATTTATGGTTGAAGCTTTTCATGAAGATCTGGGGACAATATCTAGTTTCCTTATGCTTGTAGATCCTTAAATGACTTTTGTAATGCCTTCGTTGTGCTATGCCCAACACCCTAACTATTTGTTTTGTACAATGTTTCTTTCTTTAGGTATTTTGTAGCATTATGTTGAGTTCGATATTCTTACCATAATTACGTTGGAAAAGTTACTTGGTGCGAGATGTTTTGGTGGTTCTATTAATCACTTAGCCTGTCGTCAAACCATTCTTTTTGTTTTTTTGGGTGGGCTTGGCCTCCCTTCAATAATTTCCCCTGCATTATTGGGATGTTGGGCATTGATCATTCTTACATTTTTCATTTGTTTCTAGTAGGATGATCACCCTATTTTTTTGGATGTAATAACACATGTTGAAATTGACATTTTTTCGTTCCAAATGGCATTATGAGATACATGGGCCATCTTACCCTAGGTTGTTCATTAAAGTCCCACCCTTCAAGAGCCTAGTGGTTCAATTGTATCCTTAGTTGCAAACTTCTTTGGCAAATCACTTACACGAACAAGAATTTACTTTGCTTCTAATATATGCACCTTTAGATATCATGCAAACATGTTTTTGTTCATGTGTGGGTCTATGAGCAGGTGCTTGGTTATTAATTTGTCCTACCACACTTGCCTTTTGTCTATCCCTAACCCATTTCTTTTGAGCACTAGGTACCCGTTTTAGCTTGCCACACCCTACGGTGGTTCATATTTCACTGTGTCAATGTGGTCATACCATTGACAACCTAGGTACCCATTTGCTTTGGTGCCCTTGTGTGAATGAATGTACAACAATGCACAATACATTTTGGGATATTATTGCGACTATTATTTTGGAGAGTGGAGCACATGTTTCGAAGGAGGTTTCCCACCTTTTCCCTTGCCACACCCAACGATGAATAGATATCTTAATCACAAGACATGACTTCCGGACCTTGATGGATGTTGTCATTACTGATTCGACTCGAACAGATATGGTGCAACGAACATTGACGACAATAACACATGTAACGATGATGGCTATTTAGGAGAAAACATAATCATATGTTGAGCGAGCACCAGGCGATGACTTCATTCCATTTGTTATTGAGATATATGGGTGTCTTCATTTTCGTTTTGATTCATTTTTTACCACTTGTGCACAAACCATTATTGTGTGTCATCAACAATCTTCTTTAGTCCCCTCAATGTTTGTTTCTTACTATCAACAGCACGTGTCCATAGCCTTACAATGTGCACATGCCATAATGATTTTTCAACGGGTTGTTACATTTGGTTAGGATTCCTCATCTCTTCTACACATCATAGTTAGTGCACTTCTGTCACTTGTGGTAGATGACAACTTTTTTGTCTTAGGTCTTCTTTGTTATTGTTGATTGTCATTTCGTAGCCATGAGTCCTTTTTGCGTAGTGTTTTTATCTGGTTTTTATTGATTGTTCGTTTTTTTTTTTTTTTTTGGTTTTTTTTTTTTTTTTTGTTTTTTTTTTTTTTTTTTTTTTTTTTTTTTTTTTGTGTCATTTTTGCTTGTGTTCTCACTTGTACTTTTGTTGGATGGGTTCCTATCCTTGATTTTTATTTACGAGATTTTATTTATTTTTGATTCCTTGAGGCCCATAGCTTATATTTCCTTTGATGTCTAAGTTGTAAGAACATAAGGTAGATGGATGTCACATTTTGATAATTCTCATTGTCCATTGGATGTTCGAGCATTCCAACTTTTGTTAT
>Ga0209611_10011544_pt1 | contig 12680 bp, 12 predicted proteins | sample S1TSphgellanicum_3_FD_187693 | JGI IMG/M metagenome (GOLD analysis project Ga0209611, IMG submission 187693) | Host-associated microbial communities from peat moss isolated from Minnesota, USA - S1T2_Fc - Sphagnum magellanicum MG (SPAdes) (version 2) | ecosystem: Host-associated > Plants > Peat...
TGAAATTATTAGACTTAGTGGTCTAATTTTTTTCCCTTAACTTTTTTCAATGAACTAATTATTAAATGTGTGTATGGTTTGATGGGTTTGTGAAAATTTCAAAAAACCCATGGCAATTAATGATAGAAATGGACCACTTTGAAATTTCTAACATTATAAGGTCCTTCATAATTTAGAATTAGGTGTGAAAAAAACACATTTATCATCCATTTCTTAGGGCATCCATGACATATGAAAACATAATTTTTTTTGCAATTAAGCATGTAAACAAAAGGTAGTAGATAATATGTACGTGGTTAAGTAGTAAGTATTTTATCATGTTGATATGTCATAATTTTTTAATTAATTAATTAATTAATTAGGTAGGTTAGGTAATAGATAATAAGTATTAAGTAGTATGTAAGCAAGTTAATTAGTAGTAAGTATTTTATTATGTTGAATGAAATAATGTTATGTTTAATTAATTAATTAGTCTAGGCAATCAATTAGTAAATTGTAATTTGTAAAGTAATAAATAGTAGGCAATATGTATGTGGGCTAAGTGATAAGTATTTTATCATGTTGATATGTGATAACATTTTTGTATTAATTACTTAATTAAGTAGGCTATGTACGTAATTAATTTAACTATCAAATCGATAATAGGTAATAAATAGCCAATAGGTCATAATTATGTGGGTTAAAATAGTAGGCACTTTGTCATGTTGACATGTGATTTTGAATTAATTACTTAATTAGGTAGGCAATGTAATTTATTTATCAAATAAGCTAAATAATAGGCAATAGGAGTAATTTATGGTCCATTTATTATATCATACATTTAAATTACATTTTTTTAGTACAATTATGATCTATTATAAGCAAATTTATATAATATGATTTCTTAAATCAAATAGAAGTTTAAGATGTGAAAATACGTAATTTATTTTTACATATAATTTTTATCATAATTTAAAGTAAAACTTAAGATATTATATGTGTAAACATAGTAAAATGTATAGTTCATTAAAATCAATTAATTATAGGGCATTAATTAATATTTTAAATTAAAATAAATTAACTAAATTAATATTTTATATCAAAAATGATATGGCTAATACGAGGACTTTTATTACATACCTATTATTAATCACATGTTTAAATTAATTCTATTGGTAAAATGATGATATATCAAATAAAATTGTATCATATAATTTTTAGAATAAAAAAAAGGTTTAAAATATGATAGATTTTTTTTTAATTATATTATCCATTTATAAATCATGTGCTTGAATTTTTTTTCCCAAGGAATGGTCATTGAAATGGTATTCAATAATGAAATTCAAAAAAAAATTATTTTCAAATCAGTTTTTTAAAAAGGAAAAATAAATATTTGTGTACATTATTGAAAGAGATTTAAATTAAACTTTAATCTTATCATTTGGACAAAATCTTAGTAAGATACCAAATATCAAAAATGATGTTTTGTATCATGTTTTAAATGAAGTAAATGAAATAGAATGCATACTATTATTTTGTCACAACAAGCGGGATGGCTTGTGACAAAGGAATTGATCTCCATCCTTGTGGTTTAAAAATCAATTCTCACAAATGACATGAGTTATGGTCAACAATAAGATGTTGACCAAATATTATTTGCTTACATAATCAACATAGGTGGCATGCCTAACAACATAAACTAGTTTTTTTAGTCTAGCCTAAGAAATGACATGTGTTGACATGGTATAGGTTGAAATGAATGAAATTATTAACAATATAAATATATATTAAAATAATGTTACTATTTCAATATTTAAATATAGAATAAATAAATAAAAAATAATGTTCAACTAGGTTAGTTGTAAAATCAATCATTAAATAATGATGCCACGTAAACTAATTTGAATGGATGAAAAGTTTATGTAAATCACATTTTCATGTGACTACCACTATGACATGGTGTCACATATTGTCTTTTGCAACTAGAATTTTATGCAACTTGTCTAAAACATTAGGCCTTATAACAATCACATGTGGTAATTATAACTAAAAATTAGTTATTAATTGAGTTGTTGGTTTGCAAATTCCTTATAGTTTTGAATGGGGTGTAAAATGTTCTCAAAATTGAATTTTTTTTAAAAATACATTATACATGCAAATCCATGCACTATTATATTCTACATGGTTTGGAATTAACCATTTAATTTTCATGATTTTTTTATACATTAGGTTAAATCTATTTGTATTTGTAATATTCAAATTCAAGAAATTAAATTTTAAGGATCTTAAATAATTTTATCATAAAGTTGATGAAGTATTAGACATTTATCTTATTTAAATTGTGTGGTTTGATTCATATTCTAACAAATGGCATTTATTACATGTGGCCAAATTTGATACATTCTAATAAAAAGGATGATGAACATGGATGAAAAAGGTTGATGATGTAAGATGAGAAAGGAGGATGCACATGGGTAGAAATGGTGAACCTTAGATGTGCACTAAACTCTAAAAGGTTTCATTATGAGTGAAACGAAGTTCAAGTGTTTTGTGGGTTGAATTGATGAGCTACATTTGTTGATGAGATTTTTAAACATCTTTCAAGAATAAGTTACAATAGGCAAAAGGCAAAATGGGGGTGAAAAATATTGCAAACTATGGAGCATTCAAGAAAGTTTGATTAAGAAAATTGATACTGTAATTTGGGTGATAGTGAAATGCATTACAACTTCATTGGAAGAAGAAAAAGATGATTCCAATGATCTATTATACATCCCTCTTGAAAAGCCCATCAAAGAAAATTTCAAAAAACCTTGAAGATCATATGTTTCACTTTATCATAGCAAAAGGTGATCAAAAACCTTGTTGGATTATCATGAAGCAATTTCAAAGCAATTTCTGCACCTAACAAGGTATTTTTTAGCTTCTAAATGATTTGAATTTGCTTGTGTTTTGAACTTAAATGTCACATTAAAGTTATAATTTCATGAAATTACATTTGTTCAAATATAGGTTTAATGTTTGAACTTTGGAGATTTTGGTAAAAGGGCAACCAATTCTATCGTGAACAACTCATGCCAGAGTCCAAATTCTTTAAGGTGTACCAAAATTTTGTCACAATGTCACCCTTTTTGTCTTTTTTACCTAATCATTTTTTACCATGTAAAATCACATTTATAGATGATTATGATGAAATCTAAAATTGTAATGGTCTAAAATATAATCCTTCTAAAAAATTTGACAATTTTTGACTCATTAATTTTTATGGGGATCAAAATATAGGGTAAAAAAGGATTGTAATAAAGACTAGGCCCTTTTTTGTCTTATATGGTATAACTTAAAGGATTTTCACCCGCTAAAAAAACCCCAACTTGAAATTAGCAAAAAATAAAAAAAGGGTGAAAGCACACTAAGGGTGAGCCACTTTTCACCAAAAAAGGTGATGTATAACAAATATTATAATATGTAATAAGCTAATATCTTGATTGTATCCTTTGGCTATCTTAAACGCAAGCAAAAAACTTTAAAATTTGCATGACAACCTTTTGAAATTCAAAGTTTACCTTGAGTTAAAATTAATCTTGATCCAATGATTAAATGAAGAGGATTGGATAAAATTAATGTACATATAAAATTTATAGTTTTTCAACCGCCATAGGGCCTCATGTTTGTGGTTCATAAAACATTATCAAACAAAAGAAAATTGAAAAAATAATGCAATACCCATCTATAAAATCTCCTCCTCTTTGATATGGTAGTGTTTTTTTTTCCCTAAAAAACAATTATTATGCATTTATTGTTTAAAATGAAAAAAACACATTTTTTAATGAATTTGCGTCCAAAAACTTTAAATATCTAAATGGTATTAGATTTAATTCATGTATATCAATATCATACACCATAAAAAAATTCACCCAAGAATTCCACTCACAACCATAGTTTTGAAATATATATGCAATTTTTTCAAACTTTGTGACAAATATATTCCATATATTCAAGTTTTTCATTGTTTGTTGGATTTTTTTAAAAATTGATTAGATTAAGTTTAAAGTTAATCAAATATATTTAAAACAAACAAAAACACTCCAAGATGTGATGTCCATACATTACCAAAAAAATTAATTGCAGAAATATTATACTTGTGATTCCAATTTTTGCGGGGCTTAGTTTGTTTATGCCTGAAATGAAAACATTAATGAGTTCAACGATGGTTTAAGGGAGGGGGAGGAAGAAATCAAAATCAAATACCACTTTTAATATGCATGGAAAAGGAAAGCAAATACATGTAAACACGTAAAGCAATGTAAGATGTGAAAAGTTATTCGCAAATTGTAGAAAATCAAGCACAACATGCATCTAAAGTTCTTATTCATGTAAAAATTTCCAAACATTTTCAAAATCCAAACACAAAAAGTTAGTGTAGAGGTGTCTAGAAAATAACCACATTTGCTTTCGATAAGATGAAATAGTTGGAACTCAATGTCCAACAAGTTGTCAATGAGAAATTCCTTACTTATCCATTAGTGAAGAACATACTTCATGTTTACTTAACCAATTTACAATGTTTAAAAGCACATCAATAAGTAATGTCCAATTTGAATTAAAAGAATGGGATCATAGATGATTTAATTGGTCAATAAAAGGCACAAGTTGTGGTTGCCAAGGATATTGTCTGTATGTTGTCAACAAACAATTATAGGGGTCTTGCAAAGGTGTTGGATGTAGATAGGTAGAATATATAAAAGGCAATGGAGAGGCAAATTCAATTGGATATGGCAAAGGATGTTTTTTGGATTGGTTTTAGGCATGAAAAGTGCTCAAATTCCTTACTTCAATCTATGAGAGATTTGGTAGCACATTGGTGGCCAACACAAACCATTGTTTCCCCTATTGCAAAAAATGTAATAAGATGATGCATTGGCATGAAGTTGGATGAGATGCATCTAGCCCAATGATGCTAGGAAGTAAACATGTGAATATGAGCATGAGCATGAGCCTATGAACAAGAACAAATATATTTGGAATATTTTGATGACAAGGACAAAATATTTTTAGAATATCTTTATGCCACATAGGAATGACATGGAAAATATTTTTCCACATGTACATGGATGAAAGTAAAAAAAGGATGAAATCTTTGGATGAAAGATTCGTCAAGTTGAAATATATGGATGAAATTAGTTTCAAAACAATTATGCTAGATGAAAACCACATGTACATGAATGATAGTTACAAAAAACATGAAATATTTGGATGAATGTGGAGCAGGGATGAACTTTTGGATGATTTTTAAAAACAGACAAATTGTTTGGATGAAAGTAATTCCAAAATAGTTATGACAAATGGAAATTATTAGACTCACAAATTTTCATGTCCAACTTCATCCAAAAAAAAGGTGTTAAAGGTCAAACTCAAAGGAGCATTATAATGCAAAAAGGTGAAATAATAACTTATGTAAGTTAAATTAAGTCACATAGTAAGTCAAGGGTAGGATGTCCACATAATGATGGAATGGGAAAATGTTTGAAAAATTAATGAATAGTGCACTCCACACATCATGTTGAAAAATATTTTTATTTCTACAACAGAATGTATTCCAAAAAAATTGAACCCATGATAGTCATATTTAAAACCTAAATCTAACACCATTAAAAATCATGTGGACAGACCACTACGCAAACTATCCATTTTCTAGTGGTACCACTATAGTGTGTACCCAACGGCCTAGTGGTTTTGGATAATGGTTGGTCCCCGGTGGGATAAAGGAAACCACTGGGCAGGCATTTGGGTGGTTTAAAGCAATTTAGCTTTTTTTTTGGGGCAAGTGTTTTCGGGCAATGGGAAAATTCATTAATGGTTTTGATGATGATTTCAAGCATTGGTCTTCAATTGCTTTGTTAATGCTTTTATGGGTTTTTGATTAGAGGGCAGGGTAGTTATCAACAAATGATTTTAGGGGTAATTTTTGTGTGATGGTTTTCAAGTTACTTATTAATGGTCATGGCTAGTGGTCTATTTATGGTTTCTTAATGGGTTTAAAGGTAGTAAGTATGCTTCAGTGGTGTTGCAATGTTGTTGTTGTTGTTAGAAATACTATTCGTTTATAATTCCCAATGTTGATGAATGTGTTAAACATTCATCAAATGGATAAATAGTATTCACATCCTTATAGTAGTTAGTTCAGGTTGAATAGTGGTGGTTAGGGTTTGGAAATGGAGGCTACATAGGGTTTGGCGATGGCTAGGGTTTGGGTTAAATGGTGACTACTTTAAAGTTAGTAGATATTATATAATGGAGTGGTTTTGAATAGTCTTTCATTATCTCCTTTTATGGTTTTTGAATGCACATAAAACCTTCAAGCCTTATTTGTTGTCACAAACCATAGTTTTGTGATTGTAGCATTTGAAACATACAACCTTTGTAATCTTCTTGTTAATTAATACAATTGTTCCATTTCATGAACCTTGAATCTTTCATTTCTTACTTGTTTTCAAATTGTTTCTAATAGGTTATGGGCCCACACCAAGCAAGAGAAAGGACATTGTGTTGAAACAAGTAATGAAGGGTTTTGAGCTTGTATTGCATGGAAAAAATAAGAGAATCCTTTTGAAAAAAGGCTTTTTAGTTTGTAAAGTGAGCGGGAATTCATTTCCAAGTGCTGACATATAAGGAGCTTGCAACTTTTCAAGTGAGTGGGAGGTGTGGAAGAGACTTCTTCAAAGTGTTCTAAGTTCTCAAATGTGGAAGAATGTTCTTTAAGTCTTTAAATTTCAAGTTTTAAGTTCAAAGTGTGTGGAAGAAAGTTCTTCAAGTTTCTGAGGGTTTCAACGTTGAAGTTTAAAGTGTGTGCAAGAGAATTTTTTCAACTTGTTGAAAGCTTCAAGTTTTAAGTGTGTCAAAGAGAGTTATTTGTCAATGTTACAAATTTCAAGTCAAATTTCAAGTTTGTGCAAGAAAGTCTTTCAAATGTTTGAAGGTTTCTTGTAAAGGTTTTGTTTTGTGACATATAGCAATCGAGTGAGAAAGATTTCAAGTGAGGTTTTCAAACATTAGCAACTTTTTCAACTTGAAATTTTCCCACTTGCATTTCATTTGAATAGAAAAACATAGAATTTTTGTTTTAACATTTGTGTTCAACAAAATGTCATCCTTTTAAATGGAGTCTTTGAAAATCATGGAAAAGTTTGATGGTGGCAACTTTCATCTTCGAAAGTTCAAGATGCGCTTGATGCTTTCCAAGCATGGGCTTTGGAAGTTTGTTAATGGGAGTGCAACAATTCCCGATAATGAAGATCAAATCACGGATTACAACGAAAAGGCGACCAAGGCATGTGCATTACTTTGTGAACATCTCATAGATGCACAACTTGCACACATTCAATATTGTGAAAATGTCAAAAGCGCTTAGGAGACATTTCACAATGTCCATGAAGCCAAGACTATCATAAACAAATTATTTCTTCAAAAGAGGCTTTTCACCATCAAAATGCAAGAAGGGGAAGCTTGCATGTGCATAACAATATGGTGAATGCGCTTACGGATCAATTATATTCCATTGAGGTGAAGATTGAAGATGAAAATGTGTACATGTACATGGTACTTCTCATGAGCATTCCCCCATCTTTTGATAACTTGGTCATGAATTTGGAGTCCATGTCCACTAAGAATGTTGACCTTCAATTCGTCATTGTTCAATTGCTTCATGAGGTTTCCAAAAAAAAATAAAGTGAAAATACGGAAAATGTCACATTGCTTAACAAAACTCATAAGGCAAACAAAAAGATTTGTTTTTATTGTAAAAAGCCCAGATGCTTTGTGAGGAATTGTTTGAAGAAAAAATGTGATGATAAAGAAAAGGCAAACCAAGCTTGTGAAGATTAAGAACAAATGTTTGGTGCCGCCTTGGGTGCTAATGATCATTTGACGTACGATTAGATCACCGATTCTGGCGCAACACAACACATGACATTTGAATAAGAGTGGTTCACCACTTACAAATCCATTGTTCCATGGAAGGTGTATATGGGAAATGACACCATTTTGGAGGCAAACGGAGCATCAAGGCCACAATGCAAGTTGGAGGTAGAATGTTGCTTACAACCATCAATCAAGTTCTTCATGTTCCCAAAATGAATAATAGTTTCAATTCTATTAGTAAACTCATTTCAGAGGGCTTCAAAGTGGATTTTGACAAGGATGGTTGTAAGGTCAACAATGTCCATGGAACTGTTGTGGCAGAAACACCCACGGAAAATAACTTGTATCTTCTCAATGTCAATGTTTGAAAGGAGAGTGCGAATATGACAAAATTTTCGAATGAAAGAGCTACGCTTTAGCACCAACAATTTGTTAGAACTATTATTTATTTCTAAACATTCATCAAAAGGATGAATAGTATTACATCCTTGTAGTAGTTAGGTTAGGGTTTAAAAGTGGAAACTACTTAGGCTTTGGCGGCGACTAGGGTTAAGGTTTGGTGGTGGTTAGGTTAGGGTTAAGTGGTGGCTATTTTAGGGTTAGGAGATATATATAATGGAGTGGTTTTGAGTTGTCTTTCATTATCTCCTTTCATGGTTTTGAATGCACGTAGAACCTTTAAGCCTTGTTAGTAGTTACAAGTCATAGTTTTGTGATTGTAGCATTTGAAGCACACAACCTTTGTGATTTCTTGTTAGTTAATACGATTGTTCCATTTCATGAACTTTGAATGTTTCATTTCTTGCTTGTTTTCAAGTTGTTTCAAATAGGTTATGGGCCCACACCAACCAAGAGAAAAGGGCATTGTGTTAGAACAAGAAGTAGTCAAGGGTTTAACTTGTATAACATAGAAAGGGAGAATCCGTTTAAGCGAAGGCTTTTAGTTTGTAAGGTTGCAAAGAGAGTAGAAGTTCCTTTCTAAGTGAGTGAGAGGTGTGGAAGAGATTTCTTCAAAGTTTTGTAAGTTTTTCAAACGTGAAAAACAAGTTTTTCAAGTTTTTGAAAGTATCAAGTTTCAAGGTGAAAGTGTGTGGAAGAGAGTTTTTTGATTCATTAAAAGTTTGAGGTGTGTGGAGGAAAGGTCTTTGAATTTGAGGGAAGGCTTTTAGTTTGCAAGGATGTAAAGAAAGTAGAAGTCCATTTCTAAGTGAGTGAGAGGTGTGGAAAATATTTCTTCAAGTTTTTGAAAGTTTTTAGTTTTAAGGTGAAAGTGTGTGGAAGAGAGTTTTTTAACTCATTGAAAGTTTGAAGTGTGTGGAAGAAAGCTCTTTGAGTTGTTAAAAGCGTGAAGTTTCAAGTGTGTCAAAGAAAGTTTTTCCCATTGTTGCAAATTTCAAGTGAAATTTCAAGCTTGTGTAATAAAAGATTTGCAAGTGATAGAAGTTTTTCTTTTCAAGTTTACGTGAGGGGTCAAAGATTTTCTTCCAAAGCTTTCAATCTTTCAAGAGAGTGTTTGTTGTAGCATTTGTGTTCAAAATGTCTTCTTTTCAAATGGAATCCTTGAAAGTCATGGAAAAGTTTGATGGTGACAACTTTCACCTTCAGAAGTTCAAAATGTGCATGATGCTTTCCAAACATGGGTTTTGGAAATTTGTTGATGGGAGTGCCATCTTGTCAAGTGAAGAAGTTGTAAAGGTCGATTACAACGAAAAAAAGACCAAAGCTTTTGCATTGCTTAGTGAATGACGCACTCCCAACTCCTTAAAGGACCCAAATAAAGGGTCCAAATGGAACATAGCAGAAAAGGGAGGAGTCGGGGCACACTCCTTAGCTCACAACACTTTGAGGGGTAGAGGGGCGTGTTGGAGCTCCGAGATGGGACTAGGAAGAGTTGACAAGCTTCACTCACTCACACGGGCCTGCACACAACCCACACAAAGTGCTTAGTGCATAATTAGAGCACCCTTGGTCTAGGACGAGCCACGGGCAACATGGACACACAAGACTCACCACGGCCCGAACTTGGGAGAAGCCACCACCTTCCCCCTTATAGTATACTCTGTGGTTGGCCACGGAGCCTACATCCAAATGGCTTTTCTCTCCTTGGACTCCCGAATGGGAGTCCCGAAATCCCGCAAGCTGGGACTCCCGCGACTTTGGAGCCCCATAACTTTGCAAGTAGACCTTCGATTGACGTGCGATCTAAAGCAAAGTTGTAGCTCTCGTTGAGAGCTTTCCAACAATATGTCGCACGTTGTCTACAGACAAATAAATCGGGTTGATTCCTGACTTTTTCTAGTCGGGAGTCAAATTGGCAGTTTGACTCCCGCCCCTTCTTTTACCCATAACTTATGTTTCAGATGTCTAAATGAACAATGCGAGCCCATTTTAGACATCTACATTTCAAGAGATTTCCAATGATATAAAAAAAATCACAAGCCATTGAGTTTTGACCCCTCAAATTGCTCTCTAAAGTTTTGGAAGTCCATTGGGACTCCATCTCCCAAAGTGGGAGTTGCCTTGGGAGTGTGAACGTTCACTCCCTCACATTTTCTTACACTCCCAGGAGTATGTGATGTCATTCCTCGGCTTCCTCTTGGCCTACAACCTTACAATGCCTTTGCCTTGACTCCTGGGCTTCCTTTCTCTTGGCTCGCAACCTTGCAACCCCTTTGCCTTGGTCGCGAGCCCAAATCTAAGGTTGCGACAGTGAACATTTCACGGATGCCCAACTTGCACACATTCAATATTGTGACAATGTGACAAGTGCGTGGGAGGTTCTTTGTGGTGTGCATGAAGCTAAAACCATTACCAACAATTGTTCCTTCAAAGGAGATTTTTCACCATCAAAATGCAAAAAGGAGATGACATGCTTGTGCACATCAACGCAGTGAAAGCCCCTGCGGACCAACTACGTTCCATCGAAATGAACAGTACGGATGAAGATGTTTACATGGTACTCCTCATGAGCCTTCCTCCATCCTTTGATAACTTAGTCACAAGCTTGGAATCCATGTCCACGAAAGATGTAAACCTTCAATTCATTGTAGCAAGGTTGTTTCACGAAGTGTCCAAAAGAAAGGAGTGTGAGAGTTTCGAGACTACCGCATTAGTCAACAAAACTCATAAGTCAAACGAGAAGCTTTGTTTCTATTGTAAAAAACCCGGACATTTTGTGAGAAATTGTTTGAAGAAGAAAAGTGATGAAAAAGAAAAAGCTAATCCAGCTTGTGAAGATCATGAACAAATGTTTGTTGCGGCATTGAGCGCCAATGATCATAGCACGTATGATTGGATTGTAGATTTTGGTGCAACGCAACACATGACATTCGAACAAGAATGGTTTACCATTTACAAGCGCATTTCCCCAAGGAGGGTGTTCATGGGGGATGACACCATTTTGGAGGCCATTGGCAAGGGGAGCATCAAAGCCACAATGCAAGTGGGAGGCCAATTGACACATACAACCATCACCCAAGTTCTTCATGTTCCGAAAATGAAAAATAATCTCATTTATGAAGGTTTCAAAGTGGAGTTTGACAAGGATGGTTGTAAGGTCAACGATGCTCGAGGAGTTGTTGTGGCGCAAGCACGAATGGACAAGAACTTGTACCTTCTTAATGTGAAGGTCCATAAAAACATTGCACACATTACAAATCTTTGGAGGAAAGTGCGATGCTTTGGCATGAAAAACTTGGCCATCTCAACATGGCAAACCTTAAGGAGTTAGATGCCATGGTGGATGGCATGAATTTGAAAGAAGTGCCGTTGCATCACATTTGTGAAGGATGCATCAAAGGCAAACATCAAATAACATCATTTCCCCAAGGACGGAGCAGGAGGGCTTCACAACTTTTGGAGATTGTGCACACCGATGTGTGCGGACTAGTGAAGATTACATCGCATGGTGGAGTGCACTTTGCACACCTTCCATTCTTGTTTCATTCAAAGGTGTATCTCGACTAAAGGTCAATGGTTCTTGTCCTTCAACTTCTTCATGCACAACTACATTTTTTCTTTCTCGGGATGAGGTACACCACTTATTTCCTTTGACCTTTCAATGAACACAACATCTCTACTTTTGATGATTTCTTGGTTTTTACACACATCAATGTTAGAAATACTATTCATTTCTAATTCCCAATGTTGATGAATGTGTTAAACATTCATCAAAAGGATGAATAGTATTCACATCCTTGTAGTAGTTAGGTTAGGGTTTAGAAGTAGAGACTACTTAAGGTTTGGCGGCGGATAGGGTTAGGGTTTGGTGGCGGTTAGGTTAAAGTGGCGGCTAGGTTAGGGTTAAGTGGCGACTACTTTAGGGTTAGGAGATAGTATATAATGGAGCGGTTTTGAGTTGTCTTTCATTCTTTCCTTTCATGGTTTTTGAGTGCACATAGAACCTTCAAGCTTTGTTAGTTGTTGCAAGCCATAGTTTTGTGATTACATTAATTAAAAGCATACAACCTTTGTATTATTCTTGTTAGTTATACAATTGTTCTATTTCATGAACCTTGAGTGTTCCATTTCTTGCTTGTTTTTCAACTTGTTTCCAATAGGTTATGGGCCCACACTAAGCAAGAAAAAGAATATTATGTTAGAACAAGAAATAGTGAAAGGTTTTGAATTTGTATTGCATAGAAAAAGGGAGAGAATCTTTTTGAGAGACGGATTTTTGTTTGCAAAATAAGTGGGAGTTCATTTCCAAGTGGTGGCATACAAGGAGCTTACAACTTTTCCAAGTGAGTGGGAGGCGTGGAAGAGATTTCTTCAAGGTGTTGTAA
>Ga0209611_10011545_pt1 | contig 12679 bp, 12 predicted proteins | sample S1TSphgellanicum_3_FD_187693 | JGI IMG/M metagenome (GOLD analysis project Ga0209611, IMG submission 187693) | Host-associated microbial communities from peat moss isolated from Minnesota, USA - S1T2_Fc - Sphagnum magellanicum MG (SPAdes) (version 2) | ecosystem: Host-associated > Plants > Peat...
GAACGCGACGCCGAGGGCAGCCATCCGTTTGGCGTTGCCCAGCGCCACCGACCGGCCGACGACCTTGCCGACGACCCCCTCGCCGGTGATGGAGGCGAAGTCGGTCGCCTCTTGGGTTGCAACCTTGCGCGCCGTCGCGGCGCTGACGATGGCCGCGGCGAGCGGGTGTTCGCTGTATCGTTCCAGACTAGCCGCCAAGGTCAAAACATCCGCCTCCGTCAGGCCAGCGGCCGGGACGATGGCGACGACGCTTGGCCGGCCTTCCGTCAGCGTCCCCGTCTTGTCCACGACAAGCGTATCGACCTTCTCCATCCGCTCCAGCGCTTCGGCCGATTTGATCAGCACGCCGGCGCCGGCCCCCTTGCCCACGCCCACCCCAATCGACATCGGGGTGGCCAAGCCTAGCGCGCAAGGGCAGGCGATGATCAGAACCGAGACGGCTGCGATCAGGGCGTAGGCGAGCGCCGGGGGCGGTCCCCACATCGCCCAAACGATGAAGGCTAAAACGGCGACGCCCAGCACCGCCGGCACGAAATAACCCGCTACGGTGTCGGCGATGCGCTGAATGGGCGCTCCGCTGCGTTGGGCCTCTGAGACCATCGTCACGATCTGCGCCAGCAGGGTGTCTGCCCCCACCTTGTCGGCGCGCATGATCAGAGCCCCCGTGCCGTTCACGGTTCCTCCGATGAGCTTGTCGCCAGCGTGTTTGGCGGCCGGCATGGATTCTCCCGTGACCATGGACTCGTCCACGGCGCTCCTGCCCTCAAGCACTTCTCCGTCCACGGGCACACCCTCGCCGGGTCGGACGCGAATCCGATCACCGACCTGGATACGGTCAAGCGCGACCTCCTCATCCTCGCCGCGGGCGTTCAGACGATGGGCGGTTTTCGGGGCCAGCTTCAGCAGGGCGCGGATCGCGCCGCCGGTCTGCTCTCGGGCGCGCAGCTCCAAAACCTGGCCCAGCAGGACCAGGACCGTGATCACGGCGGCCGCCTCGTAGTAAACCGCGACCCTACCGTCCACGCCCCTGAAGCCGGACGGAAACAGCCCCGGCGCGAAGGTCGCGACCACACTGTAGAGGTAGGCTGAGCCGCTCCCCAGCGCGATCAGACTGAACATATTGAGGCTACGATGGATCAGCGAGGCCCCGGCCCGCTGGAAGAATGGCCAGCCCGCCCACAAGACGACCGGCGTGGACAAGGCGAATTGAACCCAGGTGGAGACCCGTGGCGACACGACCTTGTGGAGCTCAAGAACGGGAATATGGCCGCCCATTTCGAGGCAGAACACCGGTACGGTCAGGGCCAGCCCGACCCAGAACCGCCGGGTCATATCGATCAGCTCGTGGTTTTCGCCCACCTCCGCCGTCGCCTGGACCGGCTCCAAGGCCATCCCGCAAATCGGACAGCTGCCCGCGCCGGGTTTCCGAACCTGGGGATGCATGGGGCAGGTGTAGGTTGTCCCCGTCGTGGCGGCGGATGGCCGGGCGTCCATGGTGGGAAACTTTGCTGGATACGATGAGCCTCGCTGGGCGCAATGCCGAGCAGAAGTCGAAGGCGGCGCGCCCCCGCCTTAGGCTAACGTGTTTCGCCGTCAATGGGTCCGCGCCTTACACCCTTGACAGTCCCCAGACGAAAGGGCGCCCCTGAACGCCGCTAAGGTCGCAGTATCGCGCGGAGGGTTGGGTTGTGAGCGGACGGGTGCTCGTCGTCGAGGATGATGTCGATACCGCCGACTATGTGGCCAAGGGCCTGCGCGAGGCGGGCTTCACGGTGGAGCATGTCGCCGATGGGCGCGACGGCCTGTACATGGCCTCGTCGTCGGATTTCGACGCCATCGTGATGGACCGGATGCTGCCCAGCATGGACGGCCTGTCGGTCGTGCGGGCGCTGCGGGCGGCGGGGGTGGAGACGCCGATCCTGATCTTGTCGGCGCTGGGCCAGCTCGACGAGCGGGTGATGGGCCTTCGGGCCGGCGGCGACGACTATCTCACCAAGCCCTTCGGCTTTTCGGAACTCCACGCCCGGATCGAGAACCTGCTACGCCGACGCGGCGGCAAGGCGGTTGAGACGACCTTGCGCTGTGGCGACCTGGAGATGGACCTCCTGTCCCGCAAGGTGATGCGCGCCGGCCGCCCGCTCGATCTCCTGCCCCGAGAGTTCAAGCTGTTGGAGTATTTCCTGCGCAATCGCGACCGGGTCGTCACCCGCACCATGTTGTTGGAGCAGGTCTGGGACTACCGCTTCGACCCCCATACCAGCATCATCGACACCCATATCAGCCGGCTCCGCAAGAAGTTGGACGAGGGTTTCCCCAAACCCCTGCTGCACACCCTGCGCGGCGTCGGCTACAGATTATCGGAAACGGCGTAATCTGAATGGCAAAGCCTACCCATCGCTTCCGACGGTTCGCGCCATTAAGCTTCCTGATCTTCGCGGTCGCCCTGGTGTTGAGCGCCAGCGCCGCTTCCCTGGTGGTCGTCTATCGCACGGGCGAGCGGATCATTTCTGAGCGCGAACGCGCCGAGGCGCTGGACGAGCGCGACCTGTTGGCCGAGGTGGATCAGGAGCAGGGGCTGAACGCGGTGGCGTCCGCCGTGGCCAGGCGCACCCGCTTCGCCTCCAGCGGCGAGCACTATGGGCTGTTCACACCGGCGGGCGAGCCCCTCGCCGGCGATGTCGTCGCCTTTCAGCCCGACTTCCGCAGCGCCGACTGGCGAGTGATCCACCTCGCCCGCCCCGCCTCCATGACGCTGCATATCGAGGGCGCGGTCCTGCCCGACGGGGCCGTTCTAGTGGTCGGGCGAAGTCTGGCGAACCTGCGCAAGTTCGAGCGCTCGATCCTGTATGGCTTCGTCGCCGCTGTCGCCATCGTCGCCGTTGCGGCGCTGGCGGCGGGCCTAGTGCTGAACTTCCTGATCCTCCAGCGGGTGGACGCCATCGCGGCGACGGCGGAGCGGATCGCGGGCGGCGACCTTTCGGCCCGCACCGCCATCGCCGACCGCCGCGACCCCTTCGGCCGTGTCGGCGCCTCCTTGAACGCCATGCTGGAGCGGATCGAGGAGCTTTTGACCGGCATGCGCACCGTGACCGATAGCGTCGCCCACGACCTGCGCTCCCCTCTGACGCGCATGAAGGGGGCCCTGGCGCGCGCCTTGGAGCCGGGCGCCACGGAGACGGAGCGCCTCGACGCCATCGACGCCGCCCATGACGAGGCCGACCGGGCGCTCGCCACCCTGTCGGCGCTGTTGGACATCGCCCGGGCGGAGACCGGCCTGTCGCGCGACATGATGCAGATGATCGATGTGGCGGGCCTGGTCGAGGAGTTGGTGGACTTCTTCACGCCTGTGATCGAGGACGCCGATCAGCGGTTGGAGGTGGTGTTCCCGCCGGGCCCTGTCGCGGTGCGCGCCCATCCCGCCCTGCTGCGCCAGGCGATTGGCAATCTGTTGCACAACGCGGCCCATTACGCCGGGGCCGGCGCGGTGGTGCGCGTCTCGGTGGAGGAAGATGACGCCGGGAGCGTGCGCCTGACGGTCGCCGACACCGGCGTCGGCGTGCCGGAGGACCAGCGTGGGCGGGTGCAGCAGAGGTTCGTGCGCCTGGACCCGGCCCGCGGCGTGGGCGGGTCGGGTCTGGGCCTTGCCATCGTCGCCGCCTGCGCCAAGCTTCACGGCGGGGTGCTGCGCCTCGAAGACAATGGGCCAGGCTTGCGGGCGGTGCTGGAGATCAAGGCGACTTGAGCTTTGCGGGCTCCGGTGCGCCTCAAAGCCGCACCGCCAGAGTCGTTTTATTTCGGCGTCTCGCGCCGCTCCCCATCCTGGCGACGCCCCTCTTCATGCTCGTGCTCATGACGATGGCGCGGGGCGCCCGTACCGCCGTCGGCGATGTCGGCGAGCGTCGGGTTTGCGCCATGGACCCCGTTGGGATCGCCGAGGTTTGAGGGCGAGGGGCCCGTCGTCGTGCGCTGATCGCGCCAGCCGTCGAAGGCCTGGGTGAAGGCGCTGTGGTGACCGTTGCGCCAGGTGCGGTACTCCTCGTCGTAGCGGCGGGCCTGATCGTCGCGCCAGCGGGCGTAGTCCTGGTCATGAGCGGCGAGGCGGGCGTCGCGCCAATGACGGTAGTGGGGCTCATGGTGATCGTGGGCCGACCCACTGAAGTCTTTGATTGAGCCGAACAGCGGAGTCTGCGAGGGCCGTTCATAGGTTCCGCCTCGCGGCGCGCTCGGGGCGTCGCCCGACCGGGCGCCATGGGTCGTCGATCCCTCCGGATAGGGCCTGAAACCGGCCGGACCGAAGGCGCCGCCGCCCGAGCTATAGTTGACGCCCTGGGTCAGAGGGCCAAAACCGGCCTGCCCCCACTGAGAACCAAGCCCCTGCTGCCCGTAGCCGCCGACATTGGCGCCGCCAAAGCCCCCGCCGACCTGATCGGAGGCGCCCCCAACCAATTGGCCGTAGGGCGTGACTTCAGCCCCGCTGAAGCCCTGGGGGCGCCCATTTTCCTCGGCGCTTGCGCCCCAAGATCTAGGCTCCCCCGCCTCAACCCGGCCGCTTGCGCCGTCGGGCTCAAGGCGGGCGCCAAGTGTATAGGTTCCCAAGCGTTCTTCAGGAAGCTTAGGGTCGTGATCCCGATTAGACATCTTCTTGTCCTCTCTAGAGGTGATGAGGACTCTAACCGGCGCCGCTTGCCGGAAGTTCCGATGCGTCGGCTGCGAGATCACCCGTTAACCGCGCCACCTGATGGTGCGCACGCGATAATAGGAATTCTCGGGTGTGCTTGGGTTAAGCTTAGCCTCTTAGCTCTGGACGCCGCCTTTTGATATTGATACGAAAGAGTCATATACGTCCGAACTTAGCCCGCCCTCCGAAAGGTTTGTCAGGAGATGCTGCAGTCTGGGGACGCCGACCGCGCGCCGCGCCCATGCGCAACACATCAACCAGAGCAAGATGTGGAGCTGGCCCTAGGGTCGTGCTTGAAGAGCTTCTTCGACGGCGTCACGGCCAGTCCGGTACCGGATCGTATCCAACAGCTCGCCAAGGCGCTAGAAGACGCCCTCGAACGCGGCGACCTCCGCCCCCAGGACACTCTCAGCGCTCGACCCTCCCGGTCGTAAGGGGTTAGGTTGGAATTTCCGTATCCTCAGGCTGCTTCAGCTGCACGGATTTCCAAGGTTAGGCCGGCCGCCGACGCGAGATGGACCAGGGCGTCGAGCGAGAATTTCCCGAGTTTGCCTCGCATGAGATCATTCAGCTGCGGTCGGGTAATCCCTAGCCGGGCCGCCGCCGCCTCTTCAGGCAAGTCCCATGATTTGACGCGACTCACCAAGAGACTGAGCAGGTCCGCGCGCGCCTTCATATTTGCGGCCTCGGCCGGGGTATCGGCCAGCGCATCAAATACGTCAGAGAAAGTTTGAACGTCCATAACCTAGCCCTTCCACGCACGTAGGCGGTTCGCCGCCAAGCGGTCGCCAAGAAAAACGACAGGCTTCACGGCCACAAGTGCATCTGTTTCGATACACCCTCGCAAGGCCGCCCGCTTAAGACGGAGCCAGAGTTTCGCTCCAAAGACGCAGGTCGCTATTCCCCATCAGCGCCAAACCTGAAGCGATAGATTCAAACTCTCCGCCCGTGGCGATCTTGTCTTGGCCGAATGGGTCTATGAACAGGCGGCGCACGGCGGGGACCAGGGACGATCCGCCGGTCAGGAACACTTGGTCGATGGACGAGGGTTTTAATCCCGCCCCGTCCAACGCCTGCTGCAAGGCCTGTTGGATTTGCACAAGCTCTGGCGCGATCCAAGTTTCAAAGTCCGAGCGTGATATATTGGCTTCAATGTCGATCCCGCCCGCGTGGAACGCGAAGGCGGCGTTATCGCCCTTGGAGAGCGCTTCCTTGACCTTGGAAATGGCGCGGTAGAGCGGATAGCCGTGATCGCCTTCGATAAGCTCGACGAAGGCCTCAAGCCTGGGATCGAGCGCGGTCCGAGCGAGCGATTTCAATTCACGAAGGTCGCGGGAGGACTTCAGCAACGCCAGCTGGCTCCAACGGGCGAAGGCTGAAAAGTACCGGTTCGGAACCGGCAGCACCTTGTCGAAGCTGCGATAGCTCGACCCTTTGCCCAGTTCGGGTGAAACCACGTGATCGATGATCCGATAGTCGAACGCATCGCCCGCGACGGAAACGCCGGAGTGACTGAGCGCCTTGGACGTCACTTGGCCATTTCGCCGGTCGAACCGAATGACTGAGAAGTCGCTCGTACCGCCGCCGAAGTCCGCCACCAGCACGGCTGCGCCCCCGACCAGGCGTTGTGCGAAGTAGAAGGCCGCGCCGACCGGCTCGTAAACATAGTGGAGCTGTTTGAAGCCCAGGCGACGAAAGGCGCTCTCATAGCGTTCCAAGGCGAGCTTGGGGTCTGGCGAGGCGCCGGCGAACTGAACCGGGCGGCCGATCACGGCGGTCTCAGGGGCCGCTTGCAGCAAGGCGCCGCCGTGGACCTGGAGGCGGGCGAGAAATGACCAGAGCAGGTCTTCGAAGCGGTAACGACGCCCATGGATCTCGGTCGATTGGAAGTGCGGGCTGGCCGCGAAACTTTTGAACGACTGGATGAAGCGGGTGTCGAGGGGGTCTTCCAGGTACTCTTCGATCGCCCAAGGCCCCGCTTCGACGGTTCGCGGGTGAAGCGGGTCGGGGTGTTCGCGAAAGCTGAGGACGGATCGAAATCCGGTCGTTGGGCCGCTTGGCGCTGCAAACGGAACGACGGTTGTGCGGCCATCCTCATCCAGCAAGGACAGAACCGTGTTGGTTGTGCCAAAATCCACGCCCAACACCGCGCCCATCGCATTACGCCTTGCTGCTGCAGGGTCCAGACCTAAAGGGGCGCGAAACTAATCGCCGCCGCTAGACGGGGCAATGGCGCCGTGTCGCTAACCCTGGGGCGGATCGATGGCGCTGACCAGGGCGTCGCTTGCATCGTCGGCGTCCATGATCCGCAGCAAGCGCGCGCGGGCGCGATTAACGCGGCTTTTGATGGTGCCGAGCGCACAGCCGCAAATTTCCGCCGCTTCTTCATAGGTCAGGCCGGCGGCGCCGACGAGGACCAAGGCCTCGCGGTGCTCGGGGGGAAGCTGTTGGAGCGCAGCCTGCATCGCCTTCATCGCCACACTCCATTCCTGGGTCGGCGCCGCGCTGAGACGGGCGGCGTGCTTGCCGTCCTCGTCCGCCACCTCCCGGCGACGCTTGATCGCCGCGGTGTAGTAGGTGTTGCGCAGGATGGTGAACAACCAGGCCCGCAGATTGGTCCCGGGCTCGAACTTGTCCTTATTGGTCCAGGCCTTGATCAGGGTGTCTTGCACCAGATCGTCGGCGTCGGCGCTGTTGCGGCTAAGCGACCAGGCGAAGGCGCGTAGCGGCGGCAGGAGGGCGATCACGGCGTCGCGCCATTCCACCGTCTCGGGCGCGTCGACGCTCCCGGCCTCCTTCCCCTCGCGTGAGGAAAACATCGACATACTGAAAACGCCTGTACGCGCGCGCCCTGTACGCGGGACGCAGGGCCGGAAGCGAGGTCGAAACGTACCCCCCATTGTATCCGTTCCCATTTTCCGCCATGGAACACCTCCGCCCGTCGAGGCGTTCTATTCGTCATTGCGCTTGTCATTGCCTCGTTTGCGACCCTCATCCCCGGCGTCCGGGCTTCATGGTTGAAGCTTCGGCGCGTGATTAAAGCGGACCCGCCGATGCGTCTGATCGATGTCGAAGCGGAGCGTTTCGGGAACGGGGATGGCGGATCGGGGGCGCACGAGGGCGCTGGGCTAAGCGACCGCTTCCGCCGCGTGCGCGCCGCGACCCTGGAGCTGGCGGCGCCCCTATCGCCCGAGGATCAGGTGGTGCAGTCGATGCCCGACGCCAGTCCGGCCAAGTGGCATCTGGCGCACACGACCTGGTTTTGGGAGACGTTCCTGCTGGCGCCGTCAGGTGTCGCCCCGTTCGATCCGGCCTACGCCTTTCTCTTCAATTCTTACTACGAAGCGTTAGGCGAGCGGCACCCGCGTTCCCAGCGCGGGCTCCTGACTCGGCCAGCTGTGAACGAGGTGCGCCGCTATCGCGCCTATGTGGACGAGCACATGCAGCGGCGGCTCGACGAAGGCGGCCTGGATCGGGCGACGCGCGACCTGGTGGCGCTTGGCCTCGCCCATGAGGAGCAGCACCAGGAGCTTCTGCTGACCGATGTCCTGCACCTGTTCGCGCAAAATCCCCTGAAACCCGCTTACCGGTCCGCGCCGCCGATGACGCTGGCGGCTCAGCCCAGCGGCGGCCCCACCCTCTATATCGATTTTCCCGGCGGCCTGGTCGAGGTGGGCGTCGCGGCGCCCGATGGCGGATCGACCTTCGCCTTCGATAACGAGGGGCCCAGGCACAAGGTCTATCTTGAGCCCTTTCGTCTGGCCGACCGGCTGGTCACCAACGCCGAGTGGCTCGCCTTCATGGAAGACGGCGGCTATGCGCGGCCGGAGCTTTGGCTCTCTGATGGCTGGGCTTGCGTGAGCGAAAGGGGCTGGGGGTCTCCCCTTTATTGGGACAAGGGGGATGGCGACTGGCGGGGTTTTGGCTTGGCCGGCCTGGGGCCGTTGGAGCCGTCCGCGCCGGTCGCCCATGTCAGCTTTTACGAAGCCGATGCGTTCGCCCGCTGGTCTGGGCGGCGGCTGCCGACCGAGATGGAGTGGGAGCACGCGGCGTCTCAGACGCCCGTCGTCGGCAACTTTCGGGACTCCGGCGCCCTTCGCCCGCTGCCTCTGACGCCCAGCTCGAGGGCGTCGCAAGGTCTGAACCAAATGTTCGGCGACGTCTGGGAATGGACCGCCAGTCCCTACGCCCCCTATCCGGGCTTTCGCCCCGCCCCCGGCGCGGTGGGCGAATACAATGGGAAGTTCATGGTCAATCAGATGGTTTTACGCGGCGGGTCTTGCGTCACGCCGAGCGCTCATATCCGGGCCAGCTACCGCAACTTCTTCCAGCCCCACCAGCGCTGGCAGTTCAGCGGCGTGCGTCTCGCCGACGATGGGCGCTGATCGATCATGCTGGACGGTGAGGCGAATACCCAGTTTGAGGCTGATGTGCTGGAGGGGCTATCGCGCCCGCAAAAGACGCTGGCCCCCAAGTACTTCTATGATGAGGCTGGATCGGCCCTGTTTGAGGCCATCTGCCAGACGCCGGAATACTATCCGACGCGGGTCGAGACCGCGCTTTTGGCTAGGGTCGCCCGGGAGCTCGCGCCCGATATCGAGCCGGGCGCGGCCCTGGTCGAGTTCGGCAGCGGGGCCAGCGAAAAGACTCGGCTGATCCTGGACGCCGCATCAAGCATCGGTCTTTACGTGCCCATAGACATCAGCGTGGAAGCGCTTGCCGCCGCCGCCGCCCGCATCGCGGCGGCCTATCCGAACCTGCGGGTCGCGCCCATCGCCGCGGACTTCACCCAACCGCTTCGCCACGCTGCGCTCGACCGCGCGCCCGCCGTGGTGGGCTTCTTTCCAGGCTCCACAATCGGAAACTTCACGCCGGCCGAGGCGCGGCGGTTTCTAACGGGCGCCCACGCGCTGTTGGGACCTCGCGCCTCATTTCTGATCGGTGTGGATCTGGTGAAGGATCTCGACGTCTTGCGAGCGGCCTACAATGACGCCGCGGGCGTCACCGCCGCCTTCAATCTCAATGTTCTGGCGCGCATAAACCGCGAGCTTGGCGGCGACTTCCGGCTCGACCAATTCGCCCATCGGGCGATTTGGAACGCCGAACTGTCGCGGATAGAAATGCATCTGGAAAGTTTGAAGGCCCAGACGGTGTGGGTGGCCGGCCGCCCATTTCATTTTGAAAGCGGCGAAACCCTGCATACGGAGAACTCTCACAAGTTTACCGTTCCCGCTTTCACGGCCCTGGCTATGTCCGCCGGATGGCGCATCAACACGTGCTGGACATCGGACGATCAGCCTTTTGCGGCCTTCCTCCTGGCGCCTGCGGCAAGCCGCTGACGCCCGGAAGCGAACTTACTGGGCGTCTAACTACTCTAGGTCCGTATCCGAATCTGTCCGCCGACGTGCGCCTTGGGAGGCTTCGCCGCCCTTGCGTCCCGCCGCCGCCGCCAGTTGGCGGTCTTGGGAGAAACTGCGCTTTTCGTTCGGCACGCTTTCGCCGCCCTTGCGCGCAATCTCGCGTTGCTTGGCGCGGTCCATAGACGCAAAGCCGCGGGTGGATTTTCCGACCGAGGTGGAGCTTGTGTCAGCCATGATTTGACCTTTCACGGTGGCGGTTGAAGACTGGAACTGTCCCGGTTGGCTAACCCGTCGCCGCGGCTTGAGTTCCCCCGCCCACGCCCAGCGCGCTGAACGTATCAGGCGCGCTCGAGGCATAAGGTCTGCCGTCATCGGGCGTGTCCGGGGATGCCGGCGCTTCCGCCGGCGAGGGGTCTGGCGTGATCTCCGGGTAGGGCGCGGGGCCAGGCGGCGGGTCGTAATCCGGTTCGAGGGGCGTGGGCTTGGTCGGCGGTGTTTCGCTGGGCATGGTTTCGCTCGGGACCTGTGGGCGCCTGGGAGGCGTTTGGATCGCTTAGGGCCTATTGTGTCTCAACTCGCGCTGGCCCGTTCGGTTCTAGCTCGGCTTTGCACGCTACGGTTTTGGCCGTTGAGGCGCATCGGCGAGCAGTGCATCAAGGCCAAAAAATGTCATTGCTGCGGCGCTTTGCGCAGCGCGGACCTAGGGTCGCTGACCTATTGTGAGGGCGTGGTGTCGAGGGCGGCGCGTAGATTTGCGTCGGGAACTTCACATCGTGCAGTCCGTTACCGCCTCATTTGGGGCGGTGAATTCGCCGGGTCTTTCCAGTCTGTGTGCGAGGGTGGAAAAAGGGGTTATGCCAAAGCAGATTGTACGCCAGGCGCCCTATCTCCGTCGTTACGCCAGAGCCTTGACCGGGGCGCAGTCGGCGGGCGACGCTCTGGTGCAAGCGGCCATGGAGGGTATCCTCGCGGGGTCTCTGGCGCTGGATCAGGCCCTACCGTTGCGGACTGCGCTCTATCGCGCCCTCAATCAGATCTGGCGCGCGGGCGAGGCGCGCACGACCGATGCAACAGATCGCTCCCCTCCAGACTACCGGCTGCAGGTGTTGTCGCCGGTTCAGCGGGCCGTTCTGCTGCTCACCTCGATGGAAGGCTTCTCCACCACGGAAGCGGCCCAGGTTCTGGACCTCGACCTCGCGGAGCTCAATGGCCATTTGGCCGCCGCCGAGGACGCGCTGGAGCGCCAGTTGGCGACGGACGTGCTGATCATCGAGGACGAGCCGATCATCGGGCTCGATCTCACTCGCTTGACCCGAGAACTGGGTCATCGCGTCACCGGCGTCGCCGCCACCCGGGATGAGGCGGTCGAGATGGCCCGGCGGCAGCGTCCCGGTCTGGTTCTGTCCGACATTCGCCTCGCCGATGGATCGAGCGGGCTGGACGCCGCGACCGATATCTTGAAGAGCTTCGATATCCCAGTGATTTTCATCACCGCCTTTCCCGAACGCCTCTTGACGGGAGAGCGGCCGGAGCCGGCTTTTCTCATTACCAAGCCGTTCCGGGAGGAGACGGTGAAGGCGCTGATCGGCCAAGCCTTGTTCTTCCATCGTCCGCAGCCCGAGCTGTCGGCGGCCCATTAGGCCTAGGAACCGCGGGTGCCGGTAGCGAGTTGTTACCGCAAGGCTTAGGCGCCATCTTACGCAACCCAACCTTCTGTTCCTGACGCTTTGACCAAGCGACATCCCTGTGAGGCGAACATGACCGACGCGAAGACCCATATCGACAACGCCGCCGACCATCTCGAAGACGCGGCCTCTGAAGTGGGCGACGCCGTCAAGGGGGAGGCCAAGACTGTCACGGCGAAGGCCGACGAACTCAGCAAGGCCGCCGCCGAGAGCGCCGCGGCCGCCAAGGAGTGGGCGGCCGAGCGGGCGGCTATCGCGCGAGAGTGGGCTCTGGATCAGTCGGACGTGCTGCGCGACAATGTCCAGTCCAAACCCTTCATCGCCATCGGCGTCTCCGCCGCATCCGCCTTCGCGGCGGGCCTCGTCTTGGGCGTGCTGCTATCGACGCGGCGCTGAGTCGGCGTAGGCCGGCGTCAGCCTGTTGAACGGATTTCGAAGGCTCACGCGAAGACGCGAAGAGGAATAGAATATCTAAGCCTTCGGCGCGCTGGGTCCTTACTCTTCGCGTGAAATTCGCTGCTTGCGTCTTCCACGCAGGCCGAGCGGAGCTTGCGCCTGGTTCGCTTCAGGTCCCCTCAAAACTCCGGCTTATCGACCCCTGAGCGCTCACCGTCTTTATGCTCGGCCCTGAGCTTGGCGGCCCTTTCAATGGCTTCCTGGATCGGGGTCTTGGGTAGGTCGGCGAGCGTCAGATAGCCTTGCTGTTTCGTGTCCAGGATTTCGAAGTGGCGGTCGGCGGCGGCTTCGAATTCGGCCAGGCTTATCTTGCCGTCGAAATCCGCGTCGGCGGCGGCGACGGGTTCGGGCTGGTTGATCAGCGAATAGACGGCGGCGCCCTGGGCGCCGGTCTCGCCCTTCACTTCGCGGGGCTGGCGGAGTTGAAACCCGCCCCGCGCCCGACCTGATGACCCCGGCCGTTCGGTATTGCGTTGATCGGCCAGATCCAGATTGGGGTC
>Ga0209611_10011549_pt1 | contig 12677 bp, 11 predicted proteins | sample S1TSphgellanicum_3_FD_187693 | JGI IMG/M metagenome (GOLD analysis project Ga0209611, IMG submission 187693) | Host-associated microbial communities from peat moss isolated from Minnesota, USA - S1T2_Fc - Sphagnum magellanicum MG (SPAdes) (version 2) | ecosystem: Host-associated > Plants > Peat...
TCCAGATACCAGGAGTACAGGGATAGCCACTGGCACTCTCTGAGATTCCTGTGGCTTCGGAAATCAGGAGACAGCCGGGTGTCGTCCGCTGCGCGTAGTAGATTGCCGCATGCGGCTGTGGCAGTGCATTGTATGCACGACATCTTGTCAAGGGTGCCAACACAATCCTGTGCGACAATTGGAAACGGCCGAGCTGATAAGGGGTGAGCAATGGCATGGACTGCAAGGAATCCCCATTGCAGGAATCCAGCTTCTTCTCAGCATCATCTGGCTTCGCCCCTGCTTCAGGTGTGACAGCAAAGTACTCAAGTCCCATGATCTCTAGACTGAAAAACCAACCTCCCAGCTCAAAATCCTGAAATCCTCAAAGCTAATATTAAAGCTTAGACTCTGAAATCTTTTCCGATCACAGACAAATGGTCCGAAGCTTCAGCTGACTACATATTCTCCTTCCCACAAAAGCTTAGAGCTGTTACAGAAATTGCAAAGTGTGTATGTAGTAAATGAGTACTGGATGTACGAAACTCAATGCAGTTGTGGAAAGCCCGGAATCCTCTGAACAACTTATATAGAAGAACAGCAAGCCACCATGCATGAATCTCATGATCTGTTTGATAATCTGTAATGGAATATTTGTGAACAGTTTGAAGAAAAACTCCTGCAGATGATATTCCTTGCAGCACCCAGTTAGTCCTAATTCTGAACCCCTTAAATTACAGTTTTATGCAATAAATGGACTTTGAAATTAGATTCTGGGTCTAGTTCTTCAGAAAAAAAAAAGTGGGTACGTGCTCAACACTGGTATCAACAAGAGTTGGGCGAGTATGAACTGGAGTTTCATAGGTATGGAGAGAGTTGTTGTGGGTATTGATACTTGTAACCATATGGGTACTGTATAATAACCAGGCCCCTCTGGAGTAGCCTTACCACATTGTTATTTGGGTGATTGATGTACCCAAGTTATTGCTTCCTATCCATTTTGGCATGAATTTGAGATGGTGCCTTAAACATCTACTTGGTCGTGATTAAGTAAGAACTAATTCATTGTCTGTATCTGATTAATTCATTATGAATATTTGATTCAGAAAGACTAAAGATATGTGTAAAAATCTCATTTTCAATATTTCAATGTCAATGATAATTGGAATTGATTTAGGTATAATAGATATAAGGTCCATTAGTGCTGTTCACCATGACAATTATAAATGTCGTTCATTTCATAATTATGAAATGGTTTTGGAACTAGACTTTGGTGGCTGGTGGTGTGAGTGTGTGTGTCCCCCTTTGTCTTGTCTCTAATTGCTTAGAAATTTTCATAACTTCAGCTGAGCATATTTTGTCTATGACTTTCTACTTCTTGACTAACTCCTTTGTTCTGGTGACCTCCGGATGCAGGCCCGACCTACCGTGGACCATTCTCCAGTCTCCACTTGTCCAAAGAAACGTGACAATGAGAGCAATAGAACACTTGTCTCCCTAGTAATGTTAAATAAGACCCTCTTTGCCCTTGCGGCTTCGGTCTGCCACTTCTCATATGGGGGTTTTAAACGTCATGCCTTGGTCACATTTGGACCAGCTTTCTTTTGCTCACTATGTATATAGCCAAAAAGATATACTAAAAAATTAAAAATTTGATGAACTCAATTTCTTTTTGAGATGTTCAACAGCCATAATTCAATTTAATCTACACTCAATTAAATTGCATTCAATTCAAGTTGCATTATGCAAATTCATTCTATAAGACCTGATTGTTCTCATTTCTTTTTCTCTTGAGAATTCTGATACATTCACCAAGTAGTTTCTCCAAAAGACTATACCTACTCAACCCCTGCCCAACTTTTCCAACCCACTAGTATACAACCCGTCATTTCTCAACACAACTATCTCATCATCATTTTGGCTACGCTAGGGTTGTGAGTGTAATCTTTCTAACTTAATCCTTCCAAACTTTTATTATTATGAAGTAAATGTCATCACATGGATGCTGGAAGTTGGGAAAGAAAGGACATAGGTCCTAGCAACAGAACAATTGTCTCCTTCTTCGCCTTGCGGCTTCAGTCCCCCGCTTCTCATGTGTGTTTTAAACATCCTGCCTGGGTCACATTTGGACCAGCCTTCTTTTATGTCCGCCTATTTATAGCAAAAAAGTTATATTAAAAATCAAAAAAATCTAAAATAAGTTCTCTTTGAGAGTTTCAATAGCCATAATTAAATTAATTAAAAAAATTGCCAGATTTTTATTCATGGTTCAATTAGTTAGCCAAGAAAATTAATTTTGTATTTAGCTTATAAGCTCAATCTGGTGAAATCTTTCTGTGTATCATTGCCAATTTGGCTACGTCACAAAATTGACGGAAAAAGAACCATTGATTTGGGTGGTGAATGAAATGTATGCCAGAGTTCTGCTTCCAAATTTCTGGATTTCTAGATTTAATAATAGTCAAGACACCCTTGGCCCACCACTTTTGGACACTTGTCTGGGCGTCAAATCTTCCATCTTGTCTTTTCCAAACTAGCTTTGCCATTCAACGTTTTGTTTTGGTCAATTTTATGACGTAGCTAAAGTGGGGATCATCCAAAGGAAAGGTTTTGCCAAATTTTGGCTACAAGCTAAATACGATAGTAATTCTTCTAAAAGCATCCTTTTATAAATTTTTGCCACCTACTTTGAAGAATGTAAAGAAATCTGGCGATTTTTCTGGAATTTTGGTAAATTTCTGGCTGTTGAAAATCTCCAAAAGTACTTATTCTAGCACAATATAATTTTTAATTTCTTTATTTGGCTATATAGCCTGCAAAAGGATGCTGTTGTCATTAGACTTATCCATAAAGTACCCCAAACTGGGGACGAAATCAGAAGTTAGGATGAAAACAGTACATGTTTAAAAAAAAGGGGGGACGAAACTAGTTTTCTCATCTAAATTGGTTCTGAACAGGCTTCTTTGTAGTGTGCTAAAAAAATGTTATGGGCAATGAAATTGTTAGATTTGATGCTTTGAAATTTATTTCTCGATTATTTTGAATGAACTACAAATGAATTAATAGTTAAAATATAATAAGGTTTAGTAGGTTTGTGAAAAAAAATTTAAATGACCAATCTTAATGCTAAAAAAATTCATTATTTTCAATGTTCAGTACAATAGAGTTGTGTATAAACTTGAAGATTTTATTTTTCAGGCCAATGGGATTGCTGGATTTTTTTTTCCTTAATTATCTTGAGTGAACCAAACAGATCAATGTGTAATAGCTATTTACAGACAGGGTTCTAACACATTTTACTAGTGCACATTGTCAAAATTCTTGCAAATCTTCTGAACTGGTACCCAGTTTCATGAAAATGCACCAAATTTCGCTCACTTTACACACCACTACACTCAAATTGGGGATGAAAAGGGGATTAGAGGGTCAAACCTGGGTCCAACAACAGATTGATTTCTAGAAACACCAACTTCATTAGATTGCCACTATTATTAGTAAGACCTCCATGTGCCATCTAAGGATACGGTGTTTTGATGTTTATTAAAGTATAGTGGCAAAGTTCCCCTAGTCTTGTGATTTTGATATCGCCATTTCCCCCACAAAATGATTTATTTAAGAAAGGATCGTTAACCCTAGTTAATGTATTTCCCCTCATTAGTAGAAAATTCAATTCTTTTTTTATAGTTTTTTTTTTAATCGAAATCCACCATGACCTTTTCCAAATTTTTTTTTGGGAGCCTAAAACATCACATTTTTTAAAGTTTTGGGTTCTTGCAAAAATGTGGAAACTTGACCTAAGGTCTTTTGGGGGTGGGGGGAGGGGAAGGGGGGGGGCCCATCCAGGGTCGCCAGAAAAATCCTTTTTGCTGGCCCCACTTATACACAATGATCAATACGTGTGATCAAATCATAGGGTGCATTTGATTTTTCCTTTTTATGAAATAAAATTAATACTTAGCTTGATTTTCATGGAGCCTGGCCATTTAAATATTTTTCCAGTATTAATTCCTGCACAGTCCAAGGAACTGACGTCTCTACGCCGGACGTCAGTCCCACGCAAGGACCAACTACGTCAGGAATTTGGAAGTCTGATGCTGTAGAGGGGAAAATTTTCTATTATTATTTATTTTGTTATAAAATAAATTGGCCCAGGAGGTCTCTCATAATGGCCCATCCCACTGTACAGACCCTTCGATTTTTTTAGTGTCATTGGAGGGCCTTTTTCCTCTACTGGTTTGTGGGGGCATTTCAAAAAACACGTAAAGCACTGCCTGGATTTTTCCTTTGTATTTTCAGCTCCATTGCCTGCCTGAAGAAACCTGTTTTCAGCAAAGCGGGATCTTCCGCGGTGGAAGGTGCCAGCCAGGCTGTACTGGATTCTTTTGACCAGTGGAAGGTGCCAGCCAGCCTGTCACTATTTCTAAAAAGTGAAAATATCCCAGCTCTGCTTTACTTAAGAAAAGGACCTGTGCACAGGCCTTCTGCAATTTTCAACCTGTTCCCTCGGCGTACCCGCCTGGGCACGGATCTGAAATTACAGAAGGGCCTATACTCAGGCCCTTCTCCTAGGGTCTTGAAAATTTGTGTTTGATTCTTTTAGGGTATCAGAATGGATTTTATTTTTGTGTGTGGTTGTGTGTGTGAGAAAAACCAGTATTGAAAATAATTTGTCATTATATCGAAATGTGTTTGGTGATGGGAGAGGAATGACTTGTTTTTATGTACAGAGCTTTTTTTAAAAAGGTGAAAAATATTTTAGTCAAGTTTTGAGTGTTGCGTTATGAGTGTATTTTGAAACAATGTACGAAAAAATGCAAGCAATTTTTCCATGACCACATTACTATCCCACAAATCACATGTTTTATAATCATTTAGATGTATTTTGTTTAAATTAGCACATTATCATTTTAAATAAAATATATATAAATAAGCAATGTAATTACATTTAGAAACAATCACATGGAATCAATTAAAATAACCCTAGCCAGGTGGGTAGATCAAGCTTTAGAACAATCATTGACAAAGAAAAACATCAAGTTTAAATTTAGGGTCACATGTGTATGGCCTTTCAACTCCAAAACAATGAATAGCAAATCTTAGCCTTTAGAAATATACACTATAGCAAGCATTGAGGAAATGAAGATGATTACATAAGAGATTGGGAAATTACTCATAATCAAGATTGGGGCAAAAATTTGTTGTTGTAGAACTTCTACATATAGTTTAAAAATTCAAAATATCAAAAACAATTTATTCAAATGTATAACACAAAGTTTAAAAATAGTATGTAAAGCTTTCACAAAATTTTCATCCCATGTGAATGTGTACTTGCTTGCATGAGTTGCTAAAGGTGTAACAATCTTTGAGGAATTTTTGATAAAAATTCAATAGAAATTTGCAAACCCCAAGAAATATTTAATGTCACGAAATAAATATGGCATTTGCCAATTGATGAGGTTTGAACTTTCTTTGAACCCATTGAGAAACCATCATAAAAAATGATATAGCTTAAGAACCCAACCTTTGATTGATGAAAAAGATATGATTTCTTCAATTTCACCTCAAACCTTTTTTCCCAAAGTTTATTGAAGATAAGACATACATGTTGTTCATGTTCCTTTAGGTTTTTGGAAAATATCAAGATGTCATGAATGTTAATGATCATGAAGTTGTTTAGGAATTCTTTAAATATGTCATTCATCATATATAGAAAAATTATAGGGGCATTCATAAGACCAAAAGGCATAACATTGTATTTGAAATGGCCAAACATTCTGTGGGAATGTTGTTTTCCATTCATCACCCTTTTTTATGTGTACAAAATTGTGAATATCTCTCAAGTTGATTTTTGTGAATAATATTTTTGTTTGATCGAGTTATTTGAAAAGTCCTAAAATTAATAATAAGGGATAAAAATTATTTATGATGATTTTATCAAAGCCATGATAATCTACATGCATGCAAAAAGATTGATTTTTTTTCACAAAAAATATGAATGCCTTGTAGGTGAATGTGTGAATGAGTTTATTTCAAAATCAAAGTGTGACTTTTGTGATAGTTGGACATATTATTGTTGAAAAAAATGTTCATCAACAAAACATGTTGTTGCATCAATATCTATTAATGATTCTCATGTTTGACATGTCTAATAATATATATGTATATAGGGACCATGAAACAAGGTTTGAAATTAGAAATAAACCTTTTCATTAGAAGAGTCACAAAATAAGATAAGTCACAAAATGGGGTTTTCCTTCTAGTGTTTGTTTCCCTTAAAATATTATTATCCAATTGCAAAGCTCCAATTGAGATTGGACAAATTCATTTTTAAAAAAAGTTCTTTCTTTAAAATTATGTTTCAAACCTTGTATACTTCTTATTTGCACATGCCTAGCTCCTTCACAATATAAACAAAGCCGTAGTTGTCATGAACATTGTTTTTTTATAATGTGAAAGGTTTGAATCATGCATCATCAACTTGCATAGGATCATCTTTTAGTGTTTGGCTATGAATCATAGGCAATGTATTTCACTAGAAGAAATCTTGTCCATTTCAAGCATATGTTTGTGACTAATGTGTAACTAATGTCCAAAGCAACACAATTTGGAATTATACTTGTATCAATCCTCTGTGACACCTTAATTGCAAGTGTTCATAGTCATATATACAACTAAACTTTCATAAATCCAAATTTTAGTCACGCACATGATTACGATGTGTGACTACCATAAGTTTAAAAGAAAATATCAATGAAGAATGAACATATGTCATCCATTAGTGGTTGACAATTAAATTGCTTTCACAACTATATTTGCAATTATACATAAATGACTAAATGTTATGTGGCATTTTGCTATCGCAATTTAAAATTTTAAAAATAATTTATTGACTAATAAGTTGTTTCAAAATGTTATTATAACCAAGTAGGTAAACTAAGCTAGGTAAGCTTATTAGGTTAAATTAAACTAGGTAGGCTTATGTATGTTAAGTAAGCTAGCCTATAGGTAGTTGGTAGGTAGGTAATAGGTAGTTATGAAAAATAAAAAATATTTAATCAAATAGATATATGATAGTATTTTGGTATGGGACAAAGGAAATGATAGTGTTGTAGTGTTTCTCTTTCATTAAAATTTATCCCATATCTTTTGTTTACAATTTCAAACTTGTAAAATATATAGACATGTGAAAGAATGAACTAGATACATGGTATGCATTATAATCATTCAAAGTGCATGTGCCATTTGGGATGAACCAATCAAAAAGGTTTATCACCAACAAAAAAAGTAGGATCCTACCTACCTACTTACTTACTTAGCTCATGTTAGGTAGGCCAACTTAAGATAACTTAACCTAAGATAGATTATAAATAATAAATTATAATACTTAGTTAATGTAATTATTTTATATATATATATATATATATATATTTGGAACAAATGGCAACCACCTATTTTATGACCATTGATTGTTTAAACTATGACATGGCTAAATCCAAACCAACCATCAATGGGACATTTGGTAGCACGCAACTATTTCAAATGTAGTCACAAATGTAGTTACAAATTGGGGTTCCATGTCATACGAACCATCATCCATGGCAATGGATGAGAAATTTCAGCCTAGTTTTAAGGTTTATGATTGCATTTTCAACTTCATGGCCATGTCATGTCTTTTGTGACTAATTGTCTTACGCCATTTGTCCAAGGTGACTAAAGGTATTCTTAATTACAGGTTTCCATTACAACTACAAATGAATCACAAATATAATCATTCATTTTCCAATTTCTATGAATGTTTGTAAACATATTTGTTAATGGTTGTGCATAATATCCAAGTCTCTTTTCTTGTTGCCTTGAATAAACATTTATCACACATAATCATTACAACAATATGTGTCCTTGTGCACTAAATGATTTCACTAGATTTTGAGTGAATTCATTAGTTGCATTGAATAAGACCTAGTGAGGATGTAGTGAATTCATTGTTCCATTGATTGGGACTAATGAACTACACATACATTTTGTAATAATGAATGGCTTGAATCACTAATAGAAAATTGGTTTTTTGCAAGTATTATTTGTAGCCAATTTTTAGTCATAAGGACACATGTAATTAAAAATTATCATAATTGCCCAAGACAAATCACATGCAATTTTTAGTTACATGAAACACTCTATATTTGACATACATATATGATATCATCATACACTTTCATTTGTTGTATTCATGGAAAACCAATTATAGTAAATTCTCTCTAAACTAATATCCTTGGGACCGGCCGGAAGATATTAGTTTATGGAAGATATAGTTTATGGAGGATATTAGTTTACACAAATTATATGGGGGGTAACAAAAATCATTCCGGAACCTGCCATCTGCCAGAGCAACATGGAAGGTCATGGATCATTGGGAAAGGTAACGGAACCTTGTGGAGCTTGGTGGAGGATCAAAGAAGCACGTAGAAGATCATATGACATGAGTGGTAGAAATCTTGGCAGAAAGTGAGGTTGTGGAAAGCTGCACTATGGTTATTCTCAGAATACCCTCCTTCGCTTTATAAAAGGGGCTGTGAGCTGGTCAGTCTTGTCCAAACCCTTTCCCTAAAAGCAGGTGCAGAACAATGCCGCAAAAAGGAACTTTTCACACCACTATGACGGACAAGGTCCGTGTAACTCTCTGCCAGTACAAAAGAGACAATCTTCAGCTTTCACAGAAAAACTTGATCAAATGGCTCGAAAAAAACCATAGTATCAAAGTTAGCCAAGCTACCATCTCTACCACACTGAAACGGTCAGCTGAGATTCTTGCCAAGTCTGACAATGAGACCAACCTCAATGCCAAGCACTAGCGGATAGTCAGGTATCCGGAAATGGAGTCCACGCTGGTCAAGTGGTTTCGAACAAACTAGGAGCGGGCAAATGTGAGTGGTGAGCTTGTCAGAGAGAGTGCAACAAAGATTTTGGATCGGCTTTATCCTAGGCATGAGCCCTTCGAATTTTCAAATGGCTGGCTTGAGGCGTTCAATTCTCGCCACGGCATTAGGTCCTACCGCCGCTTCGGCGAAAGTGGTTCTGTTGACATGGCTACTCTTGCCAACACCCTTCTAGCCATACGTGACGTCCTGGATCAGTATGCGTGGAAGGACATCTATAATATGGATGAAACTAGACTTTTCTATTGGATGCAGGTACTGTAAGTTTAGATTTGTCTACTGTAAATGTCTAAACATGATAAAACTGATTGTGATTATTTTCCAAGCCGATAACTCTCTTATAAGCAAGTAGCTCGAGGGCCGTAAGCAGAACAAGGAGCAGATCACTCTCGCCATTTACTGCAATGGAGATGGTAGCGACAAGCTCCCACTTTGGGTCATTGGAAAGTATAAGAACCCGCGCTGCTTCAAGAACATAAACAAGAACACGTTTGGGTGCCAGTACCGGAACAACTCCAGCGCTTGGATGACGCGGGAAATTTTTTTGGAGTGGCTCAGGGGGTTTGACCTCCATGTTTCACGTCGCAAGGTCCTCTTCATCATGGATAACTTCAGTGGCCACATTCCCCTTGATCAGCTTCCCAACCACATCCAGCTGAGAAATACCACAGTTTTCTACCTGCCCCCAAACGCAACCTTGAAGATCTAGCCATGCGATGTTGGGATCATCCGCAGCTTCAAGGTGTACTACCGTCGTCACTTCAACCGGCTTCTTCTACAACGCTTGGAGAACAATGTCGCCGACCCTGAGAAGATCGACATCCTCTGTGCCATTCAGATGGCCATTCGAGCCTGGACATATGAAGTGAAGCCGGAAACAATTTTCAACTATTTCCGCCACTGCAAGATCCGCTCAACAGAGGAGCCAGTCGTTGATGCCAGTGAGGAATGCCCACTGGATCTAGAAGTCATCGAAGACCTCGAGTCGCAAATTCGGCAGTTCCACTATCACAACCCAATGGACATTAGGAATCTACTGAACTACCCAGAGGAGTAGGTCATTACTTACACACTCGATGTGGACGACATCATCGAGGATCAACTCCAGGAACGGTTAGGCCTGTAGGTGGAAGTCAACGATGATGAGGCAGATGACAGCCAAGAGCTCCCTGTAGTGAGTGCTGCCGAAGCTTACAGAATGGGTGAGATGCTGGAGAGGTTTTGGATGCAGCAAGACGACTCAAGTATTCCATTTGTTGCCACCTCATAGAAGATGAAGGACAATGTGAGTATGATCAGGACAAAGCAATTGGTACAAAGGAATATTGATAACTTTTTCCAACGCATCTAGCTCTGTACTTTCGAAGTTGTTTCTTCTGATTTCATCACTTTTTTGGTGCCATATGTATGATGTATTAGTTTATAAAATGCTATGGGTCCGGAAAAAAATATTGAATATCAGTTTATGGAGAATTATTAGATTAAGTATGAGGCCCGCCACGGGCCTGTGCCCGCATATTAGTTTAGAGAGAATATTAGTTTACACAGTATTAGTTTAGAGAGAGTTTACTGTACATATATGAGATTTAACTCTGTGTAATTAAAATGAACCCTTTTTATATTGTGACACATGTTTATGGTTTTGGGCAATTATTTCATGACACATGGTAATTTAAACCTTATTTGGATATTTAATTGATTTAATTTAGTCTAAATCATTCAACTTAGTGCTAATAGTATGTCAATACGTGGTGCTTAGGTTGGTAAGTAGGCCTAAATAATTAGATAGATAAGTCTAAGTAGGCCAGTAGATAAGCTTAAATAGGTAGGTAGATAATTTGGGATAATCTTATTTTATTTTATATTTAACTTTTAGGACCAAATTTCTATTATTAGTTCATCCCAAATGTCATGTTTTTTTAAACACTTGTAATGCACCTAATTATATACTTTACAAACTTAATAGGGAGGACAAACCATAAGAAAATATTTTTTTTGATTGAGTTCAATTGTTACTTAATAAGTAAATGTCATACTAACATAGTTTACCTACTAATTATAATAAATATTATAGGTAATAATAGATAATAATAATAATAATAATGATAATAATTTGTAATATTAACTATTAATTTTGATACTAATATATATATCAATTTAATTATAATTATTATCATTATAGCTAGATGTAAGATCAAGTAATCAATTATATTATTATTATCATAATTAATATTATAGTTAATAATGCCCTAAACTAACTAGCTAGTGTAACTTATTAGCATTAAATATATTAATTTAAATAAGTTATCAAATTTGCCACAAATCCTGCCACAAATTTGAGATGGAAAGATGGTGCAGGCAAAACAGAATCTTGATCCCTGAAAATCTGGAAGTGCCCTCCTGGAAGGAACAAAATTTTGCTGAGGGTTTTAGAACTTGGTTTTAGAACTTGCCCTCCCTTGACACCAACCTTTTTTTAATTGACAGATCTTTAGCCTTTAAGAGTTAAACTTGGGCTTCATGTTGCTGCACACTACGAGTGATGATGAATTGATGAAGAACTGAGTTCATTTCATAGATATCAATTTCACTTGAATGACTTGATATTGAATGAATTTGCATATTGTAACTTGAATTGAATGTGACTCAATTGAATTTAGATACATTGACTGAAATTCATATTGAATTGAATTGAATTAAAATTGAATTGAGTTTAGATTGAATTGAATTATGACTATTGAAAATCTCAAAAGGTATTTAATTTTTTTATTTTTCATTTTTAATATATCTTTTTGGCTATAAATAGCCAGCAAAAGAAAGGATGGTCCAAATGTGACCCAGTCAGGCTGTTTGAAATCCCCATGAGAAGTGGCGAACTGAAGCTGCAACCCTCTTTGAGACAATTGTTCTCATTGTCACGGTTCTTAGGATACAGTGGAGAATGGAGTAGAGTATTGTCCAGGGTAGAGCCTTCATCCAGCCACCACAAAAATAAAGGGGTTAGTCAATAAGTACAAAATCATAGACAAAAGATGCTCAGCTGAAGCTATGAAAATTTCTAAGCAACTAGTCATCACAAAAGTGGCCCTACACACACACATCACTGTGCCACCAAAGTCTTGTTATGACGTTTTCATAATTCTAAAGTGAATGATGTTCAGAATTGTCATGGTGACGACCGTTAATGGACCCTCTATACCTACTTCACCTAAATCAATTCCAATTATCATTGTCATTGAAATATTGAAACTGAAATTTTGACACATCTTTAGTCTCTCCAAATGAAATATTGAAAGTGAATTACTGAATTTCTGACAATGAATTAATTCTTACTAAAGAGAGACCAAGTAGATGTTACAGCACTATCTCAAATTCATGCAAAAATGCATATGAAGCAATAACTTAGGTACTTCAACCAGATAACACTACTGTAAGGCTAGTACTGAGGGGCCTGGTTCTACAATACCCATATCAATACCCGCAACAACTCTCCCTACTCCACACCTTCAAAACTCTGGTTCATATCAGTGTTGTGCATGTAAATGGTTTGGGACTTACATTCCGTGTAAGTGTAAGACTGTGTAAATTTATTTTATGCCATGTAAAACAGTGTAAGTGTAAAAATAAATATATTTTTATAATTTATGCAGTCTGATGTAAACAATGTAAACATATGACAATGTGAAAAATGTGATTTTTTACTTGAGGAGGACAGATTTCATAATGTTTTTGAAGATAAGCCAGCTAAATGGCCCATTGCAAAAA
>Ga0209611_10011550_pt1 | contig 12676 bp, 6 predicted proteins | sample S1TSphgellanicum_3_FD_187693 | JGI IMG/M metagenome (GOLD analysis project Ga0209611, IMG submission 187693) | Host-associated microbial communities from peat moss isolated from Minnesota, USA - S1T2_Fc - Sphagnum magellanicum MG (SPAdes) (version 2) | ecosystem: Host-associated > Plants > Peat...
AACATTCTTTACCCGCGAATGTTTACCAAATTACACTGGTTGATCTATAAATTTTTTAAAAATTCTTTAAAATTCTTGCTTCTTTGGGCTTCCATAACATTCTCGCACCAAGAATGTCATAACTATGGGTAAAAAAGGATTGCAGTAAAGATTAGGCCTTTTTCATCCTGTGTGGTACACCTTAAAGGATTTTCACCCACATTGCAACCCACATGCAAATATATGTAACTTCTTTGCAACTAATTTCCATGTTAGTTCCCATGCACATTCCAATGTGGCGAAAAAAATGCCAACATGGCTTTTCATTCATTTGTCGAAAGATGACGTATGTTAATACCTTTTGCAATTTATTTATAACTATTTTACAACTAATTTGATAAAATATAATCTTTATTTATTTCATTCATCCATTTGAGCAATGAATTTTGTTCCTATCCTTACAATTAAAGATGAAATGAAAATATTTAAGATTTAATGACTAATTTGTAATTAGGTGTTTAAATTTGGGTTTCAAAGCAATTGTATGGTAGTCAATTTTAATAGTATTAAACAACTAAATTGCAACTTATAATGCATTTATACAAACTTCACACAACCATTATCATGTTGTTTTAATTATAATAGATAGTGTTGAATTGCATTGGACATCACTATTTATAAACATGAAATGTATTTAAAACTTTAAATAGATTTACATTCCATGTTGAAAAATACGTTACAAAAAAAAAAAAAAAAAAATTATATCAAAAGATAATGTAACTATGAATTTAAATATAATGCCCAAGCTATTTATAATAAACATTTTTCTTTATCTAAACAAAAGGTTTGATTATAAAAATGATCACCCACAATAATCAAATATTGTCATTTAAAACACTATGTGTCATAAATGAATGTTTTTGTTTATTTTTGTTGAAATGGAGTTTGAGCCATGCAATTTTTTCAATCCACCCTATTTGCTTGAAATTTGCCATATTATGAATTTAGTTCCACATGTGAAATGAAATCAATAGCATATCTTAACATTGTAATGTCAAAAATATCTAAATAATCCTTTCAACTTGAATAAAATTAGTTTACAATTATATTGTCACTAACATGCAACTTATTTGTCCCTAAAATGCAACATATGTAGAACATTAATACAAACTAAACTATAATTTGTACCTTTGCAAATATAATCAAATATTGTGCTTACAATTATGTAAACTAAACTACAATGTTAGATACTTTTGAAAGAATTTTACATTGTATACATAATTTTGATGTTAATGGATTGAAACATAATGAAAGTTTGACCTTATAACATAAAAACAACAATGTTCAAACACAAAACAAGACAAATGTAAGATGATTATCATTAAAAAATCACCTTTCATAAATCTCTCATCATTATAAGTGAAATTAAATTTGTACAATCAATTTTTAAATAAAATGAAATATGTTTTCACATCATTTTTCTTTAATATATGCAAATATACAAAAGACCAAAAATCACAAACCTTCAACATCCAAGAGCAAAAACTTTCAACATCTAAAAATAAGAGTAAGAACCTTCAACATCCAAAAGAAATAACAAAAAACCTTCAACATTCAAAACTAAAAGCAAAATCCTTCAACTTCTTTAAGACCCAGAACCTTCAACCTACAAGAGCAAAAATAAAAACATTCAACCTCTTTAAAAATAACAAAAACCTTCAACCTCCGAAAACAAAACAAAAGCATTTGACCTCTTTAAAAATAAGAATAAAAACTTTCAACTTATAGAGAATTCAAGTTCAACTAATTAGGTTTCATTTGTTACTGGAGTAGGAAAGTAATTAGGTTACTTTCACAAGGTTGAATTACTTTTTTTACCTATATTAGTTTGGTTATTTGTGGTTTGGTTTTTTAGTTAAATACCTTGGTGTTGATGGTTTGGTTTTTTTTTTTTTTTCATTACACAAGTTTGTGTATTTCATGTGACAAGAACCTTGAGGAGTTCTTGATGTTATGTTTAATGTTGTGAACATCATGTTGTAATTTCTTTTCAATAAAGATTTATGTTTGCACTTGAATAGATCTCCTATTTGTTAACACAACTTCCAAAATAAAAAATAAAAACATTTAATCTCCAAGTTATTTAAATAAATAATAAAACTTATAACAACCTTTCGGTTTTAATTTTAAACTAAATTTTAAAAAAGAAGAAGTTATAACACATGATATGAAAATTGCATCATAAAAAGATTAAGAAATACACAAAATGTTTGAATACACAAAATATAAATTTTTAAAAAAAAAATCATTTTGAATTTCTTGACAATAAGCTAAGTGCATGAAGGTCATTGATGCATTGGGGCAAATTCGTTGATATACTGCCATGTGTCACTTGTTTAAGGGTTTCCCGCCCAAATTTCAGATTTTTAAATTTCAAATTTAAAGTTGAAATATAGTTGCATATTGGTTGCACACAAGTTGAAATGTCATATATATTGGGCGGTGGCAATGTATACATAGGGCATGATCATATGTGTTACTCAAGGCCATACATTTGTTGCAAAATAATTGTTGATTAGTAATTAAATTTATTTTAGTTGTGATGTAGTTGTTACATGTGATTAAAATGCAACTTGTTAACAAAGTCAAACATAGTTGACTACAACTGTATATATAATGTGTACATTGTATTATATAAATATATATCTTGTAACTAATTTACAACTACAATATAATTCCTTGATATTTTGATGTGGCATTTTATTTATTAATTTATCGTATTTCCATGGGACAGTTGTAAAGCAATTGTATATTACTTATTTTGGAGCTCTAGTTGTAGGGTAATATAGTTGCCGCAAACACAATTTCTCATAGTGTAACACTAAAGATTACAGGTGTGATGGGATCTTATTGTTAGAATTTTTGGTAAAACTCTAACATGTATGTTTTTAGCTCCTTTTGGGTGTTCATGTCTTAGTTGTCATATGTGAAGCTCTGCATTGAAGCTCTTTGGTCTTTGTTTCATGGAATTGGAAGAAGGATTTTGAGTAGGTATCTCCGAAGCGGGCTCATCTAGCTCTTGCCTCATGGGCTTGTTCATCTAGGTTTTGTTGCATTTTGTTCGTTAAAATAGTTTGAGTTGTTGAAAACACATCATGGATTTGTCCGTTGTGCAGGTTCGCTTGGAGGAGGTTTTTCATGAGGGTGACCTTTTTGGTTTGTCCCCTATATATATGTCATGCTTGTGTTTTTGCTTTATTTTGGCAATGTGGGAGTTGTAGTTGACAACTTATTTAATAGCCACCCTAAGAAGGTGGTGGCTGCATGCTAGCCTTTGAGTTTGGCTAATGTTTCTTGCCATCTTCCAACCACCATTACGTGGTGCTTCGGTCCTTGAGCAGTGTAATGTTGAAGAACTCCTTAGGCGCATGCTTTGGTAGAATATCTAGGCGAATCCATAAGACAACCAAAGAATGGTCAGAGATCTGCCTTAGTGAGGTGGCTATTTCCATGTGGCCTCCCTTTTCGTCGAAACCCATGGATACATAGAAACGATTGATGCATGAAAGTGCTACTTGGGCTCCCCTGCATTCATTGTCAAACATGAATGTCTTCTTAATGTTTTTTACAAAAGGAGTTTAAATGCCATACATCCTCCACCCCTAGCTGGATTGTTAGTTGCTACCAAGCCAAGATCTCTTTGCACTTCATGCTTTTGTTGGTCCAAGCATCTTGTTCCCACATGTTGAAGTTGCCAGCTAGGATCCAAAGGCACATTCTTTGCTAGGTGAAGCCACATCTGCCTGTGTTTTTGGGATGTGAATGTGGCATAGATGTTGAGTACGTTTAAAGTTTTTTTGGGAGTGAATTGTAAAATGAGTCATTGCACTTGGCCTTCTACCAAAACACATTGCTTCTTGATTAGTGTCGTTAAGCCTGCATTGACCAATATGGCCATGCCCTTCGTGGTTCTATGTGTGGCTTCCATGCAAATCCTTGGGTTCCACAACACAGTGCCTCTTTTAAATTTGAGGTTCACCATAGAGTTTCTACACTCAATAGTGTCGAAAGTATGCTCTTGTAAAAACAAGATTTGTTGAGGGTTCGGAAAGCACTTGAGCCACATTTTGACCCTTTTCTATTTATTTTCTTTTGGTCCCATCCAAATCCCCTTATGTTGAGTGAGGCGAGACTAATTTGTTGTTTAATCATTTAGAATCTATGTGCGGGCAACATCATTATTTGATCAATCTCGTGGTTGTTAGAGCTAACAAATCTTCTTGATCTTGGTTATTTGATGGAAGGCCCTCAACTGACCGTCACTTTCACGTTGTTTACAATGAGGCATTGATGTTTCTTTTGAAGTCTTGTAGGGTCCCCCTTTGTATTTTTTCCCAGTTGGTGTAGGAACAAGTTGTGTGTGGGAACTATATAGGGGACCAGGTCATTTAGCCAACTTCCATGCCTTGAGTCATTTATAATTAAACTTTGTTTTTCGTTGAAATTCTATGTTGGGGGTTGGGATGAACGTGAGAATTATGCATTCCCAACCCCCAAGAGTTCGTGTCTTCATACCATGCATGGGCCCAAGTGATGTATGTTGAGTTAGTGAATTTTGGTGCGTCCTTGATGAATCCAACTTTTAAAATTATGTTGAACTTTTGCAAAATCCAATGTTGTAGGTTGCAAACAAAGTTTTCCATGGTCACATAGCTTTTGAGGCGAACATTGAACGAGAGGCATGGGAGTTCATTTTTGGTATTCATAAACATCATTCTATAAGTGTCCATGTCTTTGATGGAAATTGACCATATACAATTTTTAATTCCGCCTTTGGTGGTAGGGCAAGGTTGTCCTCATGCATGAACATTTACTGCTTGGAAGAGGGTTGAAGGGAGTTTTGATGCCTCCAACATTCTTTTGGATTTTCTTGTGTGTTTGTCATCCTTGCTTTTGCCTTGTGCGGTGGATGCATTTCTTGGTGGTTCTTTTGTTCAAAATGTGAGCATTTGTTATTTCGGCATGCTTGGTTGTGAAGGGTAGTGTGTTTTCAAGTAGTTCCACTTGCTTGTCTTTGGGAACAAGGTTGTTGGGGGCATGGGGGGTGCACTGGTGGGCTTTATTTTTGGGTGAGCACATCTCGGCTTTGGTGGTGTCTCTTGCCCTTTCTTTTTGTGAGTTGGGGTGAAATTAGGTTTGATTAACATTTCTTTTTGGTGTTGTTGGTTCCTCATTTCCATTGCCTTATGTTGTTTTAATGTGATTCAGGTGTGTTACTTTCAGATCCTTTTTTGCTAGACATTAGAAGGGGTTGAAATCCCCCAAGTCCTTCATGATGTGGTTGAAAATGGTTTCCGTGAGGTAGGCTGCCTTTGTTGGTATTTCTTCATGTGTTAATTGCATGTGATTCCTTGGGATATGCTGAGTGGACATGGGCACTCACTCACTTGGTTACTTTCCAAGTTATTTTGGTGCAGAATGGGGCTCCATTGTGCCTTAGCTTGTGTTCCTTGCACGGTCCACGTGACGCACTCCCAACTCCTTAAAGGACTCAAATGTGAATCCAAGTAGAAGACATCGGAAGAGGGAGGAGTCGAGGCATGTTCCCTAATTCATAACATTTTGAGGGGTAGAGGGGCGTGTTGGAGTTCCGGGATGGGATTAGGAAGAGTTGACAAGCTTCACTCACTCACACGGGCCTGCACACAACCCACACAAAGTGGTTAGTGCATAGTTGGAGCACCTTTGGTGCTAGGACGAGCCACGGGCAACACAGACACACTAGATTCACCACGGCCTAAACTGGGGAAAGCCACCACCTTCCCCCTTATATTATACTCTGTGGTTGGCCACAGAGCCCACATCCAAATGGCTTTTCTCTCTTTCGACTCCCAAGTGGGAGTCTCGAAATCACGCTAGTTGGGACTCTTGTGACTTTGGAGCCCCATAACTTTGCGAGTAGACCTTGGATTGAGATGAAATTTGAAGCAAAGTTATAGCTCTCATCAAGATCTTTTCAATGGTATGTCGCACGTTCTTTGCAGCCAAGTAAATTGGTCGATTCCTGACTTTTTCTGGTCGAAAGTCAAACTAGCAATTTGATTCCTGGCTTTTCTTTTGGCCATAACTTGTGTTTCAAATGTCTAAATGAGCAGTGTGAGCCCATTTTAGACATCTACGTTCTAAGAGCTTTTCAATGATATAAAAAATGCCACGAGCCATTGAGTTTTGACCCCTGAAATTACTCTCTGAAGTTTTGGGAGTCCATTGGGAGTCCATCTCCCAAAGTGGGAGTTACCTTGGGAGTGTGAGGGTTCGCTTTTTCATACTCCTTCACATTTTCTTACACTCCTAGGAGTATGTGATGTGATTCGCGAACTTCTTCTTGGCCCACACCCTTGCAATTTTTTTACCTTGACTCCCGGGCTTCCTCTTAGCCTGCAACCTTGTAACCCCTTTACCTTGGTTGCAAGCCCAAAACTAGGGTTGTGACACCACCCATATTCTCTTCTCGTCATCTCTTGAACTTGCATTGTTTTCTATTGTTTAGGTTTTCTTTGAGCTTTGTTGTTGGGGCAGCTCATGTTAAATGTTTGATTTGTCGACATTTGTGTCACTGATTAGGGAGGTTCAAGTAAACTATCTTTTGAAGAACTAGCATTTTGATCGAGTCATATGGGTTCACTGATGGAATTTTGACATTTCCAAGAAGTGTTGCGATGTTTGGTACTTCAATGGTGATCATGGGGTTTGTCAACCTCTTTATGTACGAGTTCATGGCCTTTATTTCTAACATTTCTCCAATGCTACTTGCCATTGTGGTAAGATCCTGCTTGTTGAAGAGAAGGTCATTCATATCAAGGAATTATACTTTAAGAGTGTATGAAAGAGTGAACTCCACTATTGGTGCACTTGGGTTGAATTGGGATTTCCATTTGGAAAACTAGAAGGCGTAATCTTTGTATTCAACCAACGCTAGTGTCCTAGTTTCAAATCTTCACGTTTTTCGTTGAAAGTTATCCCGAAGAATCCTCGTGTGAATAGTTTTATTTTTTGGAAAGAAGCATGGAAGTGTAATTGCATATATTTGTTCACATCCTTGTGTGTTAATCTTCCTGCAATCATGCACCCTATTAGTGTGCGTTACACTTTTTCCGTGGCCACCTCCACGAGAAATTTCATAAAGTCCATGGTCCATGTCGACGTGGTTACTAAATCTGGGTCCACATTGTCCAATTTTTGTGCTTGGCTGGGGCTTTGGCTGGTGGTGTTCTTTAGCTCTCTTGTTGAATGTGGCGTTGTTGATGTGGGGTTGATCTTGGGTGGGATTGGTCTAAGTTCGTGTGAAGGTGTGTCAGGGTTGTCTCCTTCTCTATTGGTGATGCGTTCCTAAGTCCCAAGTTGGGGCTAAATTACTCAAGTTGTGGAGTTGTGGGGGACTCGGGGCACGCCCCTAGCTCTCAGCACTAAAAAGGGTAGAGGGGCGTGTTGAAGCTCCGGGATGGGACTAGGAAGAAGTGACAAGCTATTCACTTACTTGAACCTGCATCAAACCAACCAACAAGTTGGTTAGTTCACATTCTAGAGCACCTTTGGTGCTAGGACAAGCCACGGGCAACTCTGGACTCATTTGACTCACCACGACTCGGACTTGGGGGAAGCCACCACCTTCCCCCATATAGTATACTTTGCGCCTCTCCACGGCACCCACATCCGAATGGCTTTTTGTCACGGGACTCCCAAGGAGGAGTCTTGAAACTGTCCCGATTTGGACTCCTGGCACTTTGAGCGATCATAACTCTTTGTTTTGACCTGTCATTGGGATGAGGTCTAAAGCAAACTTGTAGCTCTCCTTGAAAGCTTTCTAACGGTGTGTTGCACTCCACCTGCACGCACTGGTGTCGGGTCGATTCCCGACTTTTAGTGGTCGGGAGTCAAACTGCTAGTTTGACTCCCGACCCTTTTTTTTGCCATAACTTGTGTTGTAGAGATCCAAATGGCCAATGCGAGGCCATTTTCGACATCTACACTTCAATAGCTTTTCAATGATATAAAGAACACCCCAATGCGAGGTGTTTTCACCCCTGCAATCGAATTCTGAAATTTCGAGAGTCCTGGAAGACTCCCAAGTCCCAATTTCGGGAGTGTGAGTTTCATCCTCACAGTTCCCTCAAAGTAGGGTTGTGACAATTGGTGTTAAGGGTGTTGGGTCCTTGGGAGAACCCATGTGCTCGATTTGAATCCTGCCATTCCTCCGTGCTTTTGATGTTGTGACTGGTTTGAGGTTATGCATTAGCTTTGTGATGTTCATGTTGCATGGGTTAGGTTTGTTTTGGATTTGGCCTGTGTTTGTTTGTTCAATTGTTGTTGATGTTTTATGTTTATGTGACTAACCATCCTTGCCTTGGTTGTTTGGCTTGTGTATGTGGTGGGGTTCCGCCTCCGCCATTTGTGTGTCCTTATGTCAGCCCCACTTTAGTGCTGTAGGTTCATCAATTATTCCCCCTAGGCATGCATGTTATTTGGCCACCCATGCAATTTCCTTTGCATTTGTGTGCATTTATAACGACGGGAATTCTTCCATTTGCATTAGCGGGCGATGTTCACCAATTGGGGGCGAGTTGTTTCCTAGGGTCAGTGTGTATCAAACCTCGTGACAAGAGAGTGCCATGCATTTCGGAGGCATTCACATCCTTGTGTGGCGATTTGTTCTTGGTGTTTTTGGGTTTGTTTACTCTCCATTCTCATGAAGCAAAGGTGAACTGGGCGTCTAACAAAGTGGCTGTCAAATAGTAGTTCCAAACACCTTTGTGCGTGTGCCTGTCATGAGGAGTCTGGATTGGCATGCTGGGGGACATGACCCCGAACCTAAGGCCGGGTTGTTAGTGAGGAATGGTTGATTGGTCTGGTGCAGTTTCGCTTGGATGTGAACCATCCTGAGTATTGGAGGCAGTGAACCCATTGCTCATCCGTTGTATTGATGTGAGTGGGATGGATGTGCGTCTGGAAAGGGTTGCCGAATCCTTGAAAAGGCTCGGATTCCATTGCCATATCTAGAACGGTGTCCAGTAGTTGTGCAAAGCAGGGGTTGTCTGGGTCCAGCTGAAAGATTTCGCACAATTCCATCCAAGTATTTTTCTTCATCCGAAGCTCGTCCATCGTCTTGGAGCTTGCGGTTGCACCACGTGTGCGTTTCTGGTTTGTCCAAGGCAGTAGGCCGGCACATCGTCGTCTTTCTCCCCTCACCGGGGAGCTTGGCGATGACGGCCGAGCTTCCGATGCTGCCGAACTTCCATTAACGCTGGGTGAGTTAGGCGTTGAATGCCTTGCCCGTTCCGATGCCTATCACCATATTTTTGTGTGCCTGCTTCGGGAGATTCTGATAAGCCTTGGATCGCTCTATGTGGAGTTCAATTCCCTTAGATCCTGATCCTTAGAACTCGAGCTCGGTCGTGTGCTGCAGCACATTCGCGCCTCAACTAGGTCTCGAGCTCGGCCGGGTGTTGCTGCCACATCCGCGCCTTGTGTTCTTTTTCGAACGTCGGTTTGTTCGCGAAGCCTAAGCCTCTATGATGGGGGCACGAGAGGGGAAGGGTGTGATGTTCTCCCCACTTTCAAAGGCTCTTCCTCGTGGAGCTTTGCGAAGTTGCAAGGAACTGGAAATTTCGAGAAAAAAAAGATGGGGAAGTGAAATGAACTACTTGGGTTCTCGCTTCCTCTCCCACTAGAAGGATATCGCTTTTCGCTTTGCTTGTTCTTCTTTTGCCGTTGATTGAGCGCAATCTCCTGATGACGTTTCATGTGTCCGATGTTTTTGTGCGTTGCTAGTCATGGTTGGTTTCTCTAGCCGAACTTCACCTTCGTGTTTCCGGTGCTTAACTCCCTTCCCGCTGCTCTCTTGAGACCGCAGTTGTCCGGCAGTTGGGCGGAGGCAAGAGCTGGAGTCGAAGTTGCAAGCTCCGATGCTTTTCGAGCTTCCTGTAGCTTGCGATGACGGCTGGTTCTCGTGGCTGTGGAATGTTCATTTTAAAGTGGGAAAATGTGAAAAATTATAACATTAATAGTTAAAGTCATTGAACCAATAGTTTCTATGATGCGTCTTGTTGATTGCGTAAGCCAACCATGGGAAAGTTCTGTGAGCATATGGACCAACTAATAGAAAAACCAAGACAGTCTAACTTTTTAAAAAATCCATGACATATTGCAAGATTGGTGGTTATTCATTCATGGCCCACTTCATTGAGCAATATAGTCAAGTAGATCTTGAAATGCAAAGGTAAGGGGCAAGGGAAAGATAAGGAGATAATCATAGGTTTTTCAGAAGTGAAAGATAATTTGCAATGAATTGATGTCCATTTGTGCCAAAAAAAAAAAAAAAAGAAAAAAAAAGAAAGAAGTTTTCCTGATTTTCAAGGGCATGCTAATATTGAAAAATAGTTCGCTTCTGACAGGAGTATGGAAGGACTTTATTTTGACCAGAGTGGTATTTCAGTTGCCAAAGAAATGGTAGGACATGCAAATCTTGTATCATTATGTCTTAATAATAGGGTGGAATTCCTTTGGATCTGAAAGTCTTAAATTGCAGAAATTTGCAATCAAAGTATCAAGTCACTGTGGCTGAACTACATCTGAGAGGAATTGGAGTACATTTGACCTCATCCACAGCAAGTGATGAAATAGATTGACTTTTGAAACAACTTCAAATTTGTTTTTTATGTTTAGTACTTAATGACTTCAGGAACACATATTCAACCCTAAATAATAGGAAGAAGAATTTGCTTTTTCGTTGAGTGATGAAGAGGATTGACAAGAGGAGATATATTTTAAAGATTTTATATTGTACCAAAAAAGTCATTTATAATATATAAGTTATGAATTTTTAATATAATTTACATTTTGCACTCAAGTTGACTTACTTGTATTGCATCCATTTTGAAGTATGTTTGTACTTAATGTTTTTATAAGGTGTTTTGAGAAAAGACCTGATACTCCATTTTTGACAATCAAGTGCTTCAAATCACTATAAATATCCTGTCCTAACCTTACAGCATGGTCTCAATTTGCTCTCCTAAATTATCAAATTGCATGATCAACAAAATTTAATAGTTCCTGGGCTGACTATAGTCACCAAGGTCCAAGAAGCCTCACTCAGAAAGGGAAGGTACGTGCAGTGCAGCTGCTGCTTTAGAGTGGCCCCCTACTGGACTTGCAAGATTTTCTACTATGTAGTCAAAGGGTGATATATGTCAATAGACTCAATTGTGAGATATGGTCAGTCATTGCACTTTGTGGGACTGCTCTCTTATGGGAAGTGCAACAGGTAACCAAACGTGGTGCACCACTTAATATGTCATAAGATAATTTAGATCTAAAGATACTTTGATCATGCCTTACGTTAGCTCTGGGATCACTTGTATACATGAGGGTCTGGGGTGGCGGATTCTGTCATTTTCTTGATTACATTATATGACATAATCTTCTTGTCATGATCATTGATCATGTAAGCTGGTAATAGTGAACAAATTCTGTCAGTTCAAAACAAAAAATCTTAAAAATCCTTGAATGAGTACTCCCAGTTTATAGTGGGATTGTAAGTCTAGGTTGAAAATGGTGACGAACCATTTTGGAAATAGAAATTTTCTTGCAGCCAATGAGAAGGCCCCCAGTTCCCAATTTATTCCCTAAGACTTCACTTTTTATCCCATATTGTTTGGCTGTGGTTCAACTTCCATGTATCTAAGTTGTAAAGTCGGCAAATGAAGGCATAGCAGTATGAAGCATGGCAAAGCATGCTTAAGGTCTGGGGATTGAAGCATAAATAGTCTTCTATGCAGGGGAGTGTGCCCCATGTTCCAAAAGAATTGGTGGTGGGCCAATCTAATGACTCTTCCTGATGTAAAAAAGCACTTTGGGTGCACCCCTAAATGTAATTAGTAGAAGCACGAATCTGCCACCCCAGACCTTAATGTCACTGCCTTGAATTCCTTTTTAAAAAGTCATTGAATCTGCGCTTAAAAATGTCCAAACCCCAGACCTTAACGTCATGAATGGCCAAGGTACTCATTATGTTGGGTACGTTCCCTGCCTCATCCTAGTGGGCTCACCTGGAGCCTTAAACAACATAATGGGCGGGTCCTTCACCATTTCACAGTACATTCATACCTTAGGTTAGGCACTGTGATGGCCCCACGTTCCTGTGGACTGCGGAGTTCGTAGAGGATGCTTCGATCCTGAATGCTGTGGAATGAGACACCTCCAGTATTGGAGGTTGATCGTTAGGATATGGTCTCTAGCCATAAGTTTTCCGGGTGCACTACTTAAAGGAAATTCATGGAAGGGAAATCGTTAAGGCCTTTGGACCTTTGTCATTTTACTTTAGAATATGGTTGGCCTGTCGGTAGACTTTGGATCTCGTGGCTCAAAGGTCGCTGTGAAGCTGGCTCTTAGTAAATTGTTAAAGCAGATTCCCTTGAATAGAGCCTCCAAGGTTCCACGAAATCGTTTAGGCCTTTGGACCTTTGTCATTTTACTTTAGAATATGGTTGGCCTGCCAGTAGACTTTGGATCTCTTGGCTCAAAGGTCGCTGTGAAGCTGGCTCTTAGTAAATTGTTAAAGCAGATTCCCTTGAATAGAGCCTCCAAGGTTCCACGAAATCGTTTAGGCCTTTGGACCTTTGTCATTTTACTTTAGAATATG
>Ga0209611_10011551_pt1 | contig 12676 bp, 8 predicted proteins | sample S1TSphgellanicum_3_FD_187693 | JGI IMG/M metagenome (GOLD analysis project Ga0209611, IMG submission 187693) | Host-associated microbial communities from peat moss isolated from Minnesota, USA - S1T2_Fc - Sphagnum magellanicum MG (SPAdes) (version 2) | ecosystem: Host-associated > Plants > Peat...
GTGTTTTGCCCCTTGCTGTCGAGCTCTAAACATTCAGGAGTCCCGGAAGACTCCCAACCTCCAACTTTTCCAAGTGTTGGGCTTCACCCCCACACTTGGGCAAAGTGGGGTTGCGACAATGACAAACTTTAAAACCTTGATATTTGTAAAGTGTGTAGTTGAGTTTTTAAAATTAATGTAATGATTAGAAGGCTCCTAGTACTTTCATAGTGACATGCCCATGACCTTGGAACCTACCTAAATGGCAAATTCAATATGTTAGAACATCTTAATTAGAACATCCTAAAAATTCACTAAAGACAACATTAAACATTTATGTCCTTGAAGGTACTAGTGTTGTAGGCACTATGACCTTACTATTTATTAAATACTCACCATCATGGCCCATGGGCACAAACAAGTATTTTCGAAAGAATTGTTTTCCATCATTGCCCTCCATTCTTCTTACATTTACACTCCATTTCAAGATTTCAACTACACAAAATATTAAGTCATTCTTCCTCCAATGGTCTCCAAGCACTTTGAATTCCTTGAGGTCTACTTTCACCTCCAAAATCATTGCATGCAATTGCTCCTTTGTTGGAGACTAAGGGATATTGATGGACACATCAAAGGAGGGAAACTTTCAATACGAAGCTCTACAAAAAAAACACACAGCATACAACATATAATTCAACAACCATACACACATACAAGTATTAATATGATTTAAACAATCAACAACAAAATATAATAAGACTTCTACCTGGAGGATGTTTTTGCTTGGAAAAACTCTCCACTATAGCCTCCTTGACATTAACGAGGGCAATAGCCAAGGGTCAAGACAAAGCTACTACTAACAAAGGCTTTACCCTAGAGCTCACCTCCTATTTCCTTGGTTTCAAAGGTTTCTTCCCATGCCTTCCCATGATTAAAGCTTGGACAAAAGATGATTATTACCTAATTCTAAAAACAAAAAATGTGATAAGAAATGAAGCCAACACGTTGCAACACTAATCAACAAGAAATCTGACCTTGAACAAAGGTGGTAAATTATTCTCATCCACTCCAATTACTCTACTCATAATCATCAAAAAGTTATAGGTGCATACATTCCCAAGTTATCCCAAGGACATAAATGTTCCAAAGTTTGGAGACCAAACTTATGTAAAAAAAATCATGAAATATTCTAAAGTCTAGACACCAAACATGTGTAAAACAATTCATGATGATACGATAGTTTAGCAAATGATCAATAGTAGTGCATCTCTATGTGAACCAATAAACAGAATTTTGATGTAACTTTGCGAGTTGCAATCCCTACTTATACCAAGTCATAATAGGAACTAAATTTCATGACTCAATTCAATGAGAGGAAAATACCAACAAGGGCAAAGAAATTAGATGGGCATTGCACCCAAAAAAAGGAAAGACACAAGTTTTCAACTGGAGATTAATTAAATGCTAATTCAAAATTGTTGAAACTTATCAATCACAAAACGTTAAAATAAATATGAGTCAACAATGATGAAGGCAATGATTCACAAGAAAGAACTCCAATCCACCACTTGGTCTTGCAAAATATCTAACACTACAATGCAAAACGAATCTCAAAACAATATGTTCATAATCACTTGACCTAATAATCTCCTTTAAGAAACCAAAAATTCCCAAGTATTCATAAATTAACTAGGGTAGCCATGAATTTTTTCCCATGAGAAGTTTTGAAAAAAAAACAATTGTCTTAAGAGTAAAAATTTAATGTTAATGACTTGACCCCAAATTGCAAAGCACCAATTACAGTTCAATAGTGCAACTTGTAGAATAGTGGTTTAGGGTCAAAGACATGGAAAGGAATTGTAGAACAATGCCACTAGATAACCAAACACAAGAGAAAAAAACATAACACAAAAATGGACATCCTTCCTTTCTCTGCATTCCATTTATATTTAAGCAAAACAAATTTCCAACCTTGCACTTTAGGTTAATCAAACAAAATCCAAAACTCCAAAAGCTTTGAAGCAAATGTGCAATCAAGTGGAAAAGTTCAAAAAATTCTCTATTGTTGTTCATCTTTTTATTGTGCTTTAGTTGCGAAGGTTGATAACCGATCTCCTACCAATGGTGGGAGTGTTGCATCACGTGATGATTTTCAAACACATCAATTGGTTGTAGATAATTTTTTTTGTTGTTCATCTCTATTGATGTTTTAGTTGTTGGAGTTGAAAAGTGGTGCCCTAGCATTGACAATAATAGGTACTCAACCTAACAACACAACAAGAAAAAAAAAAAAAAACAAATGTCACATACACCACATCTCCTCACCTAGATGCCTATAGAAGAAACACACATACATAAAGAGATAGAAAGAGACAAAGAACCGGCCACAAAAAACAAAGTCTCACTAGAAATTGGGAGGGTTCGCATAAAGACATTGTGATCAACCAGCTCATAAAAAATCATCTTGGGTAAGAAGTCGAAAACCTTGACACATACAAAAAGTGGAGGTGAATTACAATGTGAAAGAAAGTTATGGGGCCCTAAATATCTGGGGACAACAAACACTAAGGAAACATATGCGAACCCTTTGCTTCCCTTTGTCACATTCCTATCAATCACAAAAAAATTGCAAAAACCTCCCAAGACACATAAAATCTCCACTCTACATGTAACAATCCTTAACCCTAGATGCCCTTCCCCCACACAAGGATTGTGGATGGACGACATGAGTGAAGAAGAAAGAGAGAAGGCCCACGTACATGAAGGTGTACACCTTCGTCTTCGCCAACACCCATGGTGCAAATCATTGGCAAACAACTTTAACGTTGGTGAACTCAAAGACCTGAAGATCCTACTTTGCCTTTGTTAACGAACAAGCTCCATCACTCCTCTTCGCTTGGGCACATGCACATATTAGCCCCTGCTTTGCCCCCAAAACATAAGAAAAGGCCAAAAATAGCACATCTTTTTTGGAGCACATGTTAGCAATTTCAACAATTGCCAATTTAAGTAGAGGTAAATACTGATTTTTTAAAACTTAGGAAAGGTAAATATTAAAACCCTTTTTATCATATTATGGTTTAGCCAATTTTTCAATTTAAGGTTTAGTTTGTTGCTTGGGTTTTAACCTTTTGAGCTTTTAATATTTTGTCCTTTCTAGTTTTGTGATTATAGAGCTTGTAAGTAATTTTCATTATTCACATTTGAATTTTAAAATTAGTATTTTTGATGAATTCAATGATTGTTGGCATTGTATTATTAACATTTTTTCTTTTTGATCATGTTGAATTTTTGAAAGCTAAGTGTCACAAGAGGATGAAAGTGGTTCAAGTGAGGGATTTATTCTTAGAGTTTAAAGTACCATTTATCTTTCGTGCAATGTAAATTATTTTTTCAAAAAAAAAGTTATTTGATTTTTTTTAAATTGAAAAAATGCAAAAGATCTCACAAGAAACTCACTTTGGATATATAAATGCATCAAATTTAAGATTTTATTCAATTGGCCTGAAATTTGAACCACAAATGCATAAGGAGTTTTATTAACTAATTCAATTTGAAAAAATAAAAAAACAAAAGCAAAGAGATTATTTAACTATTTTTTAGATGAAAAATGCAAAAACAACTCGCAAAAAACCCACTTTGGATACATCTATATGCATCAAATCTGAGATTATATTCAACTGGTCTGAAAATTGAATCATAAGTGCATAAAGAATTTTATTAACTAATGCAATTTGCAAAACTAAAAATAAAATAAAAGAAAAAAAAATTAACTTTTTTTATAGATGAAAAAATGTAAAAAAAAACTTGCAAAACATCCACTTTGGTAATATAGATGGATCAGATCTGAAATTTTGTTAAATTGCTCTGAAATTTGGATCACAAATGCCTAAGGAATTTTTTTAACTAAAACAATTTGCAAAATTGAAAATAAAAACAAAGTTGAATATATATATATTCAACTTTGTTTATAGATGAAAAAATGCAAAAAAACTCACAAAAAACCCACTTTGGTAATATAGAGGGATCAAATCTGAGATTCTATTGAAAAACTCTGAAATTTAGATCACAAGTGCATAAGGAGTTTTATTAATTAATGGAATTTGCAAAACTGAAAATTTTCAAAAAAATAAATTATTCAACTCTGTTTTTAGATGAAAAATGCAAAAAAACTCACAAAAACCCCACTTTGGTAATACAAATGGATTGGATTTGAGATTTTATTCAATTGTTTTGAAATTTGGATCACAATGCAAGTGAGAACCCTAACCCTAATACATAATTTTGATATTAGTATTACATTTATATATTACATTTTACATCATACAAAGACAAATTCAAAAAAGGTAAAGCAAAAAAATCATTTCAAAACAACCATAATGTATACACACACACAAAGATTATAAATCAAATAAACAAAATCCAAAAATTGATGAAAATAATTTAAATATCAAATACATACCAATGTAAAAGTGTTGCTAGAGCTCCAAGTGTTGTAAAAAAAATGAGTTCATAGACTTTGGAAAGTCCCAAATATTGTCTTAAACATTCGACAATTTTCTTACTATGGTCAAAAATTATAATAAATTTTCTTTATTACCTTTGTTATTGTATTTTTCTTATTTAGGGCGCAATTCCAATGGCTACTATAGCCTAGGCTATTAGCGATAGTTACGAGACTCCACCTCTATGCCCTAGGGTGTTAGTTGTGGGCAAAAGGGGAGGTTGTTGCCAAAGCCCCCCATTTGCCCCCTTAAGCTATGCATGTTCCCAACCTTTTTGCCTTGCCCAACCCCTGTCCAAACTCCTCCCCTCCGCCCAAAGTCCTATCGTCCTGCCTATTACCTTTCCTCACCTTTTATTTCTTATCGTTGCTTATTTAGCAAATAAGGAAAAAAATCAAAAAAATCAAAAATCAAAATTAATTTAAAATTTAAAATGACATTTCAAAATTTTAACCCAAAATTAACTTCTTAATTATTAATTAGCTTTCTAACTTTCAATTAATTTATTTATCCCCATTTTCATCAAATTTCATTATTATTTTTATATATTTTTCACATTACTTTTTCATCCATCATCATAGCCTAAATTTTATTGTAACTTGAGCAAAAGTTTTTTAAAACAAAAGTTTACACATTTTTACATTAGATTTCATTGCAACTTGAAAAAAATTCCCAAAAAATGTTTACACATTTTTACATTCGATTTCATTGCAACTTGAAAAAAATTCCCAAAAAAAGTTTACACATTTTTACATTCGATTTCATTGCAACTTGAAAAAAATTCCCAAAAAAAGTTTACACATTTTTACATTCGATTTCATCACAACTTGAAAAAGGTTTCCAAAAACAAAGTTTTACACACTTTGACACTATAGAGTACACAAGTGAGAACTTCACATTAGATTTCACACAAGAAAGGCATTACTACAAAAAAACAAGTTATTTTGACTAGAAAATCTAGTCAAGAGAGACTTCATTTGGATAGGCGTAAAAAATACCATTTTGTCAATCTAAATAAATTGATTTGGACCCGTTTTGCATGACTAGGTGGTCTTTTTTACTGGCAAACTATTGGATTATTTGATTGGTCATTTTAACTAAAGGATAATGGACCATTTAATTAGTCAAATTTCTACCCAATTTTTTTTATGGATTATTACCCCCTAAAAAAATTGTGTAAGTACATCTAGGTAAGTAGGTAGGTAGGTTTTATATCGGTTTTAATAGGTTGTAAAAAAGTAAGTAGGCAGGTTGTAACCTATCTTAGGCATACCTAACCTAACCTAGTCTATCTAACGTTCCTAACTTAACTTAACTTAACCTATGTACCTTAACCTTTTAAGCATGTATATAGGTTACAAGTATTAGGAATTGAAGCCCTCACCTCCCCAATGATAAACCAAGTCCTTACCAATGGATTACACCTTCCAAAGTTGATAAAACTTGTCAAGTTTTTTATTTCATTTGTTTATTTCACATCATTAGTTATGTAAGTAAGTAAGAAAGTTAAATAATAAGTAGGTAGGTTGCATGATGTTTGGCAAGTAGAGAAGTAGGCACGTAGGTAGTTATAGTCCATAGGAGGTAGGTATTTAAGTAGGTAAATGAATAGGTAGGTGGGAAATAGGAAGTAGGTGGGTATGTAAGGATGTAAGATGGCAGGTGGCAAATTGGAGGTAGGTAGGTATGTATGATGGTAGGTGAGAAGTAAGAAATAGGTAGGTAAGTAGGTACTTATAAATAGTAGTTAAGGTAAGGATGCGAGAATATGGTAAGTGAGAAGTAGGAAGTAGGTAGGTAGGGTTATACAATGGTAAGTGGGAAGTAGGAAAGTTTAGATAGGGCTTTATGATGGTAGGTAAAAAATAGGAGGTAGGTAGGTAAGGATGTAAGATGGTAGGTGGGAAATACAAGGTAGGTAAATATGTAGGTAAGTAAGTTGGTATGTAGGTAGTAGGCTATTGCCTAACCTTGTTAATAGTTGTTTTGACTAATTAGGTAGTTCATAGAATGTCCCCTTTGATTAAAATACCATTGTCCATTTTGACTAAAGATGTCATTTTGTTTTGTTCAACTTGATTAAAAACCATTGGTCATTTTGATCAAGGTGGTCATTTTTTTTGTTCAAATTGACTAGATGTTCAATTTGACATATAATCAAATAATTCAATTAGTTAAGTTTACTAATAAAAAATACACATGTCATTCAAGCCCCAAGCTTATAGTCAAAATGTACATGTCCACTAATAAAAAATGATTTGTTTGTCAACTTGAACCTTTTGAAAAATCATGAATTATAATAACAAATCAAGATTTTGGGTTTGTGGCCCAAATGTTTGTAGCCACAAATGTCATTCCTTTTGAAAGCATTCAATTTCAAACTTTAGAAAACATAAATCCATCTAGTAAGATAGCGGAAAGATGTTGATGTCACTCAACTCTTGACCTTTATGATGAGAAATGGTTAGCAATGGGAAAATAGGGTTATTGAGAGTGTGATTGGGGGGAGATTGCCTACAAGCTTGATGGAGTCTATGTCCAAATAATGTCTAGACAAAGTTGACAAGATGCAAAGGATGTACAAAAAGTATCAACAAACATAAAATGAAATAGGTGCATGTGCTTGCAAATGGGTTTGGTATAAAAAAATGCTTAACATTTTTATAGGCACAACAAAAGTTGGTGGAGCTTTTGGAACATACAATGATGGGAATCAAGTTGCACCTCAGGGTGCAAGTATTTTGAACCATGTTGACATCGATGAAGATGTTATATAGGAGATTCCCAAATCTCCTCAAGATCAACAAAATTTCAATAGGTCAATTCCTAAAGTTTCCAAGCACCCTGATACTCCATTGATTGCCACTTGTAAAAAAGAAAACATTTATGGGAAACCAAACAAAAAACATGAAAGAAGTAACAACAGTGGTTTTCTTGAAATAGCCTTTGCATTTTCTTAATTTGTGGAATCTTGTAGCAAAATTGAAACAATGAAAATGAAAATGCATTCACAAATGGCAAAGGAGGTGATGGAAGTGCAAAAATCCATTGCCAAATCGGTCATGGAGATGGAAGAGTGTTGAACTCAAAATATTTTACAAATTTAGCTTCAAATGGTAACATTTTTTGCTGATGTATTGAAATTGAAATAGGTTAAAGATTAGTTAGTTAATTGTAGGATGTGTGTAAATAAAACATTTTGGCAATGTGTTCAAAATTGCAAAAATTAGTAAAAACACACATTTTTTTCTTTCAATGTCCACATTTTATTTTGAAAATACATGTTTGTTAAATTTTAAGATGACATTTTAACTAAGATGTGAATAATGCATCTCTTAGCAATTCACCAACCATCTCTACTTGTTCTATTTCTTAAGGACAATTCATCTTATCAAAACCAATGAATGGGTCACATCACTCCCTAACATCTAAACAACATGTCTAAGGATGCCATGCAACTCACAAAAGTTGTGCAAAACACAACAAGCCATGATGATGCATGGTGTTTTTTCCACACGCACTGACATGCCTTTAAAGGGACATGCCTTTAAGGGCATCGAATGCATTATTGATCATAATTCAACCTCCATTCATTGAAACATTGAATCAAATTATGTCAATTGTAGCAAGGTTATGTATTTTGTAGTTTTTAATGATGTATGGTTGAATTGGGTAGGCTAAATTGCCTAACATGAATGGTCAAACCTCCAAACCTTAAACGTTCACCACTAGCTTTTGTAAAATTTCACTAGTTTGTAACTATATGTATAAAGTAAAATACTTGAATTATTCACCATTCTGAACACCATTAGGTTGTCCTACAAATATAATCCAAAAAAATTTATTTGCGTCACAAACATGTTACACAACCATGCTAAAAGAACGTTTATGGTTATAGAAATCTCTTGGGGCAATTAGATTTGTCGTGGATGGCTAAAATCATAATAGAACATGTGTACCATCAATGACACCTTTAATTTGCTGAATATCAATCAAATCTCTAAATCTCTCAATGATAGATATTAAACATTATTCTATAGGAAGGTGATAATAAATCTTGTAAAATTTATCATTATCTATCAAAATCTCACACATAATGTCAATGTGCTTCTAAACAATGGAAACACCAACATTTTAAATATTGACTATCAACTTTGGTCGAATTCCATGAACTAATATGTACAAAACAATATTAACAACCTTACCAATGGGAAGAGGTTTTTGCGCAAAAATAGATGAACATGCAATGAAAGGCATGAAGATTTTTGAATGCAAAAAAATATATCCTATAAAACTCAATATATCGTTTATCCAACATTTTTGGACAAGTGAACCAAACATTTCTTTATATAAAAGGGTGAAAATATGTTAAGGTGTACCACACAAGACGAAAAGGGCCTAATCTTTATTGTAGTCCTTTTTACTCTATATTTTGATCCCCATAAAAAATAACGAATCAAAAGTTGTCAAATTTTTCAAAAGGATTATATTTTAAACCATTATAATTCTAGATTCCATCATAATCATCCATAAATTTGTTTTTACATGGTAAAAAAAGATTAGGTAAAAAAGATAAAAAGAGTGACGTTGTGACAAGATTTTGGTACACCTTAAACAATTTAGACCCAACATCCAAATATGTTTTTTTGTCTAAGCTCTTTCCACCACAACCTATGAACATGACACTTTTCTCTATGACAAATAGTAGAAAAAATCGGCAAAAATCTTTGAAATAAGTTAATCTCATAAAAAACTATTAAATTTGATAAAAGGCACATGACAAGGCAACCTCATGGACACAAACAAATGCGAAAACATTTGAAAAATAAACCAAATCCCAACAACTAAAACAATGTTTGTAATAATGTGAGGCAAAAATTTTCAATATAATGTAAAATACAAAATGAAGAAAACAACTTGCTAAATACTAAGTTGAGAAGATGAAAGGAGGGTGATCATGTGCCCTTGGGGGGGGGGGGGGGGGGAAGAAGAGAAAATTTATAATTAAAAAAATGTTTAAGGAATATGACCACATGCTCCATGAATTTTTTTTGAAAAAGAAAATAAAATTAAAAAAAAGAAAAGAAAAGAAGAATAATATACATGTTTTGGGGGGAAAAAAAGATGAAATAATAACAAGGAAAAAGAAAAAAAATGAAAAAATGAAAAATAATTGAAAGAGGCAAGGGGAAAAAATTAAAGCAAGAATGGGGCATTTTTTAAAGGTTGTGTTATGAAATGCCAAATTTTTATAATTGTATTTTTTTGAAAAATTGTAGATATAAAATAATATAAAATGATATAAAATAAAATCATGTTGCCATTGGCCCAATTACTATCCAATGAACATTATAAAAATGTTTATTGCGTAGTAGCTGGACCCACGATAACTTATTCCAAGTAGCAACCAACTAGTGTTGCCAACTTTGCTCCATGTGAATGGTGCACATGGACACCATAACCACATCACCATCAAAATGGCATCAAACGAAACTATTCTAATGTGCATGTGTGTGGTGCAAGAGATAAAACTTGGGGTGTGGATACTACAATCCATGAGTACATCATCAACGTGCTAAAATGAAACCTTCGATTTTGGGAAGAAGGGAGGTGAAGCATTTGAGGCCATAGGCTCCCTCCTTGTCACATCAATTTGCATAAATGATGAGCTTCATATGACGCACGGATGGTAAGATCCTCGCATTCATATAAAAAAATTCTTGCTTTCATACCTTGTTGATGCTAAGCAGTCGTGTGTATAAATGTATCGAAATGTTTCGTCGAGAATGGTATTGTGCGTAACCTGTGACATGACAAGACACAACATGAACGCATTCTAGCTTTAAAGCTCTGACGAAATATCTTGATGAGACTATTTTTGAGTAGTTCACACCTTGGTGTTTGATAAGGAATCTGGTGCGTCAGGTATGTGTAAAGCTTGCAAAAAGATTCAATGCACGAGGAGGGGACAAAACTAAAAAAGGCTTTAAAAAAATGGTTACACTAGTGCATAAGTCAGATGGATTGATAGCGGTTGACAACACCTTTAAATCAAAAGAGTTACAAATGCCTCCTTGAATCTCAAAACAACATTTTACAAAGATTGAGTGACATTAAAGGAAAGAAGAGCATCAAAAACTAGTAAGTTTGTCATACTTGCATACAAATTGGAATCTCAAAGGTGGAACTTCATATTGTTGTGGAAGCACATTGTTTGTTTGACAATGATCGTGTTCTTTTTTTGTGCATCAGTCTATGAATCGAATCTTGAGGTTTTCAAAGTTGTCAAATTTTGTTCATCAACAAGGCATTATGCACAAAATCCTCCTCCTCCTTTTTTTCTTGTTTGGGTGTTCTCTTGCTTGATATTTGATATGTGATAGATAGTGGGAATGAAGTGGAATAACATTCATATCCTTTTGGTGCGGACAAGCAAACAAATTGTGAAGCCCATGTTGTTATGGCACATGAAGCCAATAAAGGTATGATAGATGTTATAGTAAGTCATGGGGGCATTGGAGAAGTGAGTGTTCCAAAGGACATTCACAAGGAGAATTTCAACATATCTATGGGAGGTTGCAAACTCATCAATGAGGCTTCAGTTACACCGAATTACGAAAGATGATATGGTAAGTTCATTGAACCAATTGTATAGTTGACTTGTAGGTGGATTTTGTGCACTTGTGTGATTATGTGTTGCAATCATTTTGACTTAAGACACAAGTGTGTGGTACATTGGGTGTTCTATGTTATCACAAGGTGTAAGGTGTCTAACCTTGCATTCGTGAATGAAAAGGACTAATAAGTAAGAACAAGATGGGAAGACCATATTCTTTGAAGCAAATGGCATTACATGCAATTGATGGGATACCTCAGAACTTCCAAATCTTGCACGTGGAGCAAGAGGTGGTGGATGATTATATGTCAATGTTTTATTGTGTCTTAAGCTATGATCTTGAACCTATTGGACTGTTGGATGAAGAGGCACTTTTGGCCCAACAAGTTTAACTTTCTTCTTTTTATCCCTAATGATGTTTTCACTTTGTAAACATTTGATTATGGTGCTCTAGTTTTTCCTGTGCATGTTGAGTTTAGTCTTCATAGCATTCACATTTTTGTTAGTGCAAGAAAAAAGGGTTCACTTCATCTACCTAGGTGTTTTCAATTACAAAAAGATGATTCATTCTTAGTGAATAGGTTAAACAACAATTCATTTGATGTGAAAAATGGCACAAAAAATGTTTATATACTGGTGGAGAATGGCAAGACTAAGGAAAAAGATTTTATAGGAAAGGCAAAACAATCCAGATTAGGTAGACTATATTTGTATCTTAATATTTTCATGTAAGTTTAATAGCTTTGCATTACGAAGTTCAATGTGATGCACATAATAAGTCCCAAAATGGTATTATCACTCCACGAAATGATTTTCAATAAAAAAGGCACTGGACCGCATGGTGCCCATTAAGTCTATCAATTTCCAACAACACATTTTGAAAAATGGGATGTAAATTCATGAAAGAATTTCCAGTTTATATCAAAATTTTTTTTCATCATTTTGACTTGAAAATCCTTAGTACATAACTTCACAAAATATCATGTCAAGGGGTAGAAATTTCCAAACTAATTAGACTTGCCATATGCATCAGGCTAGTAACTTAAAATAATTATTAATGGTAGATTTAATATTGTACTTTATTAATAATATAAAATTTTAACTTAATATAATATGATATTAACAAAATTTTAATGTAAAAATAAATTATATAAAATTTCCCACCGCTTACAAGTTTTCAAAATCTATTTTATTTTTAAATTACAATTATATAAATATTTATTGTAATCTATTATGAAGTTATACTTCAATGTATAATAATAATAATATCTAATTTATCAAATATGCAAGATAGGTGAATCATATATATATTGCCAAATTTAGTAATGTCAACAACATTGGTGCATGGAATTTAATGAACCTTGGAAGAAAATATTCAATTTGAAATGTTTATAATGGCCAATGTTGGGTAGGTTTGATTACATGGGGCTTGTGGATGGACAATAACAATAGAAGGTGATGAGCCATGAAAAGGTTGAAGAGAAGTTATCAAAGGTTTTATGTGTTCTCGGGGCAACCTAGTGCATTGTGTTGTTAAGGAATATATAAGTTTATGTTATATATAAGGAAGTGCTTG
>Ga0209611_10011554_pt1 | contig 12675 bp, 11 predicted proteins | sample S1TSphgellanicum_3_FD_187693 | JGI IMG/M metagenome (GOLD analysis project Ga0209611, IMG submission 187693) | Host-associated microbial communities from peat moss isolated from Minnesota, USA - S1T2_Fc - Sphagnum magellanicum MG (SPAdes) (version 2) | ecosystem: Host-associated > Plants > Peat...
AGACATCAAGATTCAAGGTTGCATACAAAATGCTTACGAGAAATGCATACCAAATGCATGCCTCCCACGAATTAATAAGTTTTCAATTACTCAATACTAGGTAAAGAAACTTAGGACATATTTTCATTAGGCTGTTGGGATCACAAACACATCTGGTCACAAACACTGTTGACTTATAGTCATTCTCTCTCACAGTGTTTACTTGTTTGCAATTATTCAATACTAGCTAAATAAACTTAGGACATATTTTCATTAGGCTGTTGGGATCACAAACACATCTGGTCACAAACACTGTTGTCTTATAGTCAGTTTCTCTCATAGTGTTTACTTGTTTGCAATTATGCAATACTAGCTAAATAAACTTAGAACATATTTTGATTAGGCTGTTGGGATCACAAACACAACTGGTCACAAACACTGTTGTCTTATAGTCAGTTTCTCTCAGAGTGTTTACTTGTTTGCGATTATCCAATACTAGCTAAATAAACTTAGAACATATTTTCATTAGGCTGTTGGGATCACAAACACAACTGGTCACGAACACTGTTGACTTATAGTCAGTCTCTCTCAGAGTATTTACTTGTTTGCAATTATTCAATACTAGCTAAATAAACTTACAACATATTTTCATTAGGCTGTTGGGATCACAAACACATCTGGTCACAAACTTTGTTGACTTATAGTTTTCTGACAGTGTTACTTTTTTTGGGTGAATTTTCGGTCGGTAGGCGACCCAAACAAAAAAAGAAAAAAAAGAATCCAGTGCTAAGTGTACAAAGGGGTTTTTTTTTGTGGAAAAAATAAAGGGTGCAAAAGTTGTCTCTCTCTTTTTTGAGGAAAACAAGTCTGAAGACAATGAGTTCCTGGAGGTTGTCAAAACAAAAGGGGGGGATCTTCAACAAATTTTTCTCCTTGGCTGGCAGACTTCTACCCAAAATTTGGCTCATTCCTCTTGTCTATGGTTGCTTACTTCGACCAAGTGTTTTTTAGTTCAAACTTTGTGAGGTCGGTGGGTTGGCCATCATTTGCACAGGACTTGGCCAAATTTGGGTACTGAGGTCATAGAAGAAAGTAGAACATTTTAGGATTCCTTCTATATGTATTTTGGCTGCCTTTTGGAACCTATTATTATTGTCTGCAAGGACTTCACAAGTGTTTTCATCATAATGTGGCGACTTGGGCCCATTTTTACCAAAAAAAAAAGTCCTTTGTACCATTCCCACATTGACTTGTTTTGTCATGATCTGAAAATCCACCAAATAAACTCTAACCCATGTTGACTAATGGTGCCAAGTAGGTCATTGGGTTATTGGGTAGGTCATGGGTTTTAGGTTAGGTTTGTGGGTATCTTAACCAGAGGTTTGAACTTTTGCCCCAATCAGATTTGGTTGGATCTCTACTCTAAAATCTGCTTTTGTTGAAACTAAAACCGGAACCTAGACAAGGTTTTTGTCCCATTTGAAACAAGTTCAGATGCTCTAGCTATATAAGTAGAAGGCTCTTTTAAATTGTAATAATCAACCATGAATTTTATGTTGTGACAATTCAACTTTTGGCAAACCTTATACATCTAGCAATGAATTGTGACCTAATGGTGGGTGCATGCTATATCACTAAACAAAATGATGAAAGAGTTGTGTCATCATCTTTTGATTTAGTCCCAAGATAAAACTTGGCCTATTTTGTGACTATAATTCAATGAACTAAGTTATCATTAAGGGAAAATCACCATCATTAAATATTAATGCATGTCTTACTCATTTCTTGTCTATATTTAGTGATATTCATAACTATGGGTGTGTCAAGTGGAGGTTTCCATTATTTCTTTGAAATCTAAAATTAAAGGAACAAAAGCATGGAGAGCTCAACCTATCCAAGTCCCAAAATGTTTGAAAAAGAAACACTAGATTCCCCCCAACTTTCATTTGATCGGACCATCACCAATGCTCCAATCAAATGAACTCACTTTGACCTCTTGGTTCTTTGCTAATTCTTTCATGAAAAATATGGAAACATTTTGGGAACCTAATGGGAACATCTTGTGAACTTGATGGGAACACATTAGGAACAAACCCCAAAACTTAAAAGAGAAAAACTAAACCTTCCTGAATCTTCTCAATGAAATCTTTATTTTCAAAGCAGTTTGTCACCATTTTCAACTTAGACTAATAACCCCATTATAAATCCGGGGCACTTATAAGGTAACTTATTTGTTTTAGTTGGGTGCATGGTAAATGAAACTGAACTTGGTGTTAAGTTGAATTGAGTTCTGAGTTTTTGGGGAAGTTTGCAAAATTGGAGGTTTTACAAATTCGCAAAATTGTTTTGAAACTCATACCAAAACTTCTATCAATTTTTTTAAAATAAAAAAGTCTAGAACCAAAGGTTCCTTTCAAAATCAAGGAATGGATGACACTCGACAAAACCAGTTTTTTAATTAAAAAAATTGTTGATCAAAGGTCAAAACCAATTATTTTGATTATTAAAAACCACTAACCAAAGGTATGCATATGCCCTGCTCTTACCCATTGGCCCTTGGTTCCAAAAACCTTCCTACACTAATACTAACAAGTTTTAGGCAGTTTTCACTAATTAGTAAGTTGTCAAAAGTTCAATTACTTTCAGAAAAATGATTTTTCATTACAAAAATTACCAAAAAATAGTAAAAATAACAAAGAATGAAAAAATATATAAATTTTTTTTTCTTCCATAATTTCATATGTTCATAAATTCATTCCCTGAAATGAATTTTTCAAACTATTCAAATGATTCTTTTAACATTAGGTCCTTTCAATTAACTGCATCAAATTCTGCACCAAATTAAAAGATGATTTGCAACCAACTCTTGAATCATAAAACCAATTCTTATTCACAAATGTCAACTTCTCCAATTTGTAAACATTTAAAAAAACTAGTTGATATGTTAATTTTTTTTAAAAAAAATTTCTATCTCAATTTGAGATCTTACAATGCTTAATATTTGGTGGGTTTGTTGTAAAAATTAAGCAACAATAAGAAGAACCAACCAGCAACAAAAGGAATCAAGTAGCATAACAAGAAGAACCCAACCAAAATAAACAGAATGGAGTAATAGCAAACGAAGAACCAAGTAGTAGCAATGTAAGAAAAGCAAGCAAACAAAAAGCATGAAAAGCTAGAAGATAAGTTGAATAGCAACACTGCAAGAGGAATTGAACAGCAGAGCAACAACACAAGAGGAGCCAAGCAAACCAAAACAAAATAAAACATTACAAAAAAACAAAAACAAATTTTGAACTTTTTGATTTCAATTTTGGTTATTTATCAAATTTGATGGAACCTTTGGTACACAATGCAATTCTAAGCAAGATTCTTTTCAAAAATCTCAAGCCTTCACATTAATTTGATGTTTATAAGTAGAATTCCAAATCCAATCTTGTTTGAAAATGAGGTTCAATTCTACCTACACTACACATAGCCCAAGATCAAATATTGTTTAATATCAATGTTGTAAAATGAACCTAGTACTAATGTTGTATAACCAATTAGTCACCAAACCACAAACTACAACATGGATGTGAGTCCCAAGGAATTTTATTTTTTTTGGAGATTTTCACCACTTCATGATTTTTTGGGAAAAAAATTGGGAATTTTTTTTTTTACTGTAAGTTCAAATTATTTTGCTAAAATTTTGAAAAAAAAATTTGCCAAAATTTGGAAATCAAAAAATTGAAGGGAAAAAAAAAACACCGACTAGATGCAACCTTTTTGGAAAATTATTTCCCACTTGCCTAGAAAACTGAAACTTGTGGATAGGCATGTAACAATGTTTTAATTAAGCTTTTGGTCTGGATTTTACCAAAGTGACACATAAATTCCTTTGTTTCTGCTATGTGCATTGATTCTGCACATAATAGAAAGAGTTCAGAAATCATTACAAAAGGTCAGGCTCCTTCCTTTTAGAGAAATTTCCCCCCCAACAAAAAAGTCTTTGTTTTTTCCTTGTTGCAAAAGAAATGTCAGCATAATAATGTGTTTGGTGGAGTTTTTCTTTAATGGGTCTAAAATCCCAGAATTGCAAAAATTTGCAATCAAAATTTTAAGTGACAAAGTGTCTGTGGTCTCTGCATGTGAGAGAGAGAGAGAGAGAGAGAGAGAGAGGAATTGGAGTATGTTTGATTTTCATCCATAACAAGCAATGAAATAATATATTAACAGTAGAAAAAAGGAGCAATTTTTTTTAGAAATTTGTTAAAAAAGTAATTTAGGATTTGGAGGACAAAATGTTTGATCCTGTATGTATAAAAAAAGATGATTTTGTTGAATTCAATGAGTGATTGAAGAAGATTGAAAATCTTCATAAAATTTTATTTTTATAGAGATGTTTTTTTTTTTTCTGTTACTTACTGTGCAGCTTTACATTCATCTTTCATGTTATCAGTTACTGTGAAACTCATCCAAACCCTACAAGTGTGAAGTTCTAGTGTGTATGCAAGTGAAAGCAGTAAATATGAAGATCAGAGCTTCAAATTTATTTATTTATTTAAAGTGCCTATCGTCACTGCATGTGGCTCTCGTGGCCTAATGGATAAGGCATCTGACTTCTAATCAGGGGATTGTGGGTTCGAGTCCCACCGAGAGTGCTTATAAAAATATCCATTAGAACAATGTTTGCCTTTTTTCTTTCTCTGGAAAAGCCCTATGAATGTGCCCCGCCCACCAATCACCAGTGCTTTTTTTTTTCCCCTTGTTTTTTTGGTGGCAATTTTTTTAATTTTGGAAGTGGCAAAATATGTAGATGTTTTGGTCTACAAAGGCACAACTGAGTGATTTCTTTTGTGGCAAATTTTCACTATTTGGCAATAAATCTTTTGGAAATAGGAACAGTCGGTAACAAATTCTCTGTTTTTCATTGCCAATAAATGAAATTTTATTTATTTTTAAATTCCAAAAATCACCACAAAACAATTTTTAAAAACTAAAAAAAATGCACCAATTTTTTTGTGCCAAACTGAGTTTCATCCGGTTTTGACCCCCTCTTTCCTTTTTCCTGAGCGCCATCACTGCTGCTACATGTACAATTACTATAATTACCTCGAACCTTGTGCATTAAATGCTGAGTTTCAGCATTTCATACCCAGATTTAATAAAACTTCCTTACTTTGCCGACCTCAGGGGACCTAAGGGGTGAAAAGAGGCACAAACAGAGGGTGAAGACAGGATGACTTTAAGGAAAACTCTAATACTATTAAATATATGTATATATTTTGTCATAACTCTACATACTCGAGCTATGAATACAAGACTACTCCTGACTCTTGATACTTAAGCAGTAGGAGCCATAGCCACAAAGTTATTAGAATGTGCTATAGATATTCGCCGGTTATCAACTTGGGTATATACTCGGCTTACCCAATGAGGGTGGAAAAATGAAAACCCAGTTTTGGTATAGATCCTTGGTTCTCAAAAAAATTGAGAATTTCAAAAAAATCGCTTTTCTAACTGCTCGTTCTTTGTCGATTCTTTCATGCAAATTGCAGGTTCTTTGATGTTTCTGAAATACCTAGAAAAATTGGTTCTCTGAATCTGATTCTTTTCCTAAAATAAAATAAAATAAAATATCTTTAAAACTGAAACCAATGGTTCTTTGATTCTGAAATTTTCAAAGAGTGAGAACCGTCGGTTATTTAAAAATCAAATAACCACATAACATTGGTATCATCTATGAACCATCCACACACATCAGATACCAATTTTGATCAGTTATTACCTTTTTTTTTCATAACCAGATGGGTAGAGAGTTTTTTTTTTAAATTAATTTTTTTAAATTAAAAATTTTTTTAATTAATTTTTTTAATAAATTTATTTGACCACACAAGGTATCAAAAATCTTTAAAAAATCATACCCCTCTATTATCAATTTCATTATCAAAGTAATACCCTCACCACCAATTCACTCAGTTAATTTTCTTGGTAATAACTTCCTGTTATGCATAAAAATCAGTTTTCAAATACCCATCACTAGAACCCACTTGTTGGAATGCCCAAGTAGGATAGGTTTTAGGACTTTTTTTTTAATATTTTTTTATTTAGGTTTATGGCCTTATTTTGAAGAATAAGGCCAGCAACATAACAACTGTGGTAACCATTATGGTTAGCTTGAGAATTAGAATCCAAAGGAAAAAATGTACTTGACCACCCACCATCCATACCTCACCTCCTCATGTGACCGGTGGTTCACTATGGTCAAATATGTTTCTCTCCCCTTTGTTTGGGGTAGCCTTCCTTTTTTTTTTGGGTGATCTATTGTTGAATAGCAATGGTGAAAAATATGGCTTGTGAAATTGATACATGTGAAATCCAATAAAAAAGAGGGAAAATCACGGTAGTGTCATTGATCTAGATCATTATTTTGTGCACAATGTGTAAGACGTTTCATTTACTACAATCATGTTGTAAAGTATCCTAATTGTCAAATCATGATTTGAAAGGCAATTGGATCTAGGGTCAATCTCCCACATACACCATTGGTTGTAGGTTGATCATCAACATACTCTGTTGAATCTAAGTTGATTGCCAACTTTTTATAAGTTTCATGGCATCATTGCCATTCGCTAGTGCACTCAGTCCTAGTATGTTTTCGCAACTTCAAATTCCAACTAGTGTTCTATGTGGTTGGCTCATGAGGTTGAAAATTTAAGGTGTTCACAAGTTTGCTATCATGTTCTATTTTTTACAATTTTAGAGTTTGGCATCTCCTTGAATCTTTGCAAATTGTGCAACACAACTATCTATGTCTATCTCGTTAAGCCTTGATCAAGCTTTTTTTTCTCTTTGTGCCTTTGTTGTTATGCATATTGCATTATCTATTGAACTACACACTACATTCTTTATCAAACTTGCATTCTAGTAATTCCTAAGGTCAACAACTTCTAGAGCATAAGGGTTTTCTTGTTGCTTGGTGGCTCCCTTTGCTTTCGACACAACTTTGGAAGTTGGAGTTATGTGCATAGGTTAACAATGGACGTTCACAAACTCGCTTTGTTTATATTTTTCAACCTACCTCCCATTTGCATTTTATTTTGTGTATGCACTTTGAAGTTGCATTTACACAAAAGAACAAAAGTGTGTTGTCCAATTTCTTCAAGTTCAATGAAAACCCCCATGACTTTTCTCCTCTTATGATCCATCATAAACCTAAATCAATCCCATTGTCTAAATCAAGTTCAAGTGAAAACAAGGTTTAATCACATTTGAATTGTAATAATCCTACCATGCAATTTGTCTCTCCCGGTTGATTGCCCACTTTTGTTACTAATGTGCCAAATGTGTCAACAATCTATGTTATTTTAGAGGAAGAAGGATGTAAGGTGCCCTCACTTAAGGAGCCTAAGAGGAGTATGATGTCTCATGAGTGCCAAGATGTGTGGGTTATTCAATTCTTATGAGAAGAAATGTTGAAAAGCAAGATTGGAGAAATTGTTTGTGTGAAATGCATGGTTTATTCATTTGTCAAAAGCAAGGATGTGATATTGGGGCCAAAGGCCGACACGCTTTAATTGTTTTAATTTAATTTTCAAACCAAAACTAGAGGATCTTCGGAAAAGTAAAAAAGCACCCAACACTTGTTTTCACATTTTGAAACAAGCCCAATTCAAACCATGAACCACAACCCACTTGATTTGAACATGGGGTTTGATTTCTTTCTTTTTCTTTCTACCACTTCCATCCTAGGCCTTTAAAAGTTCATTGTCTCTAGACTTTAGCACTAATTGATCACTTTCTTCAAAAGCTATGGCAATGCTCATAATTCCTTTTTAAGGATAACCATAATGTGTACTTGTATCAACATAAAATAAACCTTCATTGAAAATAAAATGTATGATTCTCAATGAAATGTATTATTTACATGTTTATATCTATGAGGATGATGTGCCATTATCATTTAACCTTAGAATGTAAACCTTAGGAACGAGTTTTGCGCAAGATGAAAATTCCATGAGCATGGTTTGCTTATGTAGTAAAATTGATTTGGAATATTCATGAAATTGCTAGAGTTAAAGGTTGAATGAGTTGTGCCACATGTGAACTTGGTTGAGAAGAATAATGAACTTGCTTGAAAGATGGATGCAATTAGCAGCACATTATAGTGAATATGATTGAAAGACTTATGAACTAACTTGGAAACTTCCACAAATTGAGTTGGCATTTATGTGAAACCATCTTATGAAAAAAGAATAATTTCAAGTCAAGAAATATTAGGACTCGAAGAGTTCCATGTGGCTTCCTAAAATCAAATGCATGGGATATTTACAATATTTAAAAGCAATTTAAGTGAACATTAAGGTTTTTAGGTTTTTAGTCCACCCATTGCTTAGTAGCCCGGTGTCTCTCTCTTATCAATTTGCTACTTTTGAATACTTTTCAATTAAAGAATGGCCTGACCAAACAATACGTCCATTTATTTGATCAAAATCTCACTCAAATCCTTGTGAAAATTCTAGGTCATCAGATTATCTGAAAGCTCTCTCAAAAACCCCTCTCAAGCGCATCCACCACATTGTGTACAAATATGGTAAGGATGCTCTCTAATAACTTGCTTGGGTTGCAATTGAATGATGATGTAACTCAATTGGGTTTATCCATCCAGAACTTGGCCTAATAAAAACTCAGGTTAATAGAAAGCTTAACAAACCAGATGCTGATGAAGGAAGGAGGAGGCTTTTCAAAGGGGAAGGTATGGACTGCCAAAAACAACGGCGTACCCAAAATTGCAGCTTGCAATGGATCATATGTAATGAACTATGAACCTGGTGTAATGAAAATTATTGCAGCTTGCAATGGATAAGTATGTACTACAATAAAATGCAAAATTGCAGGCTTGCAATGGACAAGTGTGACCTGCAGTAATAGAAATTGCAGCTCAGGTCTTTTCTAGTTCCATTCTGGCAAAACCGTGAAACAAAAGGAAGCAAGAATTCCAGATCCTCTTGACTTGCAACATCTTGCAATTAAGCTTAAACATGACCAGTAAGAGGTAAAGGTAAACAAGAGCTAGCAGTTTTGTGCACTAAAACAAGGCACATGTTGGTAGCTACAGTCAGAAACCATAACCCTCAGACAATAACTAACCCAGGCACTTGACCATAATCCAGGCTGGTCCAAAAACAGAGACAAACAAAGTTGCTGCAACCCAAAATTCATAAAAAGAAAACTCGGCATTCAAGTCGTCAAGAACTTCCTCCCCTCTTAGTGTCTGAAACTCCAGCAGGTGGCCAACAAAAAAAACTCAGAGTTGGGTTCATCACAAGATGCTCAGTTAAAAAGATTTACTGGTGACTTTACTGCCTTCTGGCAACAATCAAACAGAACAAGGAGCATCAGAATTGAGCTTCATGGGTCACAACTATGTGAGAAGCAGTCATTCAGTTGCATCAACAAATTCGAGCCAAAAACAAATTTTTGATGAGGAATCAAGCTGAACACAAATCTCAAATTTAGCATCAGTCTCTGAGACATCATGACACAAACCAAAGAGAGTGCATGGCAACCTATCATTCCCTAAAATGGAGTGTGTCTCTATTTCACAAATTGTAGCTCACATTGAAATGGTGGCTCATTCAGTGATGGAAAATTACATCCCAATTTCTTGAAGACAAGTCAATTGTTTCAATTTACAAAAGTAATGAAGTTGCATCAACAAATTCAAGCCAAAACAAAGCCTTAATAATAAAGAATCAAGCTGTGTGCAAATCTCAAAAACCTGATAAAGAATTGAGCTGAGCTCAAATCTCTTGAAAAGCTTGATAAAAGAATCGAGCTGACGAGCGCCACCTGATCTTAAAAGCTTGATACAAGAATCAAGCTGACATTGAGCGCACCTGTATCTTAAAAGCCCGATAAAAGAATCGAGCTGACAAGTGCACATGATCGTAAAAGCTTGATAAAAGAATCAAGCTGACAAGCACACATGTATCTTAAAAACTTAATAAAGAATTGAGCTGAGCGCAAGTCTGAGACATGTTGAGCTGACAGAGACATTCAGCTCCGAAACATGATCGAGCTGAACGCAGCACCATCAGAGACCTTTCAAATTTGATGTCAAAACTCCCTCGGACGCCATCTGCTTAATTTGCAAGTTGAGCTAAAAAATTGAGAGAAGAAGTAGAGTAAACTGAATTGCTGCAAGTACTGGCTATGGAGTTTACTTAATTCTAGAGATGCCGCTGCTGTAGCAGTGAAGCTGAATTTGAAGATCAAGATGGAAAAGAGGAAGAAGAAGAAGACCTAGCAAACGGGAGATCTGTGAGGGATGCCTTTTCTTCGCTTCACGGAAGAAGACACTGGGACAAGCTGGAGTACCGATTTTGGAGAAGTTGCAAGCACTGAAAGGCGACCGCTCCTAAGCTTCTTAGGCATCATGGTGGACCCAGCTGTGGAGGTGATGGCTGTCCCGCATAAGCCGCCACCAACGCCTCCATCGCTGCCAGTTCGAGTTGATGAGGTTTGGGTCGGAGGAATCCGCATGTCATCAGATGCAGGAGAATCAGATCCTTCTTCTTCTTCTTCTTCTTCTTCTTCTTGAACCCTAAGTGATTCTTCTTCTTGTTCTTCCTTCATGTCAAGGAGCTTGGCGGCGGCGGCTTTCTTCAGGCTTGGTAGCAAGGACTTGCTGCTGTTTGTGATCACCAAGCTGAGTCTTCGACGATGACCAGCAGCTTGACGAATTGCAGCATCGGCCTTGCAAGCAACAGAGCAGTAGCTGTAAGAGTCTTGTAAACTGCGGTCACAAGTGGCACACGCGTTGCCGAGTCCCTTTGAAGGACGAGGTTGTGGCCTTTGATTGAGGAAGACGACTCTGGAGCTGTTGATGATGTAGGTCTGCACTTGCGAGCAATCCAGCAGTCTCTGCATGTCTTGGAGGCGGATGACATCGTGGTACACATAGCGCCTGATCTGCAGCAGACAATGAGTATGGTGATGCCCTCCTCCTCCTCGGCTGCTGCTCACGCAGCAATGCTGGCATACTCCCCCATTGCAGTCGACGCAGAAGACGTTCCTCTCGTTCTTCTTCAATGCGGCGTGCTTTGTGCATGGGACGAAGAATTTCTCGCTCAAAAGCGCCTCTAACCATGCTGGTTTCTGCGGCACTGACAAATCGTACCCCACCATGATCGCAGCAGCAGCAAGAGCAGCAGGTATCGGATCTGATCACCCGGAGAAACAAAATCCCGTGATCGATCTATCAACAGAAGCAACAAGAATCGGGACTCTCAGGTGGACTGCGCCGAGGACTTCTTCCTCCTCGCGGCCGGGGGTGCATAGTAAAAACAGATCAGATCACAGTCTTTCGAGAGGAATTGGTTCTCTAGAAGACAATTGAGGAGGCTCCAAAACTCTTGTGATCTCGAAAGGCTTGCTACTCAAGTCCCCTGCAATTGCTTTGCAATCAAACAAAGCTTCTCTTCGCTACAACTCGGAAAAGCTCACTTTCACAAAATGCACGCATACAACCAGAAGACTCCCTCAAGAGTTCACACACCGAAAAAAACTCTTCCAAACACAACCACGAAGCTTGGTGAACGAAGCAAAAAAAAAAGCCCTTCGGCAGCGGCAGCGGCAGCTCCTCGAAACTCTCAGATCTGTCTGTGACGCACCAGCCAGTTCTCACCACAAGGGGAAACAAACAAACAAACAAAGTTCCTTCCAAACCACTCCCAGAAGAGAATCAGGCTATGAAAACTCAAAACTGAATCCACAATTCTCGCAAACTACTACTATAACTGCTATCGACAGGAGGGAGGCGAACAAACAACAATTGCAACAATACTCACAAGGAAGGAATGAAGGCAGGAAGGAAGGAAGGAGAGATCGCTCTTGGGCAGCACATAATATTGCAGGCAATTGGGGAAAAACAATTGAAGAAGTGCAGGTTCTAAAGAATGAATGCTGAGAGAAGAAGAGGAGAGAATTCAAGAGCACATGTCGATCTTAGACGACGATACTTGCGCATGCGCCTTGGATGCCGATGATGCTGCTGCTGCAAAAGAAGCGAATGAGATCGGCGCGGAAAGAGTCCGCGTGATACTCTCTCTCTCTCTCCCCACACCAACACAGCGCATCCGCAACGACGGACTCGGCTCGGCTCGGCTGCGTGCCGGAGCTGCCGCGGCCGTCGTCGATGAATGTGCATCCTCCGTCCGTCGACGAACATACGTCCTCTGTCGTTCGATGCATATCCATCCCGCTGTCGTCGATGAATGTACGTCCTCTGTCTGTCTGTCGATGAATGTCCTTCTCGCTGTCGTCGATGATGAATGTACGTCTATCTGTCGTTCGATGCATGTCCATCCCGCTGTCGTCGATGAATGTACGTCCTCTGTGTGTGTGCGAGTCTGTCTGTCAATGAATGTGCGTCCCGGGTGTCAAAGTCGTCGATGAATGTGGGGTAACTTTTACATTTCCTCTGTTGGTTGGTAAAATGTGACGAATCTCATCCTCCACACCTAGCCTAACTTGTCGTCACATATTATTATTATTATTATTATTATTATTGTGGTTGCTATTATTATTATTATTATTATTGTCTTTTCAGGCCAACCTGGTAGGTACGAAATTGTCAACATGTTCACCGGTTCTTTTTTCCTTTTTTTTTTTTTTTTTTTTTTTTTATTTTTTTTTTTTTTTTTTTTTTTT
>Ga0209611_10011555_pt1 | contig 12674 bp, 7 predicted proteins | sample S1TSphgellanicum_3_FD_187693 | JGI IMG/M metagenome (GOLD analysis project Ga0209611, IMG submission 187693) | Host-associated microbial communities from peat moss isolated from Minnesota, USA - S1T2_Fc - Sphagnum magellanicum MG (SPAdes) (version 2) | ecosystem: Host-associated > Plants > Peat...
TTTTGGGTGGTGCTCTTACCAACTGCCATGACCATCTGCTGCTGCTGCCTTCTTCTATTTCCAGCAGGCACATTGTCCCATTTCAGAACTGCTCCTGCTTGTATTCTCTAGAAAACCATGGCAAAAATCAGCAAGCACAGAGCGTCAGCAAACTATAGAATGCATTCCTCATACCAGCATTCAACCAAATGCATGATGCATCCAATCTTTGCAGATTTTGGTTTCGGCAATGTAACGACGAGACCCCAGGAGAATGGAGAAATCTCAAAACTCACACCAAGGAGAAGAAGAGGAGGATGGATGCCCTCTGTGCGACGACGCGGAGGGTGCAGATAGCTGCTGCAGTAGCACACATGGCTGGGTGAAACCGAGAAGCGTAGACGCGAGGAGCTGAGTAACGGCAACACTACTGTGTACATTTCTCTCTCGCCTCTGCCACGACAACGATAATAACAACACAACCGTGCTCCTAAACCCTAAACCCTGTATACCTTGCAGTCGCAACTGAATGCAGCAACAACAAAAAGCAAAACAAAACAACAGTCGAAACCGAAGAGGATGACGCTGGAAAACCTTGAACCCTAAGGAATGTAGAGCGCAAAAGGTTCGGGATCACAGCAGACTGCAAGTTTGGGTTCTAGTGTTCTCTGCTTTTCCCGCAGAAGTTGTTGCTTCTGTGTCTTCTAGCTTGGCAATGAACCTGAGGACCCGTTTATGTCACGAAATCTCGGAAAGTGAAGCAAGAAGGTTTTCTGAGAGAGAGACAAACAGAAACGAGTGAGAGGGAGATTCTCTTGATGTCATCCTTGTGCATGGAGGGTTTAGGGTTTAATGGGCTTGCAATACATCCTTAGAGACTCTCTTGATGTCATCTTTGTGCGTGGAGGGAATTTAGTGTTTAATTGGCTGCAATACTTCCTTAGAGATTCTCTTGATGTCATCGTTGTGCGTGGAGGGTTTAGGGTTTAATTGGCTTGCAATACTTCCTTAGAGATTCTCTTGATGTCATCCTTGTGCATGGAGGGTTTAGGGTTTAATGGGCTTGCAATACGTCCATAGAGATTCTCTTGATGTCATCCTTGTGCATGGAGGGTTTAGGGTTTAGTGGGCTTGCAATACTTCCGTTCTCTGTTAGTTGGAAACTCCAGTTGGAGACTTTGAGTTTTGCATGAATCTTGTACTCTTTGATAATTCAGGTCACAAAAGAAATGCGATGGCCATCTCCATTGTCCAAGGCCTGCATCAAGAGAGAAAAAAACAGAGATTTGGATCTTCTTCCATGATCTTTCAGGTAAAAGTTTGTGGGGATTTTGCATGGTGTTCCTGGTTGTGAATTTTCGCACTGGATGGTCTTCAAGGAGCCTTAACACCTAATAAAGTTGCACTTCATTGCTGCAGATTGGACCAGGGCAGAAGAAGACGAAGAAGTAACTGACAGAAGCCAGAGTTTGGGTCTCCAGTTCAATGCAGCAGGCATGCCCTTAAGTTGACACTGCAGAGTTTAACGGGTCAGGTGAGTGTCCCTTTCTTTGACATTGTTTGCAATTAGACTTGCGTCTTTTGGTGTGCAACAGAATGTGAATGAAATCTGAACTAATGTTTGAACTGTTATTCATCATTCATCGTAAGTCAATTGAACAAATAGGAGGGAAACTGTTTGGCATTTTGTTTGTGACATTCGGGATGTAGACTGTGGGCCAATACCTGAAATATAGTGATGACCATATAGAGCTGATACACAAGGTTCTTGTTTGCAGATACTCTGGCTTGTTCAAAATTATCTAAGTTGGTTTGGCCTATATGTCCAGAACTTGTTTTAGGGATTTTTGGATCTTGCTCTTGTCAAATTCACAGTGGGCCACCTTATTATGTTTGAGAGGTTTGAGGCAAACTAACAAGTCCATAAAGCTTCACACAATGATTATAGGTACTGATGCCTACTTCTGCCAAAACTTTAGAATTGCAAATCATTGTGAGAAAATATCCCTTAAGAGTACTTCAAGTATTCTGATGCTCTCATTCATGTGTGTGTTATAGGGTGGTCTGGGCATGAAGTCCACTTGCTGAGCGATTCAATGAGTGAGTTCCAATCAGATGATGCATTTGATAAAAATTTGACCCAGCATCTTTTGCCTCCCTGAAACCTTGTGTATTTTCCCTCTGGTTTTGTATCTTGTCATCCTCCAAGGTAGCAACACAAAAAGAGAAGGAAGCTATAGAAATTGTTGGACCAGATAAATGCAATACTGATTTTGTTGTCTAAAGAACAAAGAATGTAAAACTATGAGTGGGATGTCTTCATTGCCTTGATGTTGAAGAAGATATATACCCATGAAAGTCAGTTCATAACACTCCACCACCAAGTTAAGGCAACAATGCCAGAAGAGCCAAGACCTTAGTGCACTATGAGAGATTGCATCCAGGTGGTTCACTTCCGAGACTTGTTAGTTGACAATGAGCTTATGGATCAGTGGAATGTGAGCTTGGATCATGCAGATCAGTGTTGAAAGGGTTGAAATGGATGCAGACCACAGTAGTCTGCACTGACCACACTTGACCCTTTGTCTATTGACTGTTTTCGTACTAACACCAACTGGTGGAGCTTTCCAGCAATTCAAGATTGAATGGCAATAGTTTCCACAATGCTGTCCAAGTGGCAATAGTGTGGAGCCATATGTATGTTTGTGTGTGCATGCACATATATTGTTCAAGATTTGGAAGTTGTAGGTAAAATGCATATTGTACCATCTTGGCAAATATGATAGTTGGCATGAAATTTCTAGTTTTAATTTTTTGAATCACTATTCCAAAATTTTCTGAACTTTTCATCTTGTAATCACTCCAAATAGATGAACACTTCACCTTAAGAAACAAAAAAATATTCAATGTTGGTTATAACCAAGGATATCAAAGACTTTGTTGCATTGAATGAAATTTAGATATATCAGCCTGCCTTTGACTGTTGACAGCATAAGAAGATGCATTTCACGAATAATAGAAGCCACAAATTGTTTGAGTCAAATCAACTGCTGATGCATTTCAGAAGGAATGATTGTTAATATCCAAGTAATTAGTTGCATGGGGACAGAGAAACCAGTAAATTTCATAGTGTGCCCGATGTAGAGTAATTTTAGGTTAATGCCTCTTCCCTTGACATTGAAAAGGTTTTGGTTGGCCCTGAATATTCAAAAATCCATGTATGAGTGGAGTTATAACCAAGTAAAACACTCCAAAAAAAAATTTATTGTATTTTGAGCACACCTTACAGCCTAAATATCCATGTTACACCTCCTATTTATGAGTGAGAGGATGTTAAGCTTACCTATAGGTGCAAGGTCTCTCCCACTCCCAAATAGTAGGCATAACTTGATCCTTCTCATTCCAATTGCCTTATAATCTCATTATGGCTTATGATCAGGTTCATGCTTTGGGTTGTAGTCCCGGGGTGAGGGACATTCCAAATATGAGAACTAGAAAGAGCTGCTGCCTTGTCTTAAGCCCTTTATTGTCGGAATGAGTCCACCCCCAGGCTTTACTTATTAAAATATGAAAATTAAACTATTTAATCATACCAAAGTGTGAATTGAAAGACACATACCAGACTGTGGAAGCCATCGAGTTTCTGGGATATGCTTTCTTGTGAGTAGTTGCTTCAATGGTGGGTAATGCAAGTTGAACTCCTAAAGAAGACTTTACTTTTTTTCAGAACAAGCTTGATTCCCTCACTTTCCCGTTACATCCCAGACTCTTGGGTTCCTTGTTTCTTCCACCAAATTGTTATTTTGTTCTTAGGGAAGGCCTGGACCCCACCGGTGTAGTGAAAGTTATTTTTCCCTAATTAAACTTATCCCTAAAGTAAGGAAAACACAGCACCAAGGTTGGTTTGAAGTACATTAGGGGGGGGCTGGTGAAACATAGAAAACCATTAATCACAATTAACTTCATCCTGTCTTCACCCCCTCTTTCCGTTTTCCTGAGCACAGAGCACTTTCTTTTATGCGGCCCTTTCTGTCTTGAGACCTCAAGAGAGCTTCTGAATCTGAATCTGTTTAAGAGACGATTCAAGAATCTGCAATTCAGTGGGTTCCATGGTTGGTTGTTGAGCTATGGTTTTCTCTCTTGCAACCAGAGAGCGATGGGTACAATGTGTGCAATTGCAGCTATGATTTTCTCTTGCAACCAGAGAGCAGTGTGGGCAATGTGTGCAAAAGGTACTCAATACTGTGACCAAGCAGGTATCTTCAATGCTCCCAATGTTTTTTCCATGTCAATTACTGGTCCAAACCAAATTGTCTTCAAATTCCAAGTTCCCCAGATTGCTCAACACTTGTGCAGACCTGTATACGCTAATTTGCAAGTAAGGATGACATATACAGTAGACAGATCCAGAATCCATCAATCTGCATGAAATGATAGCAAAGTATATAACTTGTCTTCTTATAAAATCCATGAAAATTTTACAAAGGCAGTAACTAGACAGGATTGATGTAAAAGTAGTACAAACATGAGATTCTTGAGGGCCATGGCAACAATGTATGGTGACATCCAAAAATCAGATATAATGTCCCAATTCTCCATGTTAATCTCAATTCTTCCACATGACTATGCAAAAGCATTCCTATAATGGTTGTAGACGATTCCTTGATTTTAGGTAGCTGCGCAAAAGGCTGGAAGGTCAAATGGTGGGTGAGTATGTTAAGATAATGTGCTAAATATTGTAAATTGTTAAAATTAGTTTGCAAAGGACTAGGTATAGTTTGGGCATTTCTTCTTTGTTAATTGGATTTCAATGGATCAGGTGGCCACCTGATCCTAATTGAAACATTTGGTCTAAATTAATGTTGTGAGAATGGATTAGGTTGCCACCCGATTCTAATCAATCACTAGCCTTTATTAAGTAGGTTGCTAAAGAACAAATGGTCACCTAGGTTTCAACCAAACATTTGTTTGATTAGTAATTGCATTGGAAAAGGATTAGGTGCCCACCCAGTTCTAATGAAACCCTATCAAATAGTTTGTTTATATGTTGAAATTGTTTATGGATATTTTTGGACGGTTTTAAAGTCCAAAATTAATTAAACATGTGTTTTATGTTGATATATGTGAATTTTTTGAATTAATTACTATATTAAGTGGGCGGTGTAATTTATTTATTAAATATGTTTGGTAGTAAAAGTAATTTATGACCTATTTAATATCATACATTTAAATTACATTTTGTTGTACAATTATGATCCATTATAAGCATAATTGTATAATATAATTTCTTAAATCAAATAGATGTTTGAGATGTGAAAAAACATTATATTTTATTACATAAATTCTTTATCATAATTTAAAGTAAAACTAAAGATATTATATGTGTAAACATAATAAAATTTATAGTTCCAAAAAATCAATTAATTATATGGCATTAATTAATTTTTAAAACTTAAAATTGATTATCTAGATTAATATTTTATATCAAAAATATAGTTAATAAAAGAGATTCTATTAAAATTTATATGTGATCCACTTATAAATATTATATGTGAATAAATTATATATTCTATTGGCAAAATTGAATTCTATTAGTAAAATTATGATATATCAAAAGAAAAAATTTATAATATAATTTTAAAAATCAAATGAAAGTTTAAGATATTAAATTTATTTATCTGTTTTTTATTGTATTATCCATTTATAAATTGTGTGATTGAATTAATTTTCATGGAATGGTCATTGAAATTATATTGAATAATGAAATTCAATTTTTTTTTCTTTTCAAATCAATTTCTATTTTTAAGAGGAAAAAAATATGTTTGTGTGCATTATTGGAAAAACTTTAAGTTTAAATTTTAATCTTGTCATTTGGACAAAATCATAATAAGATATCAAAGTTCAAAAATGATATTTTGTATAATGTTTTAAATGAAGTAGGTTAAATTGATCGGACATTACTTCTAACTTGCCACAACAAGTAAGGTGGCTTGGTGGTAAAAATAATAATCTCCATCCTTGGGGTTCAAGGTCAATCCCCACAAATGACATGGGTTGTGGTCAATGTTGGAATGTTGATCAAATTTTTTTTATTTGCCTATTCAATATAAGTTAGGTGCCTACTAAATGACTTTAAGTAAGCAGAATAGGCGACTTACCTAACAACCCAAACTAGTCTATGTAATGACATGTGTCAACATGATATAGGTTAAATTTAATGAAACTAGCAATAATATAAATATATATAATTATTATTTCATTATGTAAATAATAAATATTTAAACAAATATAAATAACGTGACCGCATTTTTGAGTTGTAAAATTAGTTGTAAAATGATGATGGCATGTAAGTTGCATGTGGTAATTACAACTAAAAACAAGTCATAAATTCAATCATATATTTACAAATTCCTTATAATGATCCTCTCATTTACAACCTAAATATTACCCATGTGGTTAAGTTAAATCTACACTACAACATCTTCTTCCACTTCGTTCCATGAGTTCTACGATGTAGTTTCACTTCTAAACACAACGTTGACACTACCACATTGCATGCAGACGACCACCTTTGCCCACTCCAATCCCACTCTTACAACCTTGCTCATGCATTTTGCTGATTCGAAGAAAAACTCATAGGCATCTGTCGTCTTGTCTTGTCTTCCAACCACCTTGATTGAGTTTCCTCCATTCTGTGAATCTAAAACTTGTTGGGAACTCATAATGACCTTGTCACATACTTCAGTGATTCTCAAGACCATGCTATGTTCTGCAAACTTAGAAGTTGCTTGGCTTTGCAAGGTACCAACACCGACACAACGTTGACATTGCCACATTGCATGCAGACGACCGCCTTTGCCCACTCCAATCCCACTCCTACGACCTTGCTCATGCATTTTGCTGATTCGAAGAAAAACTCATAGGCATCTGTCGTCTTGTCTTGTCTTCCAACCACCTTGATTGAGTTTCCTCCATTCTGTGAATCTAAAACTTGTTGGGAACTCATAATGACCTTGTCACATACTTCAGTGATTCTCAAGACCATGCTATGTTCTGCAAACTTAGAAGTTGTTTGGCTTTGCAAGGCACCAACACCGACATCTCCACCACCTCCCCCTCCTCCTCCTTTAGGACCCTCCTATTTTTTTGCCTGCCCTTTTGATTCATGACAAGTTACAAAAACCCACATTTCTGTTAGGGCAACACCAAGATACCTCCCATTTCCTAGAAAGGTTGTACTCCTTCACCTTGATCTACGTGATCTATGGCCTATGTACTAGATAGAAAGGCAATCTCCCTATGACTTGAGGGATCCCATTCAGATCCCACAGCTGGAGAATGGAATGCATTGAACTGCAATATGGCAACAATTGCAAATCTAACAATTGCAGAACTACATGCCTTTGTGTTTGACTGCTAGGTAAAATCATGCTATTAACAATTAGAGCTCCAAAACAACTAATATACAATTACATTGCAATTGTCCCATGGAAATATGACAAATTAATAAATATAATGTAACATTAGATAATCAAGGAGTTGTATTGTAGTTGCAAATTAGTTGCAAAATGTATATTTATACAATTCAATGTATGTATTGTATATATGGTTGTAGTTAACCATGTTTGACTTTGTTAACAAATTGCATTTTAGTCACATGTAACAACTACATCACAACTAGGATAAATTTAATTACTAATCAACAACTACTTTGTAACAAATGTACAACCTTGAGTAACACATATAATCATGCCATGTGTATACATTTCCACCACCCAATATATATGACATTTCAACTTGTTTGCCACTAATATGCAATTGTATTTCAACTTAAAATTTGAAATTTAAAGATTTGAAATTTGGGAAGGAAACTCTTAAGCAAATGACACATGGCAATGTATTTGCACTTTTGCAATTCTTTTAACATTCTTTGTAGTTGGTATTTGATCTAAGCAAGATGGCCGAGCTGCATTATAAAAGTAATGTGCCATAATTTGCATTAGTTCCTCTGAACTCTTGAACCCTGCACATAAAACCACAAGATCATCAATCTAGTTGCATGAAGCGAGAGAGAAATGGACACAGTAGTGTTATCGTTACTAAACTCCTCGCGTTTATGCTTCTCGGTTTCACCCAGCCATGCGTGCTATTGCAACATGGACACCCAAGGAAAATGTAATTCCTATCAATTATGTTAAAAAAATCAGGAAAATGTTTGGTCCCATGGTGTGGTCAATATCAGTCATTCATACCTTATATTGAAATTCAACCCATTTGTTTTTCAAAATGTAAGTTTTATTAATTAATTTTAAATTATTTAAATTACATTAAAATTATTTATATTTTCATATATTTTATATTTTTATATTTTCAAATGTTAAAAAATGAAAAATAAATAATTTTATTAAATTTTATTTTTTAAATCTCAAAATGGAATGAATTTTAATTTTTAAATTATATAATTAAAATTCACCTATCTATTTTATTTTTCTTAATTTGAAATTTAAAGACATTAAGTTAGTTCAAGTAATTTACATGTACATTAGTTATGTTCTAATAACTAATATCCATTTGTAATAAATTTAAATGATGTTTTTAATATGATGTTTTATTTTTTCACATGTCATTTTATTATATTTCATTTTTGTATGCAATTTTATTTTTATGTGAATCATTATAAAATTTAGCAAATGAAAACATGAGATTTGTAAAATTTATTTTTCATTTTTTTAACAAATTTGATTCAAAAAATTGTAATGCTAATATTTTTTATTATTTTAATAGTGCCAAAAGTAATATTATAGTCACAAGCAATAATATTTAGATGATTGACTTCCATCATGTTAATGGCATTAATAAAGTTGTACAACTCCATGTGAATACCACATATGCCATGTGTCCAACATATTGTTAATTTTCATTATATAATTGGTTTTTATTAGTCAAAATGGACATAGTTAGTCATTTTTGACAAATGGACTTGATTTTAAATTTTATGTTAGTTGGAGTGCTATTAATGAAAATAACATATTTATGTTATAATGTCACATGGGTTAGAACATGTTAATAGGAGCCAAAAAGGTTTCAAAAGCCCTAAAAAAATTCAAACTATAATAGATATTTTTTGTTTTCACATTTTAAATTTATGCTAATCAATCCAAGTTATACTCAATGAATAATATGAGTGTTGATGAATTCAAATTAAAATTTTATTAAATTAAATTTTGAGTTTTGGTTTTAGTAAAAACTTTTGAACTTGAATAATAAATTTTCTTAAAAAATTCAATGTTGCAAAGGAATATTTTAATATAAAATTAGATTATAAAAAAATTTAAATGATAGTAACTTAATACTCACATTTAAAAACACTCAAAATTTAAAAGTTATGAAATTTGAAAGTTTTGAAAATTCAAAATATATTTCAAAATTTCAAATTTTCAAAAGTCTTTTACCACACACGTAAATGCAATGTAATGTACATGACATATAAATAAAGTTTTAACTTATGATACAAGAAATTAAAACCTAAAGTAATTGACATATTTTTGTATGATTTGAAATTCATATGATAATTTTTCAAAAAGAAACATGGAATCTAGCAAAATCTACACATTTAAAAAAAATCATATTTATTCAATAATAACTAACACAAAACATGTAATATATTGCAATAACTATATGTATTTTTAATAACAAGTTGCAAAAATTTCATTAAAAAACTCTTTCACATGGAATAATAAAATGAACTAAATAAAATTTTATTGTTCTTGTCTAGGGTAATCTTATTGATTCCTATTAGCATGTTTTGACTCACGTCCCTTCAAATCTTTATGTGTTTTTGCTAACCACATCTCTTTGGTTTTTTCCAAAATCTCTTCTAGTTTTTTTATGAATTAATACACAAATTTGATTATAGTTGATTTGGACCTACATATTAATATGGCAAACCTTCAATTATTGTTCATTTGGAATTTGTACAAAGTAGATTGTTAGTTGTCCAATATATATTTTCAAAAAAACAAGTAAAATACTTGGTTTGTGAAATTGTATTCGCCTTTTGATTTCCAGTAATTTTATTTATATTGCTATTGTATATACAACAATGTGCTATAATCTAGTTAGTTTCAAAGCTCAATTTAAGCTTCTTTGTTTTCTTGCCTCAAATATTGTTTATGTTGTAGTTTTAGAAGTGCATTGAAGTTTAGCAATATTCTACTTTAGTAATGTTGCTTTTTAGTCATATATCTTTGTGATACATAATTGTGGATAGTTTTTAAAATGCCATCATAAGGGTTTATAAATTGTAAAAACAATGATAGCTTTGTTGATTAGGTTAGTAGTATGAATTCAATTTTCATTCTCTTTTGCTTCAATTATGTAAGCCTCTATGCTAAAGGGCTGAAGGTAAACAATGGATGATCATATTCAAAGGAGGTCATTTTCTAATCCCTTCTTTGGGCATCAAAGACCCACTGAGATTAATTATGTGTGCTTAAGTGTTCTCTAGTTTGAATTAGGTACAAAATTTTAATTTCATAAAGTTGATTCTATCATAAATTGGATTTTTATGCCTTAATAGGCCAAAAATTCTAAAGCACAAGTGAAAAATTAGCAAGTTATTTTTGTAGATTTTTGCATCTTGGTAACAAAAATAAGTGGAGTTGCAAATAATACAAAAGACCTGTTCGGGAAAATGGGTCCAAGAGTCACATTATCAGATTTTTTTTTTGAAGTTGACAATGTTTAGACAATAGGTTCCAACATGTCGCTAAAATATAGGAGTAATAATTTTTATTTATTTATCCTTAAGATGTAACCAAATTTGGCTAAGTCCTCTTGTGGATGATTGTCAACCCACCTACCTCACCAATTTGAAAAAAGAAGCAATTCAACAATGGTACAATTATTTTTTTTTAAAAAGCAATGCACACAATGGTATTTTATGTAATTAGTTGTATTGTAAGTTACAATTCCTGGTAGTGTCTTTCAAAATATGCAGCATCCCAAGCAATACAAATTAGCTTCCATCTCAGTTTCTTGTGCTTCAGTTTACCAACTTGAGTTGTGGCTGCAACTAAACCCTGTTGTGTACATAGTTCCAATTATAATGGGGGAGGAAATGTAGTAGTGGACACTGGAAATGAATGACAATTTATCTGTAACAAGAAGATTCAGCAGAATTTTGGCTAAAAGCCAAAAGTGTTTGCGTTTTGAATTTTTCTTTGGTTTTGCAAAATATGACAAATTTCTGCTGGCAAAACACATTTTTATACTTTAAAAATGTTGTTCCAAGAGCTTTTTCAGAAAAAAATATTTGTAAAATTTTGGCAAACAGTGAACCCAAATAAAATCATTGTTTGCAAACCTTAATAATATACACATCTAGCAATTTCTAATAAACAATTCTTTTCCAAATCTGGCAGTTAAAAAAGTCCCAAAAACCCATTTACTTATTTATAAAATCTTCTTTACCACATTTTTATTTATTTATTTATTTTCCTAAGTTTTTCTCAAAAAAGCTTTGCCACAAAATAGCAAAAATTCCCAAACCAAAATCACTTCTGGGGACCCACTGTTTTTCTTTTCTCAATTTTGTGATGTTGCCATATTTGGCTATAGCCCAGCGATAGAAGTATAAAATTATTAAAATCATTTTATATCCTGCCTACTCGATTGAACAATGTGTAGAAACATCGCGAATTTGGCGTTTAAAAAAAAATCGACTTTGGGCGAAAAAAAGGGGTGGGGGGGGGGACATTCGACAGAATTTGTTTTTTGAAAAAACATTGCGCCAAATGGCAAAAGTTCACTACAAAAAAATGCTGCTGGAACCTAGTATAGACATCTGCGGTTTGTAATTATTTTATTTTTATTTTATTTTTTCGAAATGTGGTGGGTAAGAGAATCCCCACAAAACCCATTTATTTATTTTAGCATTTTCTGTTTTAAAATTGGCGGCAAGCGAAAACCAAAAATGGAAAAATAATTTTGAATTAAAAAAATAAAAATAAAATAGCACGCTTTGGAAATGCCGCAGGAAAGTCCTTCGTTCCGTTATCGCTCGCTTCGTCGTCGCCGTTTGTCGCGGTTGCAATTCTGTTGCGCGCCATAGCTTTTACACCTCTCCCAAATTTCTTGGTTGTTGCAAATCCTTTTGCTTGCTTTGCTTGCTGTGGAGATGGCAGCAGTAATTAGCACCATCGCTTCAGCAAAAAGGGCAGCGTCCATAGCGATATCATTATCGACAAACAAGAGCTTCGCATCGTCCTCCATCTCTTCCTGTTCTTCTTGTTCTTGTTTGTCTTCTTCCACTATCTCTGCGCTGCCATCTCGTTCTTTGAGACTCCAGAGTACAGCAGTAACAGCAGCGGCAGCAAGGAAAATTAGCTCATTAGAATTGTGCTTAGGGTTCTCTGACTCTGTTGCTTTTGGCGGCTCCTGTAGTGGCGCTTTTAGATCGTCTGTCCCTAGTAAGTTGAACTCTTGTGGCTCCAAGCTGCTGCTTACTGGCGCTGTGAAGATCTTTGCTATCGCAGTCGGGGAGAAATTGCCGGAAGCGGAGTTGGCGTTTCTGGATGAGGACGAGAATGTGCAGACGGTGAAAGTGTCGGAGCTCAGTAGAGGAAAGAAATTGGTACTGTTTGCGGTGCCCGGGGCGTTTACTCCCACTTGCTCGCAGAAACATCTGCCTGGCT
>Ga0209611_10011559_pt1 | contig 12673 bp, 5 predicted proteins | sample S1TSphgellanicum_3_FD_187693 | JGI IMG/M metagenome (GOLD analysis project Ga0209611, IMG submission 187693) | Host-associated microbial communities from peat moss isolated from Minnesota, USA - S1T2_Fc - Sphagnum magellanicum MG (SPAdes) (version 2) | ecosystem: Host-associated > Plants > Peat...
TTAATGATTTCCTTGAAAGTTGTTATGTAATTGTGTGGTAGCCAGAAGCCATGACAAAACTTCCAAAACAAATTTTTATACGTATAAATATGGAAATATATAAGTACAATGAATTTTGGGACAGTTGAACAAGACAATAATTAGTCGTTATGAATATAGTCTAAGAATGTTATAAGAGTCTTTTTTTTACATGCTTAGCCCAGTCCAATCCATCAAATAAGATCAAATATGTTTGGTGGCAACATGAACTTCCAAGAATAGGACAAATGTGAGCCATATTAACACAACCATGTGCAATAGTTTCAATTTTTAAAAGTTGCATTAAGGATATTTGAGTGTGGTAAGGTTGTTAGGGGTTTTTACCAACTTCATGTTAGAATAAAGGACGATGAATGCGCATGGTTGCGTGGGGGGGTTGTTTTATTTTCCGAAATACGATATTGGTGAATAAGATGTTGGGTTAGTTCCTTTCTTCAATAAAAAACTGATAACCATAATTTTAAGACTTCAATTGCATAATTAGGGGTGAGAGATCTTTAGAAGGTTGGGGGTGGAAGTAAACACCAAAATTCGTGGTGCTCAGCAAAACATTGGTCTTGTTTTAGTATTTAGTGAGTAGCAAGGATTTTGAAATTCATGAAATAGTTGAAAAGGTGTCAATAAAATATCCAATAGAAATAGAACAATTTTCAAGCCCATGGTTAACATTAACATTTTGCCATGATAATATTAAATTAATTTTTTATAATAATCTTCAAACATTAATGATGTGCTTGTAAGATTTATATGATGTAATATTAGTTCACCCTTACTCAATCTTCACTTCTATCAGGTCCATAAACATAATTGAAATCAAATTTAGACCTTAGCATTTCCACCTGAATAGCCTCAAGTGAATTACAATTTAGTAAACGATTTAGAGGGGATAAATCACAATTGCAAAAAATCCAAAATGCAACGAATAGTGCGAACTAGGTATTTAGCTCGATGCTCCATGAAAAGGGGGTTGATTGGGCCTCATAGCCAACGATAATGGCCATCATCAGAAACTCAAGTTCAATAATGAAGACGGGCATCATCATATTCACATTGACAATTTTAAAACCTTTTTGGTGCAGCTCCACGAACGGGAAAAAATTCTAAATAGATAGTTAAAGCACGTGAGTTAGGAGACGATTGAAAATCCCATGTTGAACGATTGATTCAAATGTGCACGACTCTTTGGAACGATTTTTCGTCGCACGACTGTTGGAATACATTCACGTCAAGTGATGTTTCTTCAAGCTTTTCCTCTTCTACTGGCACAATTGGAGGATTCGAAAGTGTAACAACATCATCTGCCATGTTTAATGCTTCACCTACATCAACAAAAATCAAAAGGGGTAATCAAAAAAATTTGGTACTTACATTCAGAGGGGGTTGATGCCTTTTATTTAACAAATTAGGGTAGATGTAAGGTGTGGCAATGACAACGAATCTCATGAAAACCCGAACATCCTAATTTTAATGGATTTGTCAAACCCTAATTTCAATGGTGGATCTATAAGTACATGGGGGTTCTTATGATGGAAATTTTTATTTTTATTTATCATGTACTACATAGTTAATTAGCATATGGTAAATAATAACTAGGGTATATCAAATGAGTAAATGGTACGCAAGAATGTTATTACTACCATTGAATTAATTTAGTCAAGTAGGAAGTCAAGGATGTTTACTTATTATTATCAATAAATTATCCTAATAGTTAGTTGAAATAATTAGGATGAAGAAGTAAGATGTGAAAGTCAAACGGACAGAATGGATAAAGATCGAGCTCAAAAACCTCATCAAGATATCCAAGATAAGGAAAAGGATGAGTCCTCCAATTCCATTGGTCATGAGGATTATCATCTTATTTGATTGGAGGATGGAACACTTTTAGTGTTTCATTGGGCATAATAATTCTCATCCTACTCTCCATTGGAGGGCAAATCATTTTTGATTTTCATTGGTTCTTGAAGGATGAGGAGGCCATGGATTGGAGGGGAAGATTTTCACAACTTCCATTGAACAAAAAAAACAAGCTCAAGGAGGGGTCATGAAAGGCTTGGGGGAGAGGACTTTTTGGCGGAGGTCTTTTTCTTGGGTTGTTTTTCTTGGAAAAGGGAGGAGAAGGATGATGCATCTTGGTAAATGGTGGAAGAGAGAAAGTGGATTGGATGTTTGTAGTACTTTGAAAGAATATAAGTGAGTAGGATAGTGTTAGAAGCTTGAAATTTTAGAGGAATTTCACAAACCCTTTCGAGTTTGGTAGCATAACTTCTTACTAGTTTGGGGGCAGAGCTTTCAATTTGGTAGGCAAATGCACCTTGTAATTAGCTTTCTAATGAGCTAATGCAAGCTCAATTTGGACAACATATGCAATAGTAGTAATATTTTAAGTGACTGGTGCTTTGCAGGAAGTTGAACTTTCTGCCTTCATAAAACCCTTTTGGGTTTGGTAACATAACTTTTCACTAGTTTGGAAGTAGAGCTTACAATTTGGTAAGTAGATGCGCCTTGTAATTAGATTTCTAATGAGCTAAAACAAGCTCAATTTAGACAACATATGCGGTAGGAGTAATATTATAAGTGACTAGTGGTATGCATCCAAGTTGAACTTGGTGTTAAATCCTTAAAAGTTGGTTTGAATGGGTGATGATTTAACATAAAATTCTAGGATTTGCGGTGTTCGAGCTTGGAAAATAAATCTATCAATTTGAAATTGTAAATCATGCATAGAAAGCAAACTATCTAGTTTCAACTACAAACATAACTTAACATTTATAAATACGCTTATATTTTTTTCCTTCACTGATAGTGTATGTACTTTCAAGTATAGTCACTTCATAGAATCGGGAGTAGAAGGATAGAAAATCGCCTCACAACTAACAACTAATGTATTTTCTAAACTCATTATTTTGTAAAAGATTATAATAAACAAATAGGGGTATGTTAAAGTAAATCTAAAAATAAAGGAGAATAAGGGGTACATTCAGGATGGTAAGGGTAAGGACAAAATATGGAACTTCATTTCACAAAAAATAATTAGTTTAAAAGTCAAATAGAATCTATTAGTGAAGGGAGACCAAATAATTCTCTACATGAAACAGATTTTAAAGGACATTTAATTTTTTTTTAAAAATGAGATGGGTTAAATAGTTGAGAATTGATTTATGGTGTAAAATTATCATCAAGCATTTGAAGAGATAGAGGCAACAAATTTGGGCATGATGTAAAATGACCTGGTTAGGAAAGAAAGGTAAGCCCAAGAAGGATGAAATTCAATTTAATGCGAGATGTGAAAATATGAAAATTTTACAATATGCATCAGTAGTACAATTACATTCCAATTTTCAAACCCATGGTTATATAAAAAGGAAATTACTAAAACATTTAATTTAAGAAGGAAACAATTTTTTTTTGGTAAATGGGTTAGTTGCACCAATATTTATAACACGAGCAAAGATGAAATAATAACATATGGATAAAAGATGTCGTTAAAGACATATTTATTATAATGACATATACAAAAAAGATACAACGAATACATCCCCAATGTATTTATTGCAAATTTGAGGGCAATTTAATGGAGAATTGAAATATCCATCAACACGATAGGTCAAAATTATGAAGCTTGAGATATAGACAACTAATAATAATTTCAAATTAACGGTAGGTAACGGGGTATCAAAGTATAAAATAAGTGACACTACATCGAAGTATCTTGCTATGTTATCTCCTTTGAGTTTACAAATGCTAGAAAAGGAAGACAAAGTGATAAAAACCATTCTTCACAAAAGATGAAAATTATCTTTTATGTGGACAGGATTGAAGGAACGCAAGAGGAGAAAAGAGATGGCAGGAACTAGGAACATGAACCTCAACCTCCCACATCGAGAAGAAATAGATAAGGAGGTAAGGCCAATTCTTGCGTTATGGAAGTTATTTACAAAGCATTGAAGCTTTTAGGGCATACTTATAAGAGGTGAGATTTATTCATTTGTAGGCCAAGGTTTCTCCAACACAAATAACCACAAGCCAAGAAGTAGCACTTTCTTATACTTGAATTTCTTTCCTCCTCGGCTTTTTTATCGAATTTAAGATTTGAATATTTTTGAGACCATTACGGAGGAAATTTGTTTTCTTTTAAAGGTTTTTTTTGGTCTTTTCCCTATGTAGCCACATGGTAAGGTATGGAGCGAGGTCAATGGCACATCAAGTGCTCTCCTAAGCACCCAAAAGCATTCTTGAATAAGAAATTGTTTCCTTGTTTTTTTGCGGTTTTCTTCAAAACCATGCTTAGGGGAATTTTGCAGAAAGCAGGATCACTTGTCAAGTCCTCTTGAAGGCATTCGAAAACTCAAAAGAGCTTGAAATAGGTAAAAGAAAATTAAAAAGGTTTTATCTCCTTAAAGCGCCGCCTTGAGAAGATTTGTAGCAAGATTAATGGAATGTTGAGTGTTCTCTTGAACACCAAAGAGCTTGGGGGATCTTTGAAGAAAGCTTTAGCACTCGTCAAGTGCTCTCAAGAACAATCAAAAGCCCAAGAGAACTTGATTAGTTATAATATAATGAGCATAAGAGAACATTCTTAAGCTTGTGGTTGCCCAAGAAAACATTCTTGAATAGGAGTTTTCTTTCCTTTATGTATTTTGATGCCTTCTTTAAACCCATGCTTGGGGGAGTTCTGTGAAAGTAGCATTACACGTCGAGTGTTCTTGTGAGCACTTGAGAGCTCAAAAGAGCTTGGAATAGGTAGAATCTTTTTTAAAAGGTTTTATTCCCAATGTAACACCTTGAAAAGGTTTGTAGCAAGATTATTGGAACATTGAGTGTTTTTTTAAACACTAGAGAACTTGGGGGAGGTCTATAGAAAGCTTTAACAATTGTTGAAAGCAATCAAAAGCCCAAGAGAGCTCAAAATAGTGAGAGTATCATTTAAAATGTTTTTTCAATTTCTTCTCTTAAAATGACACTTGAAGAAGGTCTGTAGCAAGATCGATGGGACATCGAATGGTCTCTTAAGCACTCGAAAGCTTTCTTAAACTTGCGGGTACACAAGAAAGTAGTCTTCAGTGACAGTTTCCTTTTTATTATGTTGTTTGATGTGTTCTTCAAACTCAAAGGTTGGGGGAGGTCTGTAGAAAGTGAAACCATTCATCAAGTGCTTACAAGGCACTTGAGAGCTCAAAAGAGCTATAAATAGTTTGAATATTTATAATGAACACACAAGTGCATTCTTAAGTTTCTGGTTGTTCAAGAAAGAATTCTTGAGTAAGATTTTTTTTTCCTTTATGTATTTTGACACCTTCTTGAAACCCATGTTTGGGGGAGTTTTGTAGAAAGTGGGCTTAGATGTCAATTGCTATCGAGAACATTCGAGAGCTCAAGAGAATTCGAAATAGGTATAATATATTTTTTAAGTGTTTTATCTCCCAACGTAGGACCTTGAAATGGTATGTAGCAAGATCAATGGATTGTTGAATATACTTTTAATCACCATAAAGCTTGGGGGAGGTCTAAAGAAAGCTTTAACACTCATTGAATACTCTCAAGAGTAATTGAGAATTAAAGAAAGCTCCAAATAGGCAAAGTATCATTTGAAAAAAAATTGATTTCTTATCGTAGAATGGTGCTTGAAAAAGGTATACAACAAGATCGATGGGATGTCGAATGTTCTCCTAAGCACTCAAGAGCTTTCTTGAGCTTGCAGGTGCTGTAAAGAACAATCTTTAGTAAGGTTTTTTTCCTTATTATGTTATTTGATGTCTTTTTCAAACCCGGAGGTTGGGGGAGGTTTGTAGAAAGTAAGATCATTTGTCGAGTGCTCTTGAGTTCAAGAGAGGTATAAATAGTTAGAATATTTTTAATGAACACACGAGAACATTCTTGAGCTTGTGGATGTTCAAGAAAGCATTATTGAATAAGAATTTTTTTTCCTTTATGTATTTTGATGCCTTCTTCAAACTTGCACTTGGGGGAGTTCTACGAAAGTAACATTACATATATGTCAAGTGCTATCAAGAGCACTTGAAAGCTCAAGAGAGCTTGAAATAGGTAGACTTTCTTTTAAAAGGTTTTACTCCCAAGGCGATACCTTGAGAAGGTTTGTAGCAAGATCAATGGAGCGTTGAATGTTCTTTTGAGCACCAGAGAGCTTGGTAGAGATCTATAAAAAAATTCAACAATTGTCGAGTGCTCTCAAGAACAATCAAGAGTTAAAAAGAGCTCGAAATAGGGAGAGTATCATTTTAAATGTTTTTTCAATTTCTTCTCCTAGAGCGACATTTGAAAAAAGTCTATGGTAAGATCAATGGGACATCGAATGCTCTCCCAAACATCTAAGAGCTTTCTTGAGCTTGCGAGTGTTCAAAGGAATAATCATTAGTAAAGGTTTCCTCTTTAGTATGTTATTTGATGCATTTCTCAAACCTAAAGATTGGGGGAATTCACTATGAAAAAAAAAATGTTTTGTAACTAAACTTGCAATTCAATTTTTGAGTTGCATCAAACACTTGAAACTCATTGTGAATGCTATTAGACAAGTTGCAAGAGTTGCAACTCACCATATGACCATACAACTCATTACAACTCAATTACAACTTTGTCACAACAATTTCTTTTCTATGCAACTCCCCTATGACTATAATCAAAATGTCATGCTAACATCATTTCATCCATCCATCAAAATTGAACACATGGCATTATGGAGATTTTTCACGATTTTTTTGAAATATTGATATCCATTGCCATCATGATTATTAGTTTTAGATGGTTTTGGATTATGACACATGGCACAATCAAAAGTTGTCACATGGCATATTAATTGAATTTTGGAATCAAATATATATATGTACCTAGCTAGGTAGAAAAATAGGACCTACTTATTAAGGTAGGCAAGTAGGTAGGTTCGGAAGGTAGAATACTAGAAGAATAGGTGAATTAAAGAATAACCACATAAGTATTTTAATTTTTTATGTGTTTTGCCTTCAAGGTTAAGCTTTTATGAACTCATCCCAACATGGCACATGTATTTTAATGTGAGAATGCAAGAGCAAACACCTCCTTTATATAGTTTGTGAAATGAGATATTGAAGACAAAACATATGGGTTAAATCTTTTAATGGCACCCTAGTTGCAATTGAGTTGTAACTACAAAAAAAAAATCCCCACGTGCTTTTTGTTTGATTTTAATTTTTAATTAGTTTGAAATTTATAATTAATCATCTAACATAATTATTTGGAATTTCATTCTTTTAATTAAATATACGATAATTAATTATCTAGATTGATTATATGAACTAATTAATATCATTCAAATAATTAGTTAGTTGATTTATTCAAATAATTAATTATTAAAATAAGTATTAGATAATTAATTATATAAATAAATATTAGATAACTAATTATGTTGATAATTGATGATCTGAATTCAAATAAAATTCAATAATTATTCACCTACAATAACAAATTTTGTCATTTAAAATTATTTGAGTTAATTAAATAAATAATATAATTAGTTAATGAGTTTAAATATTTATTTATTAATTATCTGAATTGGTTAAATGTTAATTAATCAAAATTGATTAATGAATTCATATTAACTGGTTATTATTTAATTTACTTAATTAGTTCATGGTAATTAAATATATTTATATGTTAATTAAAAATAAAAATTTTAATAACAAATAATTCATTCTAAAACAATAAATAATAAACATGAATTTGGGTAAAAGACATTGAGGTATATAAAGACATATTCATATGTACACCTTTATTGAATGTTTAATAAAATATAGACATTGCTTGTAATTTCAATTCAAAATAAACTTTTGCCTTTCATGAAAATTTATAGTTTGATATGTATGCATACCTACATAATATTGTGAATTCCAATGTAATGAAATATTATTAACACAACAATTGAACATCAATCACAAAAAATAGGATTATAATATTTACTACATTATTTAATTATATTTATTTTAATAATTATGAAAATGAAATATTTTAATTAATTAATTCAATAAAGGAATTAGCTTGTATGAATGAAACATTTAATAATATAATCTAGAATAGTTTAAAGTGTATAAGCAATGATATCTTTATGTACATACTCATAAACATTTTAATACACCATTTTAATCCAGTTAAAGGCCTGCATTTACACTTTCAATGAATTGCACAATCTGTAAATTTTTTAATAATATGAGTTCCCTCATAGTTGACAATTAATTTTAGATAAGTTGAACACCCTAATTCCAAAATAATGAACAAGTAATAATTATGTAGTGAAACCATAGTGGCACATTTTGTTGTAACTTAGTTGTAAAACTAGTTAATGTAGTTGACTTTTAGTTATAAACAAGTTGCAAGTTCCAGATGTTATGGACCTTTACCTAATCATACACGTGGCATGACCATATGCATCAACACCATACACCATAACTGTAAAGTAATTGTTCATTCAATGTTAAAGTTATGCTAGAATGCAACATAGTTGAGATTAATCACTTTGTTACAACTTGTGATCATGGTCAAACTATAGTTGACTATCATTGTATATATGTTGCATATATATGTTCGTATAAAGTCCAAATTGCAACTAATGTGCAACTAAATTACAATTATGAAATACTCTAACATGGCATTTTAATTATTAATTCATCATATTTCCATACTATAGTTGTACCCTAATTGCACAATAGTTTCCTTGATGATCTAATTCCATGCTAATATAGTATTCACAAACACAATTTCTCATAATGGTTCTGCAGAAAGCAAGGTAACAAACACATCAAGTGTTCTTGAAATCAATTTTAGGTCACGTGTTATCTTCAACACCCAAGAGCTTTTTTGAGCTCGCAAGTGCTCCAAAGAGTTCCCATCATGTTAGAATCTTTAAATAATTTTATTTTTCTTATGTTCGTTTTCTTGAGTGCGGGGTTTGGGTTCGAGAAAGCTCCCATTAGTTACTATGTTCTTTTATTATATTTTTCATCTCATTGTTGTTGTGTAGGGTATGGAAGCAATTACAGACAAAAGTTTCCAAATAGAGGTGAAATGCAAAAATAGTTATTTTGGCATTTTTTTGAGATGTTAAATTATTTTCTACATAACATAGATAATGCAAAAATTCATGACTAGTTGAAGGAGCCAAGTAAGTTAATTCAAAATAAGAAACCATAATCAACAATCCATATCATGGTCCTCTGTGAATCCTATCTAATTTAACAAATGTGGAATTGAGTTATTTTCATAGATAATTATTCACACTAAGGACACTGAATTAGGTTGCAATTCCACTCAAGTTCAAAATGAGGTATGTATCATGGAATTGTTTTTTTGGACTTGAAGTATTGAATTTTAAGTCTAAAACAATTGAAAGGTGGGATTTATGTTTTTCGGAAATTTTTTCGAAGAAAGGATTTCAATTCCACTACAAAGGTCCTACAATTTTAGGACATAAGTCTTTGTCATTGGTTAAATTATCTTTTGTTTTGTCAATAGTGAATTCTATTTACATAATATATCTTCCATTACATGCTTAGGTTGAAATGCAATTCAATTCACAAATGGACCCAAGCCATGCTTTAGTAATAATATATTTAGTAGTTCACCTCCATGTAGGCCTTAATAAACCTTTTTATGAATTCCATTATCTGCGCACAAAGGGGGGAAAACATTTTGTATAAGTGTCAATATTTTAACCCCATATGTGTGCATGTTAATATTTCTTTTTGATCTGATTAGTTTTATTTTACTAGATAGCTACACATGTATTCCATCTTTGATTCTTGCTCATGAAATTGAAGATGAAAAAATTGGCCTCTATTTGATATATCAATTTCACTAATTTGCACATTATTACATTCTCAAGTTGATATGCCGTAAGCTTCAAACATGGAGCCATAGTCAAGTTCAAAAGGGTCGTCTTCAGCAAACTGAAGATAGGTGGGTCTTTCACTTTGAATGCCCATTGTGACCAATAGTTAACGCCAACTACAAGGTAGACTTATGTGATATACTTAGCCCATTTGGGTTTAAGGTTAAGTGCTTAGGGTTTAGCAAAGTCCTTTGGTTTATGATCAAACCAACTCTCAATCCATACCATGTTCATGGATGGTTTTTTATTCCAACATACTAGTACCATTGCCTTCTGGTCATTGTTAACTATAAGGCTTTTTAGAAGGAATGATTTTTGTTCGAATTTTTTCCTAGCAATACTCAAATTTATTTTGAAAGATTATAGAAATCCCACACCCCCCATAGTCATTTTGTGGTTATAAATTTGACCATTAACACCTATAGTCAACATTGATTATAGGGCCAAATGTGAACAAGAATCATAGCATTTCTACATTCCAAAACTTTTTCAACCTTGAGTTTTAAAATAGTTTTTTTAATTCCCTTATGGTTGATACCGACAATAAAAGATATTGAGTAAAAATGAACTTCTTTGAGATTTTGAGTATGCCATTTTGATATATCCTTAAGCCAAGTTGCAGTTCATCAACCTTTAGATCACTCCGACCCCTATGGTCATTGATGACTATAGATAATAGTTCTTTAAATATTAAAATATTGAAATATTAAATGTTTGCAATTTTGGTATATCTCTAAACCTAATTTGCACTTCCTTGGCCTTTAGAACATTTCATGCCTTATGGTTGGCATCGACTATATGGAATGTATCTTGAAATATTGAATGTTGGAATGTAATATTTTTCCATTTTAATATATCTTTGAACCAAGTTGCATTTTATTGGCCTTTAGATCACTCTGACCCCTACAGTTAGTGATGACCATAGAAAACAGTTCCTTCAATATTCAAATATTGAAATATTATATGTTTACAATTCTAGCATATCTCTGAGCCTAATTTGCATTTCCTTGTCCTTTAGAACGTTTCACACCCTATGGTTGGCATCAACTATAGGGAATATATCTTGAGATATTGAATATTGGAATATAATTTTTTTCCATTTTGGAATATCTTTAAACCATGTTTACAATTCATCAACCCTTGGATCATTCCAATCCCTATGGTCAACGCCAACCATAAGGAATCAGAGACCACAAATATTTAAATATTTTTTCGTTTATTAGTACACACAACAATTAGTGAGTTCATTATAATAAAATTGACATTAACACCTTTTACTGAATTCATTGATCCACAATTCATTGTAAACTTTTAGAATCCAAAACAATTATTTCCCGTTGGTGATAAAAATCAATGTAATTGTTGGGTTTCATTAGGAGCAACCTTTAGAACTTATTATGGGAAATGCGAAATTGATGGAAGCCTTCTATCCCTAGGAAACTTCATTTAATTGAAAGCGTACCCCTTCCTTGATATGCAACTCAAGCTTTTGTCCTAGATTAATGTTTAGGTATGGCCTTCTAAAACCTATTCATAGTATAATATTCAATCCATTTAGCTTCATGATCACAACTATGATTGAAATAAACAAGTAGGATTTCAATCCCACTACTCGATTTTGTTTGCATGATAATCAAAGTGTCTCATCATTTTGTTGTATTTCAAACAATCAATTTTCTTGTTCACAAGTCCATTGAAATGGACCATGTGAAGCCTTCATTGGTTCACGACTTCTTCCACATTCAATCCATTAACATGATTCCTTGAATCAGTTTAAAGAGGTTATTCCTGATGAGTAATACAAAAAATGCGAGAATAAGATTAAGAAGACATTGTATAACCTTACCTAAGAGGCATTTTTTGAATATATGTATAGAGTAACCTTACGAAATATCCTTTGAAATAATTTTTTTCTACATTAGATTAATAGTCTTTTAATTTATGTGTGATTTTTATAGAAGGAACTCACGATAGCTGTGGACGTTGCCCACTAGCTATACTATGCAGAGGTCTTAAACCCTGTTTTTTGTGACCCGGAAATGTTGTTTTCATTAAGCAATAAGGCCATGGAGAGCATCCGGAAGGAGCACATGATAACATTCATACTCCCTCTTTATGACCCAACACTTTGACCAAAATTTATTTAGTAAGTTCAAGCTCATTATAATATGAATCTAGATCTTGAAATGATGACAAAGAAGTTACATATTCTTGTCTCCTCTCAAGTGAGCAGTGAGCAAAAGGTTTTTTGGTTCAAACAATGGAATCACTCCCCAATCCTAACAAAAGATTAAAAGTTCCCAAAGGTTGGCGTGTCAAATGTTATTTTTGAGAAATGGCTCCACAAGGCAACTTTTTGGTACTAGGTACTTGTGATTGATCTTCATTTGATTGTGGAATACAAATTTTTTTTTCTTTCCGTCTTAATGGACTTTGATGTTCAATAATGTGTTTTTGTCATTACTATGTAGTTGGAAGTATAAGCAAAAAAACCCTTTGACAACACAATGACAGATCTAGGGGTTTTCGTCCTCAAGTCTATTATAGTATAGATACTAGAGGATTTCATAAGTCACCAGAGGCTTGAATTGTGGGAAATTTTCTTTTTCCATGAATTCAAGTAGAAAGGTGCAATACTTAAAAGCAATATTTAAAACCAACAGGTTGGTGGTGAAGAGGCCTTCAAGCATGTGGTCTATGTGTAATCCACCTAATTTATGTTTTTATTCCCCTCGTTTCTTTCTACCTTCGGATGCCCATATT
>Ga0209611_10011560_pt1 | contig 12671 bp, 8 predicted proteins | sample S1TSphgellanicum_3_FD_187693 | JGI IMG/M metagenome (GOLD analysis project Ga0209611, IMG submission 187693) | Host-associated microbial communities from peat moss isolated from Minnesota, USA - S1T2_Fc - Sphagnum magellanicum MG (SPAdes) (version 2) | ecosystem: Host-associated > Plants > Peat...
TCATTTGCGACTAGTTTTCACATGCGACTTGTCTTAGGCGACTAAAAGGATTTTAGTTGCAAAATGTCTCTTGCGACTAAAATTTAGTCGCAAAGAGCAGTCGAAAATACATGTTTTTCTTCTAGTGTTGCCTAGTGTCATGTCTATTTTGACTACTAGTGTGATTAATGTGACTAATATTTATATGTGGCCCATGCCATATGTTTATATATTATTTCCCTATTTTGATTAATTGATTATTAGTAATGTTTTGATCTAAAACCTTAACCCTAGTTCCTATATATTTAATAAAATATACATGGCTACAATCACATGTAATGTCTACTTTGAAAAAACATCCAAATCTTCATGTGCACCCAAATGCAACATCTAAAAATGCATCACATAAATTACATACATAATTTAGCAACCTAGAATATATTCATATGTCCATAAAGTTGGAAAGTGCACAAAATATATGCAATAGCACTACAAGATCTACATGTGCAGAAGTGCACAAGTTGTGTAGTTCAAATGCACAAAACATGATTTGTTATAAGATGTATTTTTAAATACTTGAAGCCTCCAACAAACCAAGTAAGTACAGCCACAGACTGCCCAACAAGTAATTATCCTCTACTTCTAGATCAAATGGATGGGGTAAGATATATATATATATGGCACATTGCCAACACACTTATAAGGGTAGTGATCTATCAACAAGGTATTACTTGGAATTAATTCTCGAAATCTAGGGCTAATGTCAAATAACACCTTACTCAAAAAATTTAATACAAGCTCCCTATTTGGGTTTGATGGATGCTTACTTCGTGTCACATCACATTTGTCATTTCCCCATATAAACCAAGGTTTCAAACCTGAGTTGTCTTGTAACAAAAATTCAACCATAGGTACAAGGTTAGGTTACATAGTTGACGACCAAATTTGTTGCAACCCTAGCCTTGGGCTCGCAACCAAGGCAAAGGGGTTACATGGTTGCGGGCCAAGAGGAAGCCCGGGAGTCAAGGCAAAGAGGTCGCAAGGGTGCGGGCCAAGAAAAAGCGCGGGAGTCACATCACATACTCCCGGGAATGTAAAAAAATGTGAAGGAATATGAGGGAATGAACCCTCACACTCCCAAGGCAACTCCCACTTTGGGAGATGGAGTCCATGTGGACTCCCAAAACTTCAAAGAGCAATTTCAGGGGTCAAAACTCAATGGCTTTTGGCATTCTTTATATACTTGGAAAGCTCTTGGAACATAGATGTCTAAAATGGGCTCACATTGCTCATTTAGACATTTGAAACACAAGTTATGGCCAAAAGAAGGGTCGCGAATCAAACTGTTAGTTTGACTCCCAACTAGAAAAAGTCAAGAATCGACTCGATCTACTTGGCTGCAGAAGGCGTGCAACATACCATTGGAAAGCTCTTGACAAGAGCTACAACTTTGCTTTAGATTACATTTCGATCCAAGGTCTGCTCGCAAAGTTATGGGGCTCCAAAGTTGCAAAAATCCTGACCGACGCGATTTTAAAACTCGCACTCGGGAGTCCTGGGAGAAAAAAGTCATTTGGATGTAGGCTTCGTGGCAAGCCACAGAGTATACTATAAGGGGGAAGGTGGTGGTTTCCCCCAAGTCTGGGCTGTGGTGAATCTAGTGTGTCCGTGTTGCCCGTGGCTCGTCCTAACACCAAAGGTGCTCCAACTATGCACTAACCACTTAGAGTGGGTTATGTGCAAGCCCATGTGAATGAGTGAAGCTTGTCAACTCTTCCTAGTCCCATCCCGGAGCTCCAACACGCCCCTCTACCCCTCAAAATGTTGTGAGCTAAGGAACGTGCCCCGACTTCTCCCTCTTCTGCTGTCTTTTACTTGGACTCACATTTGAGTCCTTCTAGGAGTTGGGAGTGCGTCAAAATCCTAATGTCAAACTTTGAAAAACATAATTTCAAGAATTGAAGTGAGTTTAGTCAAAGGCTCACTAATTTATTTCCACACCGCACTTCATGAATGACTAGTTTCCATCTCTTTCCAAATTGTACATGTTGTGTAGCACACAATAAACCATTCACATCTAATACAAGTGGATAACGAATCTTGTTAACTACCATTAGGTTTGGACAAGGATTGCAAGCATCCACCAACAAGCTCACCTCTTTATGGGCAACAATTTGTGGATTTGTCTTGCCACCTTTGTAGATAGATAAATCCATTGACATTTGTTGCCACTTGCCAATTTTTTGGCACATGTATGTGATCAAATTTGCCTTTCTGAAATACTAACAGGTTGATCATCTTTATCAAAAGATTTTTTGGAAGCTGGCACCACCACTTTTACATCGTCCTCTTTAGTAACATGAATGTCACTTACTAATGAATCATATGCATGTATGGCAAAAACACCTCAATCCCCCTACCCTTATGGTATATCTTCATCTTCCTTCATGTTATGATCATATGATGAAGTCAAGCCACCCCCCTAATCATGCATTTACATGATAACACAAATTAATTTTCATCATGGATCACTAAAAAAGGTTCATTAAATGAAGGATACCCTGAAATCCAGTATTTTCACAAATCGGACAGTCTATTACATGCTATATATATAAGCTAACGATGATTGGTCAAACAATTGTATGTATAGAATTGTCTTATGAAATTTAGATACCAAATGAATTGTCTCTCCACTCCCATATTGTCGTCATTAAATTGTAACTTGGAAACATTTTTTTCTTTCTACTCCTCCAATCTTGATACATTACCACAAACAATCCCTAAAGATTTTACATAAGCCAACAATTCATGCATCATTGTCTCCATTTTCTTTTGGCCTTGGACTAATTCATCATGTGTGGATTTTAAGTCTTCATTTGCACTCTCCATAGCCTCCAATTGAAGCTTAATTTCATTGGATGTTAAATTGTCAATTGCATTACCGACACAATCAACATCCATCCCATCACCTTCCTATAAGTTAAACAATAAGTTAAAATACTTTAGTTGGCCACCATTAATCAACTATTGTATCATTCTCCACATATCTTCTCTTAATCATGGAACATAGAACATGTTTATAATGAAATTTGTAGTTATAATTTAACAAGATTTGCATCACAATTGAACACAATTGGTTATGTACAACAATTGATGCCTTTTGAAGATCTTTATTCACAAAATATTATGCCTAAAGCTAAATGGCACCACCATATTAACACAATAATTGAATTAAGATAGTTATAGTGAATTAGGGTTTCTTTAACCATAAATAACTATAAATAATGTAGGGTGAAATAACTTAAAATAATGAAAAGTAACTTTAGAATAGCTAAAAATAATTTAACATAGGTAATATTATTATGGGTTTTGGTATGGCTTTTTGGAAACTTTAAGGATATACTGTTGGTTGATGTACTAACATAAGGGGTTTTTTTAATGGTAGTTGTGGCAAAGTGCTTGATGATGGAGCTATGGGACTTGCAGGTGGACTCATTTGTTGGTATTACATAGTATTTGACACCATTGGTTGGTAGGCATGAGTTATGACAGATGTGGTTGCAACTTCTTGAATAATGGTAGGCATTTGTTGCATGTTGGTCGATGTAGGAGCCATGGGCCATGTTGAAGGTTGATGCAAATATTATGCAAATGTGTTCCCATTAATGGTTGGTACGCAACATATGTTGCAATTGCAATTTCAAAATTAAGGACACTAGTCAATGTCCATGGTCTTTAGGACCCTTGCCAATCTACAGGCCATTATGGGTTATATTGACATACTGGGGGTAATGTCCATCCCTAAGGCCATAGTGGAGGAAGAAGTTGGTTTTGAAACAATTTAGGTTGAAATTGGTTTTGGGACATCATATACTAGAACTAGTTTTGGGACATTATAAGAGAAAATTAGTTATATTGGGACATTGAAGGAAGAAGCTAGTTTTGAGCAATCTGGTTTTGGGGCATGCCAAGAGGAAGCTAGTTTTGGGGCATGCCATGGCCACTATATAGGAGGAAGCTAGATTTGGGGCATGCCAAGAGGAAGTTGTTGGGTTTATGGCATTACAAAAGGAGGTTGGTTTTGGGGTTTCATAGGAGCTATACTTTGAGGTTGATTTGCAAAATAGGAAAAAAGACTTATGAGCTTACAATAATATGTGAAGTTAAAGCAATCAATTACATTTGAATTTAGATAAAGACAAAACATAAATTGTGTAGTGGGCATCCAAACCTAGAACTACTATAGTTGTTTCTTGACTTGAAATGGGATGGGCTTCAAGACCATGAATGTTGCCATGTGTAGCACCCATGGCATTTGATTATTCTCCACCCTTTTGCAATGTAATCATGTCCCCCTCGTCATGCCCAAAAGTAGATTCATCTTGGAATGAGGAGTCTGAAACAAGGTTTGGAGTCTAAACTATTCTTTTTGCATTAAGGGTTGTAGGTCATTTATGCATCATCCATTGTTGTACCTAATGTTTTATAAACTTCCCCTTCTTTTAAAACAAGCCACAAACTATTAAAATGTGCATTGGGAGAAATGGTCAAAAGTTCAAAACCAATTAGCAAGATCAATCATAGATGCATCTAATTCAAACAAACAATCTTCAAACACTTACATCTTCTATAATACATACCTTCTATGACAAGCAACATGCATATGTATATAAGACTAGACAATTCAATTATAGAAAAGAACCGTCATCTTGCAAATTTGCACAGTATGAAGTTTCAAATCCTTTACAATGCACAAGCATGCCCTATAGACATATAATGACTTTAAAAAAACCTTAAGAAATTCTTCATTCAAGTTGCAACCCACCTTGTTTCAAGGGAAAACTTCATATTCATATAATAACTTCCAAAACTATATATATATTGGAAAAGTCTAATATGGTGTTTCCTAGTTATTCATACCCTAACCTAATGGAGGGAACCACCTTATAAACTATTCAATAGAATCCCTTTGCTTTCCCACAAGTAACTTAGGGCCTCCAACAAGAAAATAAAACATGAACTAGATTGAATTAGAAAATTACCTAATTGTTTGTTTCTCCTTCTCTAGCTAGCCCTCCTTAAACTTATCTTCTATTTCATCTTCTACATCTTCAACAAAATCTTTGTCAACTTTCAATGAAAGATTAACTCTAAGCCCTTCTTTAACCTTGTGTGGGATTTTGAACTATTGTTAATTAGAATCTTCTTACATTTGCAAAGTCATTCACTACTTCAGGGCTACAATGTTGTCCCATCTACCTAAAGCTTTAGCTTTTGTGTTTGTGTTAGAAGAGCAACAACTATCCCTTCATTTGCAACTTGTCTCCCTTTGCAACAATGCAAAAGAATGTAAACCTTACATAAACTAACAAAACTAACATGTATTGTTTATGAGTAATTTTTTTGTGAGAACTAAACTAACAACTAAAGAGAACATGTGGAGGTAAAGCTTGTAGAAGTGTGCGAAACAACAAAGTATGAGAAGAATGCGAACGAACCTATGTTTGCGTCTTCAAGGATGACAGTGAATTCAAATTTTGAAATCAATCTCTAAGGTGAACAAATTTTTATGCTAAAACATCCATTTATGACTAACTTTAGTCATGTAATCCATGTCACTATAGGTGTATATCATTGAATTTAGTTAAATAAATCACATGTACATGACTGATTTTAGTTAAAAAAACCACGTTAGTATGCACATATGATGAAATTTAATTAAACTTATTAATCTTATTTACAACCATATTAAAATAAAATGTCAAAATAAAAAATCAATGAACCAAATTTTTAGTTGATTATTGATGCAAAATTTGAACCTTGTAGCCTAATTGGGTAAATAAGTTTTTACTTTTTAAATTCAAATTCTCAAATTGTAATAATTAAGACAAACAATGAAAGGTTCAGATTTTGTTTATGAGATTATCAATGGCCTACAACCATCAAAGAAATTCATGTTTTTAATAATTCAATTAAAGATATTGAACTTTGATCAAAACTACGGTTTCAAGAAAATGAACTTTGCAACAAACAACTTGGACAGCTTGCCACACATGACTCAATTGCTATAGAAGCAAGCTACATTTGTCTTTTTTCTCTATAAAAAATGCAATACAATGAAAAGGAAACAATGGGCGATTGAAGTACTTACGCCCATTTTGGACCAAGAATAGCTTAGACCCTTTCTTGATTTCGAACGATGGTGCGTTGTCTAAGGACATCATAGTCTTTAGCAACTTGATTATCCTATGATGCACCCTCCATCACCTCCTAGTTCAAACAAATTGCAAAACTATTACATGAGGTACACAACGACCTTTATCCCACATGACAATGTTTTCCCATCTTCCATTCTCAAGCTGAGCAAAAATTTGAGTTTGCCATCAAAACTGAACATTGCACCTTTTACAGTTAATGCATTCACAAATGTAATCATCCATGTAGTTTGCTTTCTTTCTTTTGAAGTGGTAATTACATTTTAGAACTTCGTAATGAACTACGGAAGTTTATTTTTCAAAGTTTACTATGGCTTGCCCTTCCCTTGTCTACATCTCATATAACGACCTCTTTGTATCCAAAACTTGCCTATACACGTGCCCTCATTTATTTTTGTACATATTTAAGTGTTAGGGTTAATAATGTCTTAATTTGACGAAAGTTATTCATGGTTGCACAATGCACTGAACTTGAATGAACTCATGATCTAACTTCCATAACGATCTGTCTATTACTTACTAAATACCTTCTATAAATGTATAAATTATTGCACATGATACTTGCAAATGTGCAATGTAGTCAACTTCTTTAATAACACTAGACAACAATCATTATGAGCAAGTTCTTCCTTAATTATGATCCTTTGTCCTACATCTTTATATTGATGTGAACAAACATTTTGTGTAGTTTTGCATTCTTAGATTTGAAACATGTCCATGATTACATGTTTTATCATTTGATACAATGTGTTTATTAGTAGTGATTAAACTTTTGTAATGAATTCAATTTTGGTTATGGTGAATGTCAAAATACAAAAGTGGGCTTTCAGTTTTCATGTTGATTAAAGAAATAAATTGAAACTTCCCATAGCAATGTGCTTAATAATATTATTTGTAAGTTTATTCAAATTTGAAGTTTATATCCAAATTGAAATAAGTCTTTTCAATTTGAAATAAACATTTTCATTAGCAAGCGCTCCCATTGCAATCTATTTAATATCCCATGTAAATCTACATTTTGAATTGCCTTGGACATTTGCCAACTTGCAGGACATTTGGCACATATTGGTTGATAGTAGTTTTTGTTGTTTTACAAGTACATTTGAAAGATTCATTTAGCAAACCAAGATACGTTTTTCATATGATATGATATGAATTAATACCACACCTAGGTTTGTTGTAGGAACTCCAATTAGTGCCACAAGAAAAATGCAAGGGTCTATGAATGCCCAGACATTATTTGAAACTGAAGACCTTGAAACAACATGCAGGGTTTGACAAACTATGCATGCCCATGTATGTGTTGCCATGGTGCTTGGATTAAGTTATGCAACACAATTAAAAAACATCTGCGACAATATGGCGCATTATCCTTACTTCTAATGGCCAATGGTGATATGGCATTCCTTAACAATTTGCTAATTTGAATATAAGCTTTAACTTCTTTTGTAGTTTATGTTCATGTTCCAATTTCAAGAGCTAGCTGATCTAATTTCAACCATTTCTTTTAGATTGTAACATTCCATATTCATAAACAAGGTCATTATGGCATTTTAATTTGAGGTTTAAGTCCCATGTGCATCAACCACCAAACAATAATATTTCATGTCCAATCTTTATGTCTAGGGTTTAGGGTTTACACTGTGTTTTGTAAGTTCTAAGGCTAGGGGTTAAGGTTTGGTTGTTTGCTTGGACTGAACAAAAACCCATTGAAGGAGATGGACCAAGGAATGGTCATGGTCAAGAGGAGGAAATTGGGAACTTCCCACAAACAAATGGATTGCCTAATCTACTTGCACTAGACCCACAAGTGTAAATTCATAGGATGGTTGTTGAAGCCTTTGAAACATTTGATAGGTTGTAACAAGTATGTGAACCAAAGCATAACCCACCTGATAGTTAGCCTTTGGAGGATACAATAGATGACATTAATATCCCTAATCCCCAAGGAGGTCATGATGAAGCATTGATGGAAATAATGCTCACAAAAGTGACGTCAACCCCTTTGTATGAAGGTTCATCTACAAGCATGTTATCAACCACATTGTTGTTGCTAAATTTGAGGAAAATTCATGGCATTAGTAATAGCTTCATGGATGAATTGTTTTCACTGTTATGGAAGGAATTGCTACCAAAGGGAAATTAAATGCCTGCAACTACATATGAAGCCCTTAAGATAATTAAGTATTTGGATTAAGTTATGATTCAATTCATGCGTGCACAAATGGTTGTGTGCTTTTTCAAAATGCCTTTAAAAATGTCCAATAATGTATAAAATGTAGCACTAGGAAATTTGTTGAAGGGTCAACAAGAATTCCATGCAAGGTGCTTCGGCATTTCCTTCTAATCCCATGGTTGGTATGCATGTATAGGTGTAAGTCTTTGGCAAAGTTATTGATTTGGCACAAAAATGGAATTAGTTCAGATGGTTTGGTTCAATGTGTTCTAGACTCCATGAGTTGGAAACACATTAATGACAAATGGTTAGATTTTGCTATTGATTCATGCAATGTGAAATTAGGGTTAACATTTGATGGAGTTAATCCATTCGGTGATCTAAGTTCATGCCATTTTACATGGCCAATGATTTTATTAAATTACAATCTCCCTCCTTGGTTGGTAACTAAAAGATATTTTTTGATGTTGGCCCTAATCATTCTTGGCAAAAAATCAGTAATATATGGTAATCTAGATGTCTATTTGCAACCATTGATTAAGGAATTGCAAGTTTTGTGGCAAGGGGTACAAGCCTTTGATGCAATCTTGTGGGTGCCATTCACCTTAAAGGCTATGAGTATGTGGAGCATATATACACAATTTTCCTACCTATGGATTATTTACAGGTTGTGTAACCAAAAGCCATGTGGGATGCCCACCTTGTGATCTAGCCACAAAATCAAGATCTTCAAGGAAATTTTTTAAACCTTTTATATTGTGGGAGTCAATGCTATCTACCAAGGAACCATCTTTATTGGAGAATTTGGGTTGCTTTCAATTGGGAAACAAAATTGAGGGTTGCACCTATGCGAGTATTTGTTGTTAATACTATACAATGGGGGATTGAACGAAAATCATGGCTACAAGATCCAAGAAACAAAGTTGGTTCCAAATTGGACCCTATACACAAACTAAACATCAAATGGGTTAGCATCATGTTTCAACCACCATACTGGGAGGTAAGGATTATTGGGCTTTAATGTTGAATTGATGAAATTGTATATCCATTCACAAATGTAGTTATATTACTTGTACTAATAAGATGACAATCTATTCATCCTTTAGCATTTAAATGTAATCAATTATTAAGTATTGTTATTAAGATAGGTTTTTAAAATTATAAACATACATATAGTCCTTGGATTTGGGCAAAGAAGCATAAATGTTATGACTTAATGGATGGTGATGGTTAGTTTTAGGTTTGTTCTCTTTTATCCACTTGGTTTTTGGCCAAGGATTAGTAATTCACAACACATTGGATGTGATGCACTATGAAAAATAATAATGTGAAAACATGATGAAGACAATATTTGGGACAAAAAACATTCCAACTATCCAAAAAGACCTCAAAGAATGTGGTATACCACCACATTTATGTCTACAAGAGGCTGCAAGTAGGATGATTAAACCTATAAATTCATTTGTGTTGGCAAAAGAGGAGAAGGATGGGTTCATACAAATTGTTGGCAATTTGAAAACACATTTTTATTATGTGTCATCATTGAGAAAGAGAATTAGCAAGGACAAAAAGTTGAAGGGGATGAAATCACATGCTTATCATGTGATGATGCAAGAGATCTTGCTTTTGTGCATGAAAAATCTCATGGAAAAAGGATGTAGGCAAACCATTATTCGTTTGTCATATGTTTTCAAAAAACTATGTGCAAAAGTTATGGACCCAACTACAATGGGGGATCTTAAACAAGATGTGGCTTCAACATTGGTCTTGTTAGAGTGGGTATTCCCTCCCTTTTTCTTTGATGTAATGACACATTTGTTAGTCCATCTAGTGGAGGAATTGGAATTGTGTGGTCTAGTCCACACAAGGTGGATGTACCCTACTGAACGTTACTTAAAAACCTTAAAAAGATTTGTAAGAAATAAAGCAAGGCCAGAAGGAAGCATGGTAAAAGGCTATGCACTAGAAGAGGCTTTAGGTTTTTGCACATAGTACTTACAAGATTTCATAACCACCAGGTGAAAAGTGTGAGATGAGAAAGAAGATGAATGCATGAATGATGAAATGTTAAAAGGAAATGGGCGCCCACAAATCATGAATGTAGATCTTTGAAACATGGCACATTCATTTATGCTACAAAATGTGGAGTTGATGTCAACATGGCACATGTAAGCTCCTCCGTATTGACATTAGATTTTTTAATAATGTTTAATGTAAAATCTATGATGATGTACTATCCTTTACCCTAAACACAAATTTCATGAACTTTGATAAAGTGATTATTTTTCATTGAATGTACATTGGATTGTTGGCATGACTTATTTGTAAGTTTCATTTAGCTTTTTAAAGTTTGCAATGACAATTGTGGCAGGAAATATGCCCAAGAAGTACAGTTATGAAACTAGGATAGGAAGGAATTCATGTCTACCCTAGGCCAATCTCAAGCAATGCTTCTTAATTTCCAAAATCACCTAAAAGAACTACCCCCACTTCCAATGTGGATAAAAAATTCAATTGTTACAACTATCAAAGAAGGGGGCATAATTGAAAAAAATGTGGTGCATCTATCCATGCCACCTACATGTGAAGCTAGATCTTATCGAGCTATGTGGGCATTTGGTAACCATATTCGTGTTTCAAGTGTTGAAGAGCACTTCACAACATGAGGTAGTGGTGTTGCAACAATTTTTGAACAAGAATGTGTGTTAGGACCAAATGACTAAAGACTGGTGGTTGCAAAACTAAAATATGTGGGATGGGTTGAAAAGATTCTAGATTTAAATTACGAAATCCTTAACCTTGTTCTATTGTGTAATTAGGTGAAAGCCAATTATGTTGGGAGTAGTGCAACAGTGAAAAAAGATGAATATGGTTTCATTCTTATAAACTTTGGGTCCTTAATTCCCATTTGAAATCAAACGTTCGCTTTTCCTTTGCATGTGGATCAAGTCTTTTTTTCTAATGACCCTAAAGAAAGAGGATGGAAAGTAGTAGTTAGGAAAGAACCTTGTGGAAGACGAATAACTAATAAAGTTCAAACTAACCTTACAAAGTTTTATGTGTTTAAGTTTTAAAATGATGATGCATATGTAGGTTTGCAAGCTCCAATTTCCAATAATGAATCAATTCAACCTATTGTGATTGTAAAAGGTTCTATAGTGGTTGCAATAAATTTGGTTATTAATGTGCCTAATGGAGGGGAAGATGATGGAGTAGAAAGTGTAAAAGAATATGCAATAACCTCTAGCAATGACAATTAAGCAATATCTCCATTTGGCTTTGAAGTGGCTTTGTAGGCAAGGATTAGATGTTATGTGATTAGATTACATGGGATTATAGAACTATTCAAGCCTATAGTAGATTAGGAAAGTCTTGGATTGTGAGGTGACTTTCCGTCCCTCTACTCTCGGTTCTATAAGGTGATTGTGCTTGACAACACAAATGCTACTAATGACGGATAAATACAAATGTCATTCTAGATCTTAGATTGCGTTTGTAGTTGAAATTAAGTAGCCCGCCTTCTATGCATAATTTATGATTGGGATTGATGGATATATATTTTCAAGTTCACACATTACACATCCTAGGACTTCATGTCAAATTATCGTTCAATCAACCAATGTTTAAGGACTCAACATCATGTCCAACATAACTGCAGACCACTAGTCACTTAAAATGTTCTTTCTCACACATGGATTGTTCAAATCTGGCTTGCTATAGTTCTTTGGAAAGCTAACAACAAGGCGCACCAACCCACCAAATCTTAAGATCTGCAGCTACGACAGTAAGGAGTTATACTTCCAAACCCGAGAGGGTTTTACAAAGATGATGATTAAACCTTGCTGCAGACCACTAGTCACTTAAACTGCTGTTTCTTACACATGGATTGTTCAAATCTGGCTTGTTATAGCTCTCTGGAAAGCTAACAACAAGGCGCACCAACCCACCAAATCTTAAGATCTGCAGCTACAACAGTAAGGAATTATACTACCAAACCCGAGAGGGTTTTACAAATATGATGATTAAACCTTGCTGCAGACCACTAGTCACTTAAACTATTTTTTCTCACACATGGTTTGTTCAAATTTGGCTTGCTATAGCTCTTTGGAAAACTAATAACAAGGCGCACCAACCTACCAAATCTTAAGATCTGCAGCTACAACAGTAAAAAATTATGATATGAAACCCGAGAGGGTTTCTGAGATTTATCTAGAGTCCCAACCTTCCAACACTATCACTAGATTTTCATTCTCCTTTTCTTCCTTCTTCCCTCCACCAAGACTAAACATTATTTCCTTCTT